>OBKM01000213.1_pt1 | contig 29761 bp, 27 predicted proteins | sample 1519691 | NCBI WGS metagenome assembly OBKM01 (sample SAMEA37050418, study PRJEB22526) | metagenome | biome: saline pan; feature: lake; material: water | place: Egypt | collected 2015 | depth 0.5 m
TCCGGAGAGACGATATCGAACTCCGTCATGCGACCGGTTGGGACCGAGAGGGCAAAAGGGTCTCCGGTGTCCGGCAAACGGTTTTGTCTCTGGGGGCGTACACAGCTTCATGTCCACGTCTGTGTCCGACGCGTCACAGCTCACGTTCGACCCAGACCGGACGGCGGTCGTCGTCGTCGACATGCAAAACGGGTTCGCACACCCCGACGGGAGCCTGTATGCCCCTGGAAGCGGCGCGGCAATCGAGGGGTGTGCCGAGCTGCTCGAGCGGGCCCGTGCGGCGGGTGCCCACCGCGTGTACACCCGTGACGTCCACCCACCCGAGCAGTTCGCAGACGCCCACTACTACGACGAGTTCGAGCGGTGGGGCGAACACGTCCGCGAGGGCTCTTGGGAGTCCGACATCGTCGACGAGCTGGCTCCTACGGCCGACGCCCGGATCATCACGAAACACACCTACGACGCCTTCTATCAGACCGGCCTCGACGGACATCTCGAGGCCCACGGCATCGACGACCTGCTGCTGTGCGGGACGCTCGCGAACGTCTGCGTGTTACACACCGCGGGCTCGGCCGGCCTGCGAGACTACCGCCCGGTGCTGGTCGAGGACGCGATCGGGTACATCGAGACCGAGGACCGCGAGTACGCTCTCGAACACGCCGACTGGCTGTTCGGCGAGGTGACCGACCTCGACCACGTCAGCTTCGAGACCGCCTGACCCGCCGGCTCGCGGCCGCCGGGACTGCCAGCTCTCGGCGAGTCGCCGGTGTGAATTCCGGAGTGTTTTGTACGTCCGAGCCCAACAGGTGTACGATGTCAGATCTCTCTGGAGAGTCGATCGCGGTCGTCGGTGCCGGATTCGGCGGACTGTCGGCAGCTGCTCATCTCGGTGCCGCCGGCGCCCGGGTGACCGTCTACGAGAAAGGCGAGCACGTCGGTGGCGTCGCCGGGCGGATCGTCGAGGACGGGTTCCAGTTCGACACCGGCCCCTCCTGGTACCTGATGCCCGAGCTGTTCGAGCGGTTCTTCGAGCAGTTCGGCCACGAGCCTGCCGACTTCTACGAGCTCGAGCGGCTCGATCCCAACTACCAGGTCTTCTGGACCGACGGCGACGAGGCCGCGGTGCCGGCCGACCCACAGCAGGCGATGGATCTGTTCGAGTCCTACGAGGACGGCGCGGGCGAGACACTCGAAGCGTACCTCGAGAGCGCCAGAGAGTCCTACGAGATCGGGATGAACGAGGTCGTGATCCCCGACCGGACGGATATCACCGACTACGCCGATCCGCGGCTCGCGCTGTCTGCTCGTGGGCTCGGACTCGACCTGCTCCGGACGATGGACGGACACGCAGCGAAGTACTTCGACCACCCGAAGCTGCGCCAGCTGGTCCAGTACACCCTCGTGTTCTTGGGCGGATCGCCGTACAACACGCCGGCGCTGTACTCGCTGATGAGCCACGTCGATTACAACCTCGGCGTGTACTACCCCCACGGCGGAATCGCTGCCGTCGTCGACGCCGTCCGGACCGTCGCCGAGGAGCAGGGGGCGCAGATCCAGACCGAGACCCCCGTGACACGGATCGAACCCGCCGCGAGCGGGCTGGTCGTCGGCACCGCGACCGACCGGACGGTCTACGACGAGGTCGTCGTCAACGCGCCGCCGGCCCACGCCGAACGGGAGCTGCTGCCCGACGGCGCCGTCGACCGGTCGCCGGCACACTGGGACGAACAGACCTACGCGCCGTCCGCGTACATGCTGTATCTCGGCGTCGAGGGTGAGCTCCCTGAGTTCGAACACCACACGCTCGTGCTCCCGACCGACTGGGAGCCACACTTCGAGTCGATCTTCGAGGATCCCGCCTGGCCGGAGACGCCCTCTTACTACGTCAACGTTCCCTCACGGACCGATCCGACGGTCGCGCCGGCGGGCCACGAGACGGTAGTCGTGCTCGTTCCGCTCGCACCGGGGCTCGATGATCCACCCGAACGACGGGCTGCTTTCCGCGAGCAGATTCTCGACGGGATCGCGACACACACCGACGTCGATCTCCGAGACCGGATCGTCTTCGAGCGGGAGCTGTCGGTCTCGGGGTTCGAACAGCAGTTCAACAAACCGCGCGGCAGTGCCCTCGGGCTCGCACACACGCTCGGCCAGACCGGTCCGCTCCGGACCGACCACCGTGCACCCGGACTCGACGGGTTGTACTACGTGGGCGGCGACACGAACCCGGGGATCGGCGTGCCGATGTGTCTGCTCAGCGGCGAACACGTCACCGACATCGTCCGCGAAGACGTCACCAGCGAGGGCACCCTCTCGCGACTGCTCTCCTGACAGGAACTGGTGATCCGGGCCAACTCGGTCGGGTACGTCTGCGGGCTCACTCGCGGGCGCTCGCGAACTTCACCGACGCGGGGGCGACGAGAAACCAGAAGGCAGCGATCAGCAAAAACACCGGATTTCGCGATCCAATCGCCGTGATGAGCGCCATCATCCCCACGAGCACCGAGCCGGCGACCAGCAGCTGATACGGCTGACTGAGCTCGGCGAACCACCGGAGATACTGCTCGAGGCCCATACGCAACGTCCACGTGTCGGCGGTTAGTCCGTTTCGGCTCACGGCGGACTTTTATGTTGCTCGGCTCGCGTATCACGAGTGAGGATGGTAGGCCACGTCTGGGCGATCGCGGGCGGCAAAGGAGGCGTCGGAAAGACGACGACCGCTGGGACGCTTGGTCGGATTCTCGCCGACCGAGGGAGAGACGTGGCCGTCATCGACGCCGACCTCGGGATGGGAAACATCGCGAACGCGCTGGGCGTCGACGGCGCGGACGAGACACAGATGTACGACGTACTCGCCGACGAGGCCCCGCTCGAGGCGGCGACCACCGAGACCGACGGGCTGACCGTCTTCGCCGGGCGTCGCGTGGCTCCGTCTGACGATGCTGACACGAGCACACAGCTTCGTTCGTACGGCGACGCCGATCCGGCTCGGCTCCGCCCGGTCATCGAGCGACTCCGAGCGGAGCACGAGCTGGTGCTGGTCGACACGGCAGGGGGTCTCGTCCACGAGACGGCCGTCTCGGTCGGGCTCGCGGACGGGGCCGTTTTGCTCACGACGCCGGGTGAGATGGCAGTCGAGAACGCCGCCACGACCGCTGCGTTCGTCGACCGCGTCGGCGGCGACCTGACCGGCGTCGTCGTCACGCGGGCGACCGCAGAGACAGATGCCGCCGCGATCGCAGACCGGCTCGGATATCCGCTGCTCGGGGTCGTTCCCGACGCCGACCTCCCGGTGGCACGAGGCGATCCGGCGGTGCCGGTCGTCGACGGAGGCGACGAAGCCACCGGAGGGATCGCCGACGCCTACCGCGGGCTGGCAGACGTCCTCGAAGCGCTCGCAGGTGGTGCGAGCGCCGGCGAGATCGAGCCAGCGCGTGACCGCTCGTGGTTCGAGTCTGCAACGACCGTCGGCGATTCTGTCGCCGACGGAGACGGTACCCGCGAAACGGACGCCGATGGGGACGGACACATCGGATCCAGCAGGCCTGCACCCGGACCCGTGGACGCCGACGGCTCAGCGTCGCACGAGACGACAGCCCCCGAGACGAGCACGGAGACCGACACCGACACGACCGACCCAGACGAACAGGACTCTCCCGGACTCTTGCGGCGTCTGCTCGGACTCGGATGAGCTTCCGTGTCAGTCTCACATCGACTCTGGAGCGGCCACCCCGAGCACGTCGAGTGCGTTCGCGATGGTGTGCCGCGCGGCGAGAACGAGCGCCAGCCGCGCCGTGAACGCCGCTCCCTCCGCCTCGAGAACCCGACACTCCCGGTAGAACCGGTTGAACGCGTCGGCACACTCCCGTGCGTACGTCGCCACCCTGTGTGGGCGGAGGTCGGCGGCGGCCTCGTCGACGATCGCCGGGAACCGCCCGATGACGGCGAGCAGCTCTCGGGCCGCCTGCGACTGCAGCGCGTCTAGCTCGGCGTCCGCGGGCGTGACTCCACCCGTCTGCTCGAGGATCCCGCAAGCGCGCGCGTGAGCATACTGGACGTACGGCGCGGACTGAGCCTCGAAGTCGAGTGCCCGTTCCCACTCGAAGGTGATCGCCTTCGTCGGCTGTTTCGCGACGATGTCGAACCGAACGGCCCCGACGCCGACCTGGCGGGCGATCCGATCGATGTCGGCGTCGGTCAGCTCGTCCCGCGTCCGGTCGTCGATACGAGTCTCGACTTCTGCCCGGGCGCGTTCGACTGCCTCCTCGAGCAGGTCGTCGAGGTCGACGCCCGTCCCCTCGCGGGTACTCATCCCGCCCTCCGGCAGTGTCACGTACGAGTAGATGACGTTCTCGAGTGCGTCGACGTCGTGGCCGAGTATCTCGAGTGTCGCCCGGAGCTGTGCGGCTTGGAGCTTGTGATCCTCGCCGAGCACCGTCACGGCGCGGTCGTAGGTCTCGAACTTCCACTCGTGGTGGGCGATATCGCGGGTCGTGTACAGCGACGTGCCGTCAGAGCGCAGGAAGACGAGATTCTTCTCGATGCCGTACTCGCTGAGGTCGAGCTGCCAGGCGTCGTCCTCGTAGACGGCGTGCTCTGTATCCCGCAGCCGGTCGGCGAGTGCGTCCGTCGAACCGTCGCGCATGAACCGCGTCTCCCGGACGAACTCGTCGAACTCCGCGGGCAGCCGCCCGAGGGTCTGACGCATCCCCTCGAGGACCGGGTCGACGACCGCTGCGACCCGGTCGTAGGCCTCTTGATCGCCCTCCTCGAGCCCGTGCATCAGCGACTGTATCTCTGCCTCGGCCGCTGCAACTGCGTCTTCGGGACCGTCTTCCAAGACGCTCGTCCCTTTCCGGTAGTACCGGACGTACTCGTAGTCGGGCTTGTCCCGGGCCGGCTCTGGAAGGTCAGACTCGTCGAAGGTCTCGTAGGCCCAGGTGAACACTGCCATCTGCCGACCGGCGTCGTTGACGTAGTAATGTCGGTCGACGTCGTAGCCGGCGTACTCAAGCAGCCGAGCGACGGCGTCGCCGATGATCGGGTTGCGCGCCCGTCCCACGTGGACTGGACCGGTCGGGTTGGCGCTCGTGTGCTCGACGACGACGCTCGTCTCCCGGTCGGGGAGTCGGCCGTACTCGGGATCCCCGCCGGCGACGAGCGTCTCCGCGTAGTACTGCTCGCTCGGAACCGCGTTGATGTACGGTCCGGCGGTCTCGATCTGCCCGATGTACGAACAGTCGGCGAGCGCAATGGCAGCGGCGATCTCGTCGGCGACGGCCGGCGGCGGCCGGCCGGCCTCGCTCGCCAGCCGGAACGCAACACTCGAGGCGAGCGCCGCATCCCGGTCCTCCGGCGGCCGCTCGATTCCCAAGTCGTCCGCCGGGTAGCCCGCCTCGGTGAGGGCCTCGGCAAGCGCGTCCTCGAACTCCGCACGCAACGTGAGGAACATACCTCCGTTACCGAACCCCGGGGTATATGGATAACGGAGTGGTCGAGCCCGACAACGAGTCCGCCGGTCTCGTTTCCCGATCACCCCAGGTCGAAGAGATGCCGCCTCGCGAGGCGATCCCACAGACGGTCCAGCACGTCTGTTGGTCAGCTCGGACGGTCCGACGGTTCCCCGAGTGAACTCGGGGATCAGCGTCCGCTCAGAGCAGCTCTGCCAGCAGGACGCTCGCGATCGCGAAGTAGATGAGGAGGGCGGTCACGTCTTTGACCGTGGTGATCAGTGGATCGGAGGCCGCCGCCGGGTCGAATCCGAGCTTGTTCATGATCCACGGGATGACGTATCCAACGACCGACGCAACCACACAGACCGACACGAGCCCGACGAACACGACGAGTGCCAGCTCAGCCGCAAACGCTTCGTCTCGCTGCCAGATGTACGCCGCCACAGCGCCCATCGATCCGATGATCAGACCGATCAGCAGTCCAACAAGCCCCTCGCGCGCGAAGTGACGCATCGCGTTCCGATCGTCGATCTGTCCGAGCGCGAGCCCGCGGACGAAGATCGTCGACGCCTGCGTGCCGACGTTGCCCCCCATGTCCATGATCACTGGGATGAAAAAGCCAAGTGCAACCACGGCATCAAGCGTCTCCTCGTAGACTTCGATCACTCCTCCGGCGAGGAACCCGCCGGCCAGCGCAACGACGAGCCACGGCAGCCGCAGCCGGAGAATGCGCGGGATCGACGACTCGAGAATCGCTGTGCTCCGGGACCGCTCGATATCGGCGAATGAAAACCCGGCCCGCTTGAGGATGTCCTCGGTCGCCTCTTCTTCGACGACATCGAGCATCTCATCGGTCCTGAGGACACCGACGAGCACCCCCGTATCGTCGATGACCGGCAACGCAGGAAAGTCCCGATCAGCCATCTCCTCGGCGGCGATCTCTGGATCAGTCTCGGCGTTGATCGTGATCAGGTCGGTTTCCATGTGATCTTCGAGAACATCGTCCGCCGGTGCGTTGAGCAGCTGCCGAAGCGATAGTACTCCGACGAGTCGCCCGTCGGCGTCGGTGACGTACAGATAGTAGACGGTCGTCTCGTCTGTGGCTGGATCGAAGCCCCGGAACGCATCGACCGCCTCTCCGATAAACGAGTCTCGGGTCAGTGAGACGTACTCTTCGCTCGCAATCTCGGTCACGTGCGTGGCGTGAAAATCGAGGGGTTCCTCAACGACCCCCATACGTCTCACCTCGAACGTGTGACCGGCTGCTGCTCGAATACCCAGACTGGTGTGGATCGCACTCCGTCCCACACGATCGACCGTCCTCGTGGGTATCGTCTTTGATCGTGGTGTCTGTGCCACACTGTCGGGTGTGAGCTGTCTCCAGCATACGCGCTGTCGTAATTAGCCGTATCTGATAATCAGTTGCGATTTTGCCGCTCTGTGGACACTGTTAGCACAAATACAGACCACCAGAATTGCGGAACGGTGCGGAGAACGGCTCGCGCTTCAGCGCGGGGCGGAAGTCAACGGTCGGGCCAGTGACCGTAGGCGAGATCGCGCTGGACGGCGTTTGCGCCCTCGTAGATCGGCGGGTACTTCGCGTCCCGGTAGACCCGGTTGATCCGGGCGTCCTCAAGCAGCCCCTCGCCGCCGTGAAGCTGGAGAGCGGTGCCGGCGATCTCCTCTGCGGTGCGGGTGGCGTGGCTTTTCGCGAGGCTCGCCCAGAACGGGGCGTTCTCGCCGGCCATCACGTGCTCGCAGGCCTGCCAGGTGAGCGCACGAGCGGCCTCGAACTGCTCGCGCAGCTCGACCAGGCGGTGTTTCACCGTCTGCTTGTCCGCGATCGGGGCGTCGTACAGCTCCCGCTCGTGGACGTGCTCCCAGGCCGCCTCGATCGCGGCGGCAGCGAGTCCGATTCCGTGACCTGCGACCCCGATCCGACCGTAGTTGAAAAACGAGGCCAGCTCGTAGAAGCCGGCCCCTTCTGCCCCGAGCCGGTTCGCGGCCGGCACCCGCACTCCCGAGAGGTGGACGCGTGCCTGCTGGGAGGCCCGTAGGCCCATCTTCCCGGTGATCGGCTCGGCCTCGTAACCGTCGGCGTCGGTCGGGACGACAAACAGCGAGTAGCCGTCGTGGCCGGGCTCGCCGGTTCGGGCGTAGACGACGATCCAGTCGGCGACCGCGCCGTTGCTGGTCCAGTACTTCTCGCCGTCGAGCACGTACTCATCGCCGTCGCGTCTGGCAGTCGTGGTCATGCCGGCGAGATCGGACCCGCCGGCCGGCTCGGTCGCGGCGAGTCCCGTGATCGTGTCGCCGTCCCCGACCGGCGGGAGCCACTCGGCTTTCTGGTCCGCGGAGCCGGCGACGGTGAGCACCTTCGCGCCGAAATCGACCAGCTGGAGGGCGAGCCCGATCCCGCCGTCGGCCCGGAACCACTCCTCGATGACCGCGAGACGGTGCGCGAGCGTCCAGTCGTCTCCCCCGTACTCCGCGGGAACGTAGCCGCCGGCCAGGCCGGCTGCCTGTGCCTCCCGAACGATCTCGTGTGGAAAGGCCCCGGAGACGTCGAACTCGTGTGCACGCGGACGCACTGTCTCCGTGGCGAACTCGCGGGCAGCCGTCTTCAGGTCGCGGACGTCCTGCGGTACGGGCGCTGGGGAGAGAAGCTCCATGGGATACGTTAGCTCGGAGGCTGTTGAACGTGTCGGCGAGCGCTCCCCGCCCGGATCCAACGGTTTTTGCCCGTGCCGATCAAATACCAGCGTGCATGCGCGTACGGTCCCGCACCGCCGTTGTCCTCCTGGTTGCCCTCATCGCGCTTGTCGTCGTCGGTGCCGCCGGCGTGGCCGTCGGCCAGTTGGACGGACAGGCGGCCGTCCTCACCGTCGAGGACACCGCAAACCAGCTCTCCCCACCGGACGTCGACAGTGACGGCCACGCAGCCGTCGGACTCGACGTCGGGACTGCGGTTGCAGCTGACGCACAGCGACTCGCAGGACTCCACGACCGACTGACCCTCGACGAACGGGTCGCGGACGCGGACGATCCGATCCAGCGGGCGACGATCCGTGAGGTCGTCGACGATGCAGAGAGTCGCATCGCTACGCTCGAGAGCGAGCGCGACCGGCTGCTCGCGGCCCACGCCGACGGCGAGCTCTCGACGCCCGGTCTGACGAGTGATCTCCTCAGACTCGACGCCGCCGCCGACCGCGAGCGGGCGCTGCTCGCACAGCTCGAGGCGCTCCGGGACGATCCCGGGGTGTCGTTCCCGAGCGTCGACGCCGAGCTGACCGCCCTCGAGACGGCCGACCCGATGTTCGAACAGCCCGCACTCGATCGGATCGAGGCGACCACCAGAGGTGATGCCGGCTCGCAAGTTGCGTACGTCCAGACTGCCCCAGACGGACTCGTGGTCGCGACCGTCGGCGAGGAGTACGTCCGGCAGGCCTCCCTTGACAGCGAGCGCAACCGCACCGCTACCAACCAGTTCACCGACGGCGACAGTCCCGGCTGGAGTGCCGCGATCGCCCGAACGGGAGAGGTCTACCCGTGGGCATTCGAAAGCGACCCGGGGATCAGCGGCATCCGAACCGGGGACGTCTACAAGATCGACGTCGCCCACCCACACGGCGTGCTCGAGACCTTCTTCGATGGGGGTACGACCAACGTTTTTCGCGAACACCAGGTCGGCCCGCCAGACACCGCTCCCGTCACGGCAGTCGAAAACACCACCGAAGACGGAGTCGAGCTGGAGATTGCGGTGACACACGCGACGGCGCCGGCTCGGGTGACGGTCACAGACGAGGGCCAACCGGTCGCGGGAGCGACGGTGACGATCGCTGGACGACAGGTCGGGCAGACCGACGCGAGCGGCGAACTCTGGGTCGTCCAGCCGGCGGGTCCGTTCGAGGTTGGCGCCACCACTCCCGACGGCAGGACACTCTCTGTAATCGGCTCGTGACTGTTGTCCCGCGCTCGCCCGCGAGGCTGGCCGTGACTCTCGGTGAACTCCCGGGTCCGGGACGGCTCGATATTTATGCCTGAAGCCGCGCCAGCCTCTCTCAGAGATGGATCGGGCCGGCTCGCCGATCGTCGGCACGGTTCTGCTGTTGGGGATCGTGGTTGCACTTGGTCTGACGGTCGGAGCCGCGATCACGGTGATAGACCGGCCGATCGCCCAGCCGCCGGCGGCGAGTCTCAGCCTCGCGGTCGACCCGTCGGCCGACCGGATCACGATCGCCCACGAGGGTGGCGAGCCACTCGACGTATCAGAGATCGAGCTCACCGTCGCCGTCGACGATCAGCCGCTCTCGATACAGCCGCCGGTACCGTTTTTCGCGGCCCGCGGGTTCGTCAGCGGACCGACCGGAGCGTTCAACGTCGCCGGCTCGACGACGCTGCGCGCAGGCGAGACGGCGAGCTTTCGTCTCGCGGAGACGAACGAGCCGGCGATCGTGCCCGGAGACGGTGTGACTGTGACCGTCGCGACCGACCGGGCCGTGATCGCAGATATCGAGACGACCGCTCGGAACGGCTCGCCGCCGGGCTGAGCGCTCACGCCGGCTCGGCGATCGTCACGATCGCTCGCGGGCTTCCCGGGTGGGCTTGCTCTCTGTAGTGCTCGTACCGGGCGTAACCGGCGGCCTCGAACATCCGGTCTGCCTCGTTCTCGTCATAGCAGAGCATGATCGCATCGGCGAGCCGTCGGGTCAGGAGTCCCTCGGGAGCGTCGGGTCCGACGACCAACACCTGCCCGTCGGGACGGACGACCCGGCGTAGCTCGCGAAGCGTCGCGACCGGTCGGGGCCAGTACTCGATCGATCCGGACGACCAGACGACATCGAAGCTGTCGTCGGGAAACGGAAGACGCTCGGCGTCCCCGCGGTAGAACCGAACCGGTCCGCGGCGGCCGAACTTCTCGAACGCCCGCGCGAGCTGGTGAGCGCTCTGGTCGATCGCGTGTACGTCGGTCGACTCGCGGGCGAGTGCCGCCGTCGCGAAGCCGGTGCCGCAGCCGACGTCGAGCACCCGGTCGTCGGCAGCGATCTCGAGCCGGTCCAGCGCCTCGTCGCGCATCCGCTCGGTCCAGACCAGCGGGTTGACCCGGTCGTACACCACCGAGAGATACCGGTAGAACGTCCGCGCCCGGGCCTTGTCCGCGAGTATGCTCATACCTCGGCGTCGGACCCCACAGGCATAATCATCTCGCCCGGCCCAATTCCGCAACTCCCAAGTGGGGTATCGCAGTAGACACAGGCGACTGACGAATGCCCGATCAACAGGTACTCCGGCGGATCAAGACGGCCGAACAGGAGGCCGACGAGATCATCGAGCAGGCCCGCGAGGAGGCCGAGCAGATCCGCGAGGACGCTCGCGAGGAGGCAGAACAGATCCGCGAGCAGGCCCGTGAGGAGGCCGAGACCGAGGCCCAGGCGCGGCTCGACGAGCGTCGTGCCGAGATCCAGACCGAACGCGAGGAGATCCTCGACGAGGCCCGCGACGAACGCGAGCGTCTCTCCGAGCTCGCCACACAGCGCCGCGAGGAGGTCATCGCCTTTGTCCGCGAGCAGTTCGAGGAGGCGATCGATGCTCAGGCCTGAGCGAATGTCGAAAGTCTCGGTGACGGGCTCGACCGGCGTGATGAGCGACGTCATCGAGACGATGCACGAGCTCGAACTGCTGGATATCACCGAGTACGACGGCTCCTGGGAGGGGTTCGAGCCCGGTGACTCGCTTGCGGGTGCAGACGAGATCTCGAGTACCCTCGTCACTGTCCGGGCGCTCCAGAGCACGCTCGGAATCGAACGCACCCGCACGACCGGCGACGTCGATCTCACCGACCCCGAAGATCGACTCGAACGACTGCGGACGGAGGTCACCGAGCTCGACGACCGGCGTGACGAGCTCCGGGAGCGAAAACGAACGCTCCGAGACCGGATCGACCGGCTCGAGACGTTCGCAGACCTCGGGCTCCCACTTGGCCTGCTGTGGGGATACGAGTCGCTGACCGTGCTGGTCGGCGAGGGGTCGGCGACGGAGATCGAGACGGCCTTGTCGGAGGCTGGCGTCGGTCCGGTCGGCATCGAATCCGGCGACGAGACCGGCGCGATCGCCGTGTTCGTCCGTGCAGACGAACAGAGCGTTCGTGATGCGCTCGTTGGGGTCCCGTTCACCGAGTACGAGATTCCCGAGAAAACGGACGATCCAGCCGATCAGATCGGTGCCCTGCGCGACGAGCGCGATCAGATCGACGCCGAGCTGGAGCGTATCGACAGCGAGCTAGAGGCGTTGCGTGCCGACGCCAGAGATTTTCTGATCGCGTACGAAAACGAGCTCCGGATCGAAGCCGAAAAGAGGGAGGCTCCGCTGAGCTTCGCGACGACCGACCGATCGTTTATCGTCGAAGGGTGGATTCCGAGCGATCGGTTCGATGCGTTTACCGACGCGTTACGAGACCGGCTGGGACAGCGCGTGGATGTCGCGGAGATCAAACGCGCCGCCTACACGCCGGGTGGGCACGGCAGCCCGATCACCGAGACGGAGAGCTCAGACGCAGCTGCCGACGCCGACGGTGACGCCGAAGACGTGGCGACGGATGGAGGCAGCCAGGTCGTGACTGTCGGCGACGACCCGCCGGTCGTCCAGCGCAATCCAAGCATCGCGAGCCCGTTCGAGGTGCTGGTCAAGGCCGTCAACCGGCCGAAATACACCGAGTTCGATCCGACGCTGATCGTGTTCCTGACGCTGCCGTTCATCTTCGGGTTCATGATCAGCGATCTCGGGTACGGACTCGTGTACGTGCTGATCGGCTACTGGATGCGAAAGCGCTTCGAGAGCGATACGATCGTCAACCTGGGTGCGGTCATCGTCTGGATGGGTGCGTTCACGATCGGGTTCGGCGTGTTCTACGGCGAGCTGTTTGGTCTGAAGCTCGTCGAGTGGCTCGGCTTCGAGCCGGTGCTCACCAAGGGGCTCACCACGACCGAGTGGGCGATCGCCTGGCTCCTGTTTGCCGTGATCGCCGGCTGGCTGCAGCTCACGATCGGGTACATCTTCGAGTTCGTCGAGGAGTACCAGTTCCACGGACTGAAGGCAGCCGTCGTCGAGGTCGGCTCGTGGCTGTTGATCATCAACGGCATCTGGGTCTGGGTGTTCAGCCAGCATCTCGCCGAGAGCAAGCCGACCTTCACCGATCAAGAGTTCGGGCTCGTCGGGCCGGACGCGATTTTCAACGGCAACCCGATTCCGCTGGGATTCGAGGGCTTCCCCGAGCTCGCCGGGGTCGTGGCGATCGGGGCCGTCGCTCTCGGGATCGTCCTCATCCTGTCGGGCCCGTGGTTCGAGGTCGTCGAGGTCGTCGCGCCGTTTACCCACGTGCTTTCCTACACGCGTGTGACTGCGGTCCTGCTCTCGAAAGGCGGGATGGCCGTCGCGGCGAACCTGCTGTATTTCGGCGCATATCGGGACGACGGGTTCAAGTTCATCCACTCTTCACGTCCCGACGAAATCGACGGCGAGGTCGTCTTCGGGGGGCTCTCGAATATGGGCACGGAGCTGTCTGTCGCGACCTTCGAGTTCGGCTTGGAAGGGGCGATCCTCGGACTCCCCGTGTTGATCCTCGGACACCTGATCGTGCTCGCGGTCGGCGGCACCGCCGCAATCCAAGCGATACGGCTTGAGTACTTCGAATTCTTTGAGAAGTTTTATGACGGCGGTGGGCGCACATACAACCCGTTCGGACGGTAGCGAACCAACGTACACGATAGCTCAACCATGATCGAAACACTACCAGAATTCGCTGATATCGTGCTGCAAACTGAGGGAGCCGAGGAGATGGTCCAAGAGCCCGATCCGTTCCTGAGTGCCGAGGGAATGGCCGCTCTTGCGGTCGGACTTGCGGCAGTCGCGACGGGATACGCACAGCGTGAAATCGGCTCGTCGGCGGTCGGAGCGATCGCTGAGGACGGCGACAACTTCGTTCCGGGGCTGATTCTCACCGCGCTGCCGGAGACGCTGATCATCATCGCGTTCGTCACCGTCTTCGTGATCTAGCGCGACACCGATGAGCCTGGACACCGTCGCCGAGGAGATCAAGGCACAAGCCCAGGAGGAAGCCGAGCAGCTTCGCGAAGAAGCCCGCGAAGAGGCAGAGCAGCTTCGCGAGGAGGCCCAGGCCGAGGCAGAGCAGCTCCGCGAGCAACGGCTGTCCGAGGTCGAGCAGACGATCGAACAGGAACGCGAACGGGAGCTTTCTGGTGCCGCGCTCGAAGCGAAACAGCTCCGGCTCGAAGCCCGCCGGGACGCTATCTCGGACGTTCGCGAGGCGGTCGAGGCCGAGATCGCGGCGATCGACGGCACACAGCGCGAGGAGCTGACACGGACGCTGCTCGATGCGACCGCCGCCGAGTTCGACGAGGGTCCGGTTCGGATCTACGGCCGGGCCGACGACGAGGAACTGCTCGAGACGCTGCTCGCCGAGTACGACGATCCCGACCTTGAGTATGCCGGCGAGACCGACTGTCTCGGTGGCGTCGTCGCAGAAAGCGACAGCTCGCGGGTTCGGGTCACGAACACGTTCGACGCCGTGTTCGAGGAGGTTTGGGAAGAGAACCTCCAGGAGATCAGCACCCGGCTGTTCGAGTCCGACCAGACACAATGATCGCGAGTCGCTCGAATCCAGGCTACGTGAACGCCCGGGTGCGAGCCCGACGGGCGAAGCTGTTCGACGACGAGGACTACCGGAAGCTCGTCCGGATGGGCCCCGGCGAGATCGCCCGGTACATGGAGGAAAGCGAGTACCAGACCGAGATGAACGAGCTCGGGGCACGCCACTCTGGCGTCGACCTCATCGAGTACGTTCTCAACCGGAACCAGGCCAAACACTTCAGCGATCTGCTCTCGTGGGCGAAGGGCACGCTCCGTGACCGGCTCGCGGACTATCTCCGGAAGTTCGACGCCTGGAACGCAAAGACCGCGATCCGCGGGATCTACTCCGGGGCTTCTCAGGAGGAAATCGAGACCGACTACATCAGAGCCGGCGAGTTCGACGACCGTCTGCTCGACCGGCTCGCAGCCGCCGAAACGGTCGAGGAGGCCGTCGAGCTGCTCGAAGACACGATCTTCGGCGACCGGCTCGCGGCGGCCTTCGAGGAGTTCGAAGAGGAGGACGTGCTCGTGCCCCTCGAGAACGCCATCGACAAGACCTTCTACGAGTCGTTGCTCGATGACGTTGCTCCCGGGCGCACCAGCCGGCGGTCGGCCGCCGGCCTGTACGCCGAGGTGTTACAGGCCGAGATCGATTTCAGAAACGTTCGCAACGCGCTCCGGCTCGCACGAACCGGGACCGACCTCGACCCGGCGGCGTATTTCATCGACGGTGGGACGCTGTTCGAGCAGGCAGAGCTGCGCGAGCTGATCGATGACTTCGACGCGCTTGTCGGTCGGATCCGCGAGAGCAGCTACGGCGACGAGCTCACAGTCGCGTTGGCCGATCTCGAGGCCGCAGACAGCCTCATCGAGTTCGAAAACGCACTCGACGGGGCGTTGCTCGCCTACGCCGATCGGCTCGCGTACGCACATCCGGTCTCGATCTGTTCGGCGATGTCGTACGTGCTCGCGAAAGAGCGGGAGGTCGAGAACATCCGAGCGATTGCCCGCGGCAGAGAGGTCGGACTCTCCGTCGAGGAGATCGAGCGGGAGCTGGTGGTGATATAATGGCCCAAGAGATTGCCGTCGTCGGGAGTCCGACGTTCACGACCGGGTTCCGGCTCGCAGGTGTTCGAGAGTTCGCGGAAGTTCCAGAGGAGGACAAACCGACAGAGCTCGACGCGGCCGTCGAGGAGACGATGGCAGACGACACCGTCGGGATCGTCGTGATGCACGAAGACGATCTCGAGTATCTCTCTCGTGAGGTCCGCCAAGAGGTCAACCGGAGCGTCGAACCGGTCGTCGTGACACTCGGCGGTGGCACCGGCAGCGGTGACTTACGCGAGCAGATCAAACGAGCGATCGGTATTGACTTGATGGACGACGACCAAGCTGACTCATGAGCAAGGCAACGGACGGTACGGTACGAGAAGACGGACGGATCGAGAGCGTGAGCGGTCCGGTCGTGACGGCGGTCGGGCTCGACACCCGGATGAACGACGTCGTCTACGTCGGCGAGGAGGGCCTGATGGGCGAGGTCATCGAGATCGAAGGCGACGTGACGACGATCCAGGTCTACGAGGAGACCTCCGGCGTCGCGCCGGGGGAGCCGGTCGAGACGACTGGTGCCCCGCTGTCGGTCGATCTTGCGCCCGGCGTGCTCGATACGGTCTACGACGGCGTCCAGCGACCGCTCGACGTGCTCGAAGAGCGGATGGGCTCTGCGTTCCTGGATCGTGGCGTCGACGCCGCCGGGATCGACCTCGAGGAGACTTGGGAGTTTACCCCGACGGTCGAGCCCGGCGACGAGGTCGGTCCTGGTGACGTGGTCGGGACGGTCCCCGAGACGCCGAGCATCGATCACAAAGTGATGGTTCCCCCCGACGCCGAGGGCGGCACGGTCACGAGCGTCGAGTCTGGCACGTTCACCGTCGAGGAGACGGTCGTCGAACTCGACTCGGGCGAGGAGCTCTCGATGCGCCAGGAGTGGCCGGTCCGCCAGCAGCGCCCGGCCGCAGAGAAGTTCACGCCGACGATCCCGCTGGTGAGTGGCCAGCGGGTGCTCGACGGGCTGTTCCCGATCGCGAAAGGCGGCACTGCCGCGATCCCGGGGCCTTTCGGGAGCGGAAAGTGCGTGACTCCGGAGACTCCGGTGATGCTCGCAGACGGGGAGCGGATCCAGATCGAGGAGCTGTTCGAGCGGATGACCGAAGACGAGGACGTGCCCGACGACGGCGAGGTCCTCAGGGAAGCCGAGGCGGAGATCCTGACCTTCGACGAGGACGCCGGGACGATCCGTCCCGCGACGACCTCACACGTCTACCGGGGCTCGACCGACCGGCTCGTTCGCGTTCGAACCGCGAGCGGCCGGACGCTCGAAGTCACGCCCGATCACAAGCTGTTCCGGTTGCGGGGCGATCTGAGCGTTGAGGAGACGCCAGCGGGAGCCATCGAGAGCGGCGACCCGCTGGTGATGCCGCGATGTCTCGACGTCGAGGCCGAACCGGTCGAGATCGATCCGTACGACCTGCTCGCGGACACGCGAGCGATCACAGACGGCGTCACAGAGCGGCTCCAGGCAGCACTCGGAGAAAGCGAGCTGTCGACTGCCGATTTGGCCCGGGCGCTCGATGTTCCATACCACACGGCGTACAACTACCTCGGGCCGAACAACCCCCGGCTCGGGTTCGTCGCGGACGCCTGCGATGAACTCGAGATCGACCGCCCGGCAGTCGAGCGGGTGAAGCCAGGGAGTAACGGCAACTCGGTAACGGTTCCAGAGCGAGTCGACGAGTCGTTCGCCGAGTTCCTCGGATTGGTGCTCTCGGACGGCATGTTGACCGAGAAGGCGGTCCGGTTCCACAACACCGACGAGGCGCTCCGAGCACGGTTCAGCGATCTGGCAGCCGACCTGTTTGGCGTCGAGACGACCGAGACAGTGCACAACACCGTCGAGACCGTCGAAATCAGGAGCCGGGTCGTCGTCTCGCTGCTCGCGGCACTTGGCGTTCCGACGACGCAGAAATCCCGGACGGCCGTCGTCCCCGAAGCGGTCTCGACGGGACCGGATCGCGTCGCTGCGGCGTTCCTCCGGGGGTACTACCTCGGCGACGGATCGATCAGCGGCGGGACCGTCGAGATCGCCACCTCGAGTGAGGCGATGGCCTCGGGGCTGACCTACCTGCTCTCGCGGATCGGCGTGCTCTATCGTGTCCGTGAGCGCGAGAACGGCAGCCACCGTGTCTCGGTGACCGGTGCAGACGAGCTGGCGACACTTCACGATGCACTCGCCGACGGTTCCGGCCACGAAAAGGTCGCCCAGATCGGCGCGTACGCGGCGTCGACGACCGGGAACACGAACGTCGATACAGTGCCGGTCGGGGCCGACACGATGGCCGAGATCGCCGAGGCGGCCCGTTACAGCGACTTCGCAGACGCCGGCGTCGAGACGACCAACTACACCGGGCTCGGAGAGCGTCCGAGCCGGGACGCGTTCGGCGCCATCGAGACCGTCCTCGCAGACGGCGGGAGCACGGTCGCGGATCGCGTCGGCGCGGTCTCGGAGATGCTCGAGGACGTGTTCTTCGATCCGGTCGTCGAGGTCGAGACTGTCGAAACCGAGCAGACAGTCTACGACGTCACCGTCCCGGAGACGCAGAACTTCGTCGGCGGAGACGTACCCTCGGTGCTTCACAACACCGTCACACAGCAGAGCCTCGCGAAGTTCGCCGACGCCGACATCGTCGTCTACATCGGCTGTGGCGAGCGGGGCAACGAGATGACCGAGGTGATCGACGACTTCCCCGAGCTGCCCGATCCACAGACCGGCAACGCCCTGATGGACCGGACGTGCCTGATCGCGAACACCTCGAACATGCCCGTCGCCGCCCGCGAGTCGAGCATCTACACGGGCATCACCATCGCGGAGTACTACCGCGACATGGGCTATGACGTCGCCCTGATGGCCGACTCGACCTCGCGGTGGGCCGAGGCGATGCGGGAGATCTCCTCGCGGCTCGAAGAGATGCCCGGCGAGGAAGGGTACCCGGCGTACTTAGCGGCCCGGCTCGCGGCCTTCTACGAGCGGGCGGGCTACTTCGAGAACATCAACGGCACGGAGGGATCGGTCACCGCGATCGGTGCGGTCAGCCCGCCCGGCGGAGATTTCTCCGAGCCGGTGACCCAGAACACCCTGCGGATCGTCAAGACCTTCTGGGCGCTCGACTCGGATCTGGCCGAGCGGCGTCACTTCCCGGCGATCAACTGGAACGAATCGTACTCGCTGTACCGCGATCAGCTCGACGACTGGTTCGTCGAGAACGTCGCCGAGGACTGGCCGGAGCTGCGCCAGTGGGCGATCGACACCCTCGACGAGGAAGACGAGCTCCAGGAGATCGTCCAGCTGGTCGGCAAAGACGCCTTGCCAGAAGACCAACAGCTCACCCTCGATGTCGCCCGGTATCTCAGGGAGGCGTACCTCCAGCAAAACGCCCTGCACGACGTCGACCGGTACTCTCCGCCGGAGAAGACCTACCGCATCCTGCAGGCGATCAAGACGTTCAACGACGAGGCCTTCGAGGCGCTCGAGGCGAGCGTCCCAGTCGAGGAGATCACGAGCATCGACGCGCCGGCTCGCCTGACCCGTGCGGGAACGACCCCCGACGACGAGGTCGACGCGTTCCTCGAAGAGGTCGAAACAGCAATCACCGAGCAGCTCAAGGAGCTATACTAATGAAAGAGTACAAGACGGTCACCGAGATCAGCGGCCCGCTCGTGTTCGCGGAGGTCGACGAGCCGGTCGGATACGACGAGATCGTCGAGATCGAGACCCCGAGCGGCGAGACAAAGCGCGGCCAGGTTCTCGAGACCAGCGACGGACTGGTCGCGATCCAGGTGTTCGAGGGCACCTCCGGGCTCGATCGCGACGCCTCGGTCCGGTTCCTCGGCGAGACGCTGAAGATGCCGGTCACGGAGGATCTGCTCGGCCGCGTGCTCGACGGCTCCGGACGGCCGATCGACGACGGCCCCGAGATCGTCCCCGAGCGGCGCCAGGAGATCGTCGGCAAGGCGATCAACCCATACTCCCGGGAGTATCCCGAGGAGTTCATCCAGACCGGGGTGTCGGCGATCGACGGGATGAACACGCTCGTGCGCGGGCAGAAGCTCCCGATCTTCTCCTCTTCGGGGCTGCCCCACAACGACTTGGCGCTGCAGATCGCCCGCCAGGCGAGCGTGCCCGAGGAAGGCGAGGAAAGCGAGTTCGCGGTGATCTTCGGCGCGATGGGGATCACCCAGGAAGAGGCAAACGAGTTCATGGACGACTTCGAACAGACCGGCGCTCTGGAGCGGTCGGTCGTGTTCATGAACCTCGCCGACGATCCGGCCGTCGAGCGGACCGTCACCCCGCGGCTGGCGCTGACCACCGCCGAGTACCTGGCCTTCGAGAAAGACTACCACGTGCTCGTGATCCTCACGGACATGACAAACTACTGTGAGGCGCTGCGTGAGATCGGGGCCGCCCGCGAGGAGGTTCCCGGGCGGCGGGGCTACCCGGGCTATATGTACACCGACCTGGCACAGCTGTACGAGCGGGCCGGCCGGGTCAAAGGCGAGGACGGGTCGATCACACAGATCCCGATCCTGACGATGCCGAGCAACGATATCACCCACCCGATCCCCGATCTGACCGGCTACATCACCGAGGGACAGATCATCGTCGACCCGGATCTCAACTCGCAGGGTATCGAGCCGCCGATCGACGTGTTGCCGAGTCTCTCCCGGCTCATGGACGACGGCATCGGCGAGGGGCTGACCCGGGGCGACCACGGTGACGTGGCCGATCAGCTGTACGCCGCCTACGCGGAGGGTGAGGACCTGCGGGATCTGGTGAACATCGTCGGCCGCGAGGCGCTCTCAGAGCGCGACAACAAGTACCTCGATTTCGCCGACCGGTTCGAGGAAGAGTTCGTCCAGCAGGGGTACGACACCAGCTACGACATCGACGAGACGCTGTCGACCGGCTGGGAGCTGCTCTCGATGCTGCCCCGCGAGGAGCTCAACCGTGTCGGTGAGGAGTTCCTCGATCAGTACTACGAGGAAGACGAACCCGAGGCAGTCACTGCCGACGACTGATCGGCGACCGATGGAGGCCGATCCCACGATGCGGGCCGGCCGCAACGGATTTCTCGTGTTGCTCGTGGCGTTGCTGTTTTCCTGGGCCTACCAGTTCGTGTTCACCGGCGAGCCAAATCAGCTGCTGTTCGGGCTGTGGGCGCTCGGAGCTGTGGCGTTTTACCTCTCGAAGTACTACTACGACCGGGCCGAGAGCGCCTGAGCTCCATCTGGACTGGTCCGGCCCGGTTCGATCTCGGTCTCCCCGGTTCGGTCCAGTTCGGTCCGGACTCGCGGCGGTGTTTTCCGGACACTCGTGACCGTCTCGGTCGGCCCGGGCGAGACCGAAATCATAATTGGCTGGACCCCGAACTCGGTGGTAATGGCCGAGGACGTCAAACCCACTCGCAAGAACCTCATGGAGATCGAGGAGCGAATCGAGTTCTCAGAGCGCGGCCACGACACGCTCGAGCAGAAACGCGACGGGCTGATCATGGAGTTTATGGATATTCTCGACCAGGCCCAAGAGGTTCGCTCCGGACTCGAGGCCGACTACCAGGAGGCCCAGCGTGCCATCGACATGGCCCGAGCCATGGAGGGTGACGTCGCGGTCCGTGGGGCTGCCTCGGCGCTGAAAGAACACCCCGAGATCTCTACGCAGTCGAAAAACATCATGGGCGTGGTCGTTCCACAGATCGAGTCGACGAAAGTCCGGAAGAACCTCGACGAGCGCGGCTACGGCCTGCTCGGGACGAGTGCGCGGATCGACGAGGCCGCAGACGCCTACGAACAGCTGCTCGACTCGATCATCCTCGCGGCAGAGGTCGAGACCGCGATGAAGAAACTGCTCGACGAGATCGAGAAGACCAAACGCCGGGTCAACGCGCTCGAGTTCAAACTGCTGCCGGACCTGCGCGAGAATCAAGAGTACATCGAGCAGAAGCTCGAGGAACAGGAGCGCGAAGAGATATTCCGCATGAAAAAGATCAAAGACAAAAAGGAAGCCGAAGAAGCAGCCGAAGCAGACGCCGAGGCCGATGCTGCTTCCGACGCGGATACCGACTCCGAGGCCGAGACGACAGACACGGACGAGCCCTCCGAGACCGATGAGCCGGTCAGTGTCGACGGCTGACGCGGCCGCGTGACGGCCCGCGTTCGACACGTGAGGTTCACTGTAACATCCACCAGACACCGGGCGAAGATGACAAGATGACAGGGAGAGACTGTCGCCGATGTGGGACTGCGTGTGTTGTCTTCGAGACCGGCGAGTACGCCCGGCTGGTGCCCGAGACGCCGCAAGTGGCCACGCTGTGTCCCCAGTGTCTCGCACTCGATCCGGTGGTCGACCCCGACCGCGACCACAACGTCACTGCCGACGGGACAGCGCCGGCGTTCGAGCGGGTCAGCGAGCGGTTTCCGTCCGGCCAGGCGGCAGTGCCGTTTGCCCTGCTGGTCGGACTGCTCGAGCACCTCGCCGTGTATCGCGAGGAGATCACCGAGCTGCTCGAGGCCGTCGAACGCGCCGGGATCGACCCGCTGTCGGCACTCGAGCAGCTGACTCACGACCCGACCGTCGAGCCGGCCGCCGATCTCGACCGGCGACGACAACAGCTCCAACAGCTGCTCTGAACGCCCTGCGGTACGGCACGGGACCGTCGGTTCGTCCTGGGACGTGTCGGCTCCGGCCCGTTGACACTTCCCGCGCTCAAGCGCGAGGCTTTCTCCTCGCTTCTCGTGAGCGCTCTGGCGGCGTTCGGTAGCTCTTTTTGTTCACGTTCTAACCTGGGTGTATGAGCGCCGATCCGGCGTTGGCGCCCGACATCGGCGTCATCGTCGTGCTCGCGGCCGTCGTCGGACTCGTTGCACGGCGGCTCGGACAGCCGGTCATCGTCGCGTACGTCGTCACGGGGCTGTTGCTGGGGCCGGCAGCCTTCGAAATCGTCGCGGTTGATCAGCTCACCGAGACCGTCGCCGAGCTCGGGCTCGCCTTTCTGTTGTTCTTTCTGGGTATCAAGATGCGAATCGAGGACATCCGTCATATCGTCGGGCCGGTCCTCGAGATCTCGCTCCCGCAGATGTTTCTCGTCGCCGCGACGGGTACCGGTACGGCGCTTGCACTCGGATTCGGCGTCTCAGCGTCGGTGCTGATCGGGCTCGCGGTGATGTACAGCTCGACTGCGGTCGTGATCAAGATGCTCAAAGACCGCGGGAACACGACCGCCCTCCACGGTCGGATCGCCGTCGGCGTGTTGCTCGTCCAGGATGTCGTCGTCGTCATCGTGCTCGCGGTGCTTGCGGCCGGCCAACCCGACGCAGTCTCTGATATCTTCCGGACGCTTCTGATCGTGCTTGGACTCGTCGTTGCGATCGGCGTGGCCGCGGTCGCGGCCTCTCGGTATCTGCTGCCGCCGTTGTTTCGCCGGATCGCCGGAAACAAAGACGCGTTTTTCTTGGTGGCACTCTCCTGGGGCTTTCTGTTCATTCTCCTGGCAGAGGTCCTCGGGCTCTCTATCGAGATGGGGGCCTTTCTCGCCGGGCTGTCGATCGCACAGCTGCCCTACAGCACGACCCTCCAGGACCGGATCAACCCGCTGACCGATCTGTTCATCCTGGTGTTTTTCGTCTCGGTCGGCCTTCGGCTCGAGGCCACGGATCTATTTGCGTTCTGGCAGGAGGCGATCGTCGCGTCGGCGGTTCTCATCCCGGCGAAGTTCCTGATTTTTGTCGTCCTGATCGGCTGGCAGGGGTTCGACGCCGAGACGACCGTCCTCGGGAGTGTCAGCATGGTCCAGGTCAGCGAGTTCGGAATCGTCGTGGGAGCCGCCGCCGCTGCGGAGGGGTTCATCGACGACGACGTGCTCGGATTCCTGACGCTGGTCGCGCTGACGACGATGAGCCTCTCGACGTATGCGATCGGATACGGGCCACAGCTGTACGAGCGTCTGGCCTCGGCGCTTGAGTGGTCGGAGACGACAGACTCTCCCGACGACGACGGCGGACACGCGGTCGTCGTCGGCTACGACGACGTCACCGGACCGGCACTCCCCCGGCTCGCGGAGCACTACACCGATATCGTCGTCGTCGATCGGGACCCGACCCACATCGACCGTCTCGAAGACGCGGGATACGAGGTCGTCTTCGGTGATATCCGACGACAGACGGTCCAGCGAGCGGCGGGGGTAGGGAAGGCTGCGTTCGTGCTCTCGTCGTCTGATCGATTGTCGGTAAACGAGACACTGCTCGAGGAGACCGGCGACGACGCCACCGTGATCGCCGAGGCGAGCCGCGCCACCGACGCTCGGGAACTGTACGACCGCGGCACACAGTACGTCGTGATGCGCGATCATCTGGCCGGCGACCGCCTCGCGACCGTACTCGAGGCGTATCTCACCGACGATGCGCTGTTCGAGTCGATCAGCGAGAGCGACCACGATCGGCTCCGGCGGGCCGACACGGACGGCCCCGGCCGTATTCCGGAGCCTGCGGGAGGTGAGGCAGGTGACTGAGCTGTTGAGTACCGTCGCGATCCTGTTTATCGCGGCCGGACCGCTCGTTCTCGTCGCGAATCGGTTCGATCTCCCGGTGGTTCCGTCGCTCATTCTCGCGGGACTGCTCGTCGGGTGGCGCGTCGACGAGCAGCTCGTCTTGGAGCTGGCCGGGTGGGGGATCGCACTGCTGGTATTCGTGTTTGCCGTGCAGGTCCGGCCGGATGCGGTTCGAGTCGTTCTCCGCGATAGCGAGCAGGTCGCGATCGGACAGATCCTGCTGGTCGGTGCGGGGAGCGTGGCCGTCGGGGTGGTCGCCGGCCTTCCGATCGATCAGGCGGCGTACGTTGGCCTCGCCGCTGCCCTCTCTTCGACGATCGTCGGGACGGCGCTGCTCCAAGGGGACATCGAACGGAATCTCGTCCGCGGTCGGCTCGCCGAGTCGGTTCATTTCGTGCAGGATCTCGTCGCCGTGCTCGCCGTGCTCGTGGTGAGTGTCCGTCCGTTCGCCCTCGAGACCGTCGCAGTCCAGGTCGGGTACGGGCTCTCGTTGCTGGCTGCCGGAGCACTCGTCCACTGGCTGGTGTTCGATACGATCGTCCGCGTCGCCGGTGACTCGGACGAGCAGCTCATCATCAGCATCATCGCGATTTTAGTCGTCTTTCTCGGCGCCGCACAGTACGCCGGCGTCTCGATTGTCGTCGGTGCCTTCGCCGCCGGCGTTGCCGTCCCGCGCGAGACGAAAACGCAGTTTTCGGTGTTCGACGGACTGGCCTCGATCCGGGACTTTTTCGTCGCGGTGTTTTTCCTGACGATCGGGGCGCTCGTCACCGTCCCGACCACAGCCACCCTCGCGCTCGGCGCCGCCCTCGCTCTTGTCACCGCCGTGGTTACGCCCGCTGTCACGGCAGTGTTGCTCGCCTCGAGGGGATACGGCTGGCGCTCGGCGGTGCTGACCGGTCTCAGCCTCGACCAAGTCAGTGAGTTCACCCTCGCGATCGCCATCGAGGCGCTGATCCTCGGCCTGATCGCACCGGCCGTGTTCGAGGCGATCATCCTCGCGGCCGCAGCGACGATGATCACCTCGGCGCTGACCCGCACGTACGACGAGCAGATCTATCGGTGGCTCGCGAGTCGGCTCCCACTCGAGTCCGGCGACCAGACCACCGCACCGCGTGGCTCGGTTCCGGAGTCGCTTGCCGATCACGTCGTCGTCGTCGGGTACGGACGGAAAGGGCGACAGCTCGTCGAGCGCTGCGAGCGCCTCGCCGTACCTTACGTCGTCATCGAGAACGATCCACTCCGCCTGGAGGCACTCGAGCACACCTGCATGGCGTACGTGTTTGCCGACGCGACAGATCCTCGCGCTTGGGAGGCAGCAGCCGTCGAAGACGCTCGTGTGGTGGTCTCGACGGTCGACTCGCCGCCCGTGAGCGAGGCCGTCGTGGCCCAGGCGGGCCAGACCGACGCGATGCTCCACACCGCAGACGCGACTTACGCCCGCGAGCTTCTCGAGCGTGGGGCGGTGTACGTCTCGGTCGATCACGTGCTTGCCACACAGCAGCTCGTCGAGTATCTCGACGCCGTTGAAACTGGAACCGTGACCAACGAGTCACTCCGGGCCGACCACCGTGTGGCGCTCGAGGAACGCGTCGACAGCCGGTGACCGTCCCCGTATCCGTATCTTCCTACACGCCGGTCGAGTACCGGAGTAGTCCGGCGACACCGCCGAAGGCGGTCAACAGCTGCTCGCCTTTCTCGAAGTCGGTCGAGACGAACACGGTTTCCGTCCCGCGCTGGTCGGCGATGTTCATCAGGTGATCGATCGCGTCCTCGCGCGTGGCCGGCGTTGCGGACTCCCCACACCGCGAGCAGGTGTGCTCGGGTGTCGCCTCGGGATCGACCATCTCGTACTCGTCGTGGCCGTTGGGGCACTCGTATTGGATAACTTCCTTGCGAAGATCCTCGCTGATGAGCAGCTGGTCGACCGAGCCCATCACGAGGTTCTGTCGAGTCGGCCCGAACCCGTAGGTCGCGAGATCGCCCTCGTGTAGCGCCTCGAAAAACTCCTCCATGACGGCCTTGTCCTCGAGGATCTCCTGTTCTGCGAGCACGTCACTCGCGGCATCGACCAGATCGTACAGGCCAGACTCGTCCGTGTAGGCAACGTCGAACTTCCCGAGCACCTGATCCTGGAGCTCGTGGTGCAGATAATCGCCGTCGAGGAACTCGTCTTTGGTCGGGGAGGGCCCCCCGACGAGCACGCCGTCGAGTTCGTGGCGCTCGGGGACGAACAGGTCGTTTGCCATGCCCGCGACCTCCTGGTAGAAGTTGTCGATCGCCTCGAGGCGCAGCCGGGCGAACCGCTGGGCCGACTGGCCGCCCTTGCGCTGTTTGCCCGGGACCAGCGAGGTGGCAGACTTGACCGGCTCGACGCGTTTCCCGCGGAGCCAGCCGACGTTTGCCTCCCGGCGATCGAGCACGACGAGCCCGAACAGGCCCTTGTCGGTGAGCATCTGCTCGAGGGGCTCGAGCAAAAACTCCGAGTCACAGTGATACCGGAACGACTCGATCGGTTGGGGCGGGCTCTCGAGAACGCGGGTGATCATCTCGGTCTGGCCACCGCCAGCGTCGACCGCCCCGGAAAACAGCACCATCCCGCTCTCCGGCGGCGTGTCGTAGTACTTGAGCCGGTCTTTGATGCTTTTCAGCGCGTCCTGGACGTTCGTCCGGGTCTGTTTCGACTTGATGTTGCTCGCTTCGGAGTGTTCCTGGGTGACGTGGGCGACGACGTCGCTGAGCTGGCGCTCTTCGGGGACGTAGATGGTGACCAGCTGAGTGCCAGAGCCGCGGTACTCCGAGAGTTCCTCGATTACCTTCCGGAACTCGTAGGCCCGCTTGTCGCTTTGTTCCTGTTCGGGCTCTGTCTCACTCATTGGTGTGAGTTCGGTCGACGGCTGTAAGTACCTGTTGACAGCGCGCGCCGCCCGTCGGTCAGGACGTCCAGAAGGCCTTCGTGAACACCACGAGCACGGGGATGATCTCGAGCCGGCCGATCCACATCAACACCACCATCACCGCTTTGCTCGTCCATGCAAATCCCTCGTACGTTCCGTACGGGCCGGCCGCGCCGAAGGCCGGCCCGATGTTGAGAAAGGTCGAGGCTGCGGCGCCCATCGCCTCGAACTCCGAGATGCTGTCTCCGACCCGTGCGGCGTCGATGACGACGACGAGTGCAAGCGCCACGAAGATGAGAACGCTCAGGAGGATGTACGCGTAGACGTCCTTGATCGTCTCCTCGTCGACCGGCGTCCCGGAGATTCGCACCGGACGGATCGCTGACGGTCGTACGGCGGTAAACAGGTTCCGTCGGAGCGACTTGAGGACAACGAGCCAGCGCAGTGACTTGATCGAGCAGGTCGTCGAGCCGACCATCCCACCGACGAACATCCCGAGAAAGAGCGCAACTTTGGCGCCGCCGGCCCACAGATCGAAGTCCGTGCTCGCGTAGCCGGTCGTGGTCAAAATCGAGGTGACGTTGAACACTGCATGTCGGATCGTCGCCTCGAGCCCGAAGCTCGTCTCTGCGGTCACCGCAAGTACGACTGCGACGACCGCGGTCAGCCCGGCGAGCGCTCCCAGATAAAAGTGAAACTCGTCGTTGCGCAGCAGGCGCATCGGATCGCCGGTGACGACATAATACAGCAGGATGAAACTCGTCGCCCCCAGAATCATGAACGGAACCATCGTCCACTGGACGATCGGCGCGAAGGCGCCAGCACTCGCCGGCTCGGGGGAGAACCCGGCGGTCGCGACCGAGGTCAGTGCGTGTGCGACCGCGTTGTACAGATCCATCTCGGGGGCTGCACCGACGAGCCCCAGCCCCCAGAACGTGCCGGCAGCGAGAGCGGTGATCCCGACGTACAGCCCCCAGATCAGCCGTGCTGTCTGTGAGATTCGCGGCGTGAGCTTATCAACGCGGTCGATCTGTTTTTCGGACTCCATGAGCTGTGCCCCACCAACCCCGAGCGAGGACAGCACGGCGGTCGCCAGGACCAGGATTCCGAGCCCACCGAGCCACTGGATGAGCTGGCGCCACATCATGATCGATCGCGGGTGGACCGAGAAGTCCCGCAGCACGGTCGCACCGGTTGTCGTGAGCCCGCTCATCGACTCAAACAGCGCGTTCAGCGGCGCCCCGATCGTTCCGTTCCCGGCGACGACGAACGGGATCGCGCCGACGCCCGCGATCAACAGCCAGATCATCGAGACTGCCAGAAACGCCTCCCGTGCGCCGAGATCGACATCCGGATCGCTGAGCGTCCGGAGCCCACCACCCAGCACCAACGTCACCGCGATCGCGACCAGAAACGGCGCTACGGACTCTCCGTAGTACACCGCGAGCACGAGCGGGACGGCGAGCGGCCCGGCGAGATACACCAGTACCCGTCCGACCAGATCGAAGCTCGCGTGCCAGTCGACGCGGATTCGGTGTCTGGGCATCTTAGCTCCGCTCGACGAGCCCGTCGACGGCCTCTGTTTCGGCGAGCACGACGATCCGGTCGCCGGCCTGAATAGTCGTCTCGCCACGCGGCGAGACGAACGCTCGGTCCCGCGTTATCGCCCCGACAACGAAGCTTCCGGGAGTTGCCCGATCGAGGTCGGCGATCCGCCGGCCCGCAAGGGGGCTGTCCGCGTCGATTTCGAGTTCGAGTACCTCCGCCTGATCACCCTCGACGACGGTGAGGTTCTCCGCTGCGCTCTCGAAGCTGAACCGCAGGATCTCTTCTGCGGTCGTCTGACGGGGGTTGACCGTCACGTCGACGCCGATTGCCTCGAACAGCGGGACGTACTCGGCGTTGTCCACGAGTGCGATGACCTGCCGGCACCCGAGTCGCTTTGCGAGCAGCGCAGCCAGCAGATTCTGTTCGTCAGTTCCAAGCGTCGTGACGACGACATCTGCCTCGTCGATCCGCTCCCGGTCGAGAAACTCCGCGTCGGTCGCGTCGTTTTCCATCACGAGCGTATCCGGGAGGTCCTCCGCGAGCTCCCGGGCGCGGTCCGGATCGGCCTCGATGAGCCGAGGGGTGAACCGACGCTTCCCGAGCAGTCGCGCGGTGTGGTACCCGATCGCGCTGCCCCCGACGACGACGATGTCGTCGGCCTCGCCGGGGGTCTCTTCGGGAGCTGCGTCGCCCGCGAACTGCTGGACGCTCTCGGGACTCCCGATTACGACCACTCGGTCGGCGGGGGCAAACTCCGTGTCTCCGCCCGGCAGCAGTACGTCACCGTTCCGGAGCACGCCGGCAAACGTCAGCGAGTCGAACCGATCTGCCTCGACGATTGTCTCCCCGACGAGTGGACTTGCCTCGTCGATCTCGAACTCGGCCATGTGCACGAGCCCGCCCGCGTACGGCTTGACGTTCACCGCCGTCGGGAGTCCGACGACCCGGACGATCATCTCGGCGGCCAACAGCGTCGAGCAGACGACATACTCCGCACCGAAGGCATCGTTCGTCCGCTCCCACGTCCGGAGGTAATCGACGTGTTTGGTCCGTGCGATGGTGAACGCATCGCTGACGGCCCTCGCGGCCCCGCAGGCGATCAGGTTCGTCTTGTCGTCGTCGGTGCAGGCGATAAACCGATCGGCCTTGTCGATCTCGGCTTTCTCGAGTACCGGAAGTGAGGTTCCGTCACCGGCGACAGTGAGCACATCGTACTTGTACTGGAGGTTGTCGACACGATCCTCGTTCGTGTCGATGACAACGACTTCGTGATCGGCCGCGAGGTCGCCGGCGATCGCGGTCCCGACCTGCCCCGCGCCGACGATGATCACGCGCATACCGGCCAGATTCACTCGGCGCCTATAGTGGTTATCACATCCGACTGTCGACTCGATTCCACTCAGTGCCTCGAGGTGACGCCGGAGATGCTGGGAAATATTTAAATAATATATAAATGTTTGTGCTGACGTGTCATACTCAGGGCGGATCGCAACGTATACCCGGGCAGTACTGTTCGATACGAGTATGACAGACCAGCGGGCACTGTTGGGTGGAGTCGGGC
>OBKM01000214.1_pt1 | contig 29748 bp, 26 predicted proteins | sample 1519691 | NCBI WGS metagenome assembly OBKM01 (sample SAMEA37050418, study PRJEB22526) | metagenome | biome: saline pan; feature: lake; material: water | place: Egypt | collected 2015 | depth 0.5 m
CTTTCCATTCATGTTATAAAATATATTATGTTTTGTGTTTTGTACATGCCCAGGCGGTATCCGGGACACCCGGGGCGCTCGGACCAACGGATCACTCGGGGCAGGTCACGCAGGCATCACCGAGTCGCGCGGACGGCGGTCAGGGCCACAGGAACAACGAGCCGAGACGGGACGGGGTCGCGAAAAACGAGACAAAGAAGGCCGCGAACGCAGCTACGAACGAGAGCGCCGCTACCGGCAACAGCACCGAAGCGGCCGACGGCGAGAACATGACGAGCGTCATCGAAACGACGACACCCATCACGAAGGCCAACGCGACGCGGAGTCCCTTCTGTCGGGGGCTGAACTGACAACTGGGGCAGGTTGTCACGCTACCGTCGTCGAGTTCGTACCCGCATCGTTCACAACAGGGTTGGCCGTCGATAAACGGTATCACGCCCCCACTTCGGGTGCGACGGTGTTAAAAACGACCCACGCTCGGGAGCCGGAGTGCGTCTCAGTCGGATCGCTGCGCTCGGGTGACTGACTCGCTGTCGGTTCGGACGACCGTTTCGCTGTCGCTCCGGGCGACCGGACGGAGGGCACCGCGCTGGCGGAGGAGTCGTTTGAGGATCGCTTCGACCCGACCGGGGGTGCTCGAAAGCGGCGGCATGGCGGCGAGGTAGTTCACGGGATCGGTATCGGAGTCGTCAGTCGTTCGCTCGAATTCACTCATGTGATTATACACACGCCCCGAACCCGTTTAACGCTTCTGTAAATATATTTTGGGTTTTTTAATACCCGCTTTGTATTATGCGAGCCTGTGTCACGCGAGGTGGACGGTATCTTTTTTCACGCTCGGCCGTACCCTTGGACGATGGCGGAGTTCCCACGCGACGGCGAGGACGGTACGGCCGACTCCTTTGCGGCCGAGGCCGATCCGGTCGTCACCTGTGAGTTCCAAGACGGAACCCTACACGTCTACGAACGCGGCATCAGGATCGAGCGATCTTCGCGGTCGAAGTTCGCCGATAAGGGGGTTCCGATGGCCGATATCGAGGGGGTCACGTACTCGAGGCGACTGGTCATCAGCTACCTACAGATCCGGCAAACAGGGGTCGATGCCGACGAGGAGAGCCTCCTCTCGACGCCCGTCGACGAGAACACGCTACACTTCGGGCGGGGAAAGCGGGGGTGTGCGAAACGGGCCGCGGAGACGATCAGAAGCCGGATGGGATCGGCACCGTCGCGGTGACGCCCGCCGCCGGTCCGCCGGACCGTTCCGGCGACGCCCGGCGGCCGTCCGCCGTGCCCGTTCCGGGAGGACGTGTTTTATTACGCGACCGCGCCGGACGTGCGGTATGACCACCGACGGATCGACGAGCCTCGCGCCGGAGGACCCGTACACGACCACCTTCCGGGCGCGCGTCCGTTCTATTGACGGCCGCGCCGTGACGCTCGAAGAAACGTACTTTTACCCGGAGGGCGGCGGACAGCCGGCGGATAGAGGGACGATCGGGGGAGTCCCCGTTGCGGACGTACAGAAACGGGATGGTAAGGTCGTACACGTCCTCGATGGACCCCCGTCGTTCGACGCCGGTGACGCCGTCGAGGGGGCGGTGGATGAGGGGTTTCGCACGTACTGCATGCGCGCACACACCGCGAGCCACGTCGTCTACGGCGCCGGGCGCGCCCGCCTCGGCGGCCACGGGTACGGCGGGTTCGACATCGGCGAGGAGGGGATCCGTTTAGACATCCGCACCGACGCGTCCGCGAGCGATCTCGACCCGCTCGCCCTCCAGCGGGCGGCAAACGAGGCGGTCTGGGAGGGGCTGTCGGTCGAGTGGTATGAGATGGACGCCGAGGCCGCGAGACGCGACGAGGAGATCGTGTTCAACCTCGGGGCCGACGCCGACGTGGGCGACACCGTCCGGGTCGTCGAGATCGACGGGTGGGACATCGCCGCCTGTGGCGGAACCCACACGCGGAACACGGCCGAGATCGGTCCGATAAAGCTCCTCGACGTCTCCAACCCCGGTGCCGACCTCGTTCGCGTCGAGTATGCGGTCGGTCCGGCGGCGATCGAACGGCAGCTCGCCGAGACCGAGAGCGCGACGCGGGCCGCGGCGGCGCTCGATACGGGTCTCGACGGGCTCGCGCGGCGGGCGGAGGAGCTGATCGACGAGAAGCGATCGCTCGAGGCCGAACTCGACGAACTCCGTGAACGAGTGCTCGATGCGCGGGTGGACGCACTCGCTGAGGACACCCATCGCGCGGGCGGACACGAGTGGCTCGTCGGGACGGTCGAGGGGGTCGACGCCGCGGGGGCCGCGGAGTACCTTCGAGCGAAGGAGCACCCGGGCGACATCGTCGTCCTGACGGGGGGTGAGGGGTCGACGTTCGTCGTCGTCGGAACGGACGGAAGCGTGGACGCGAACGAGCTCGTCGGGCGCGTCACCGACGAGTTCGGCGGTGGCGGCGGCGGAACCGCCGCGCTCGCGCAGGGCGGTGGCATGGACGCGGACCCGGACACCGTGGCCGAACACATCCGGGAGAAAGGTGGAGAGCTGTTTTGATCCGTCGTCGGCCGCCGATAACGGATATAAACACGTCTTATATGGGGGGAATCATGTACACTAACTTTATTAGACGGTTGCGGGGTAGGCTTATCGGAAATGTCTTCACAGGATGACAAAGCGTCGTCCGGGGACCCGATCCCGACGGACTACGATATCGCACAATCGACTGACATGGAGCCGATCTGGGAGCTGGTCGAGCCGTGGGGACTCGGCCTCGACGATCTCCAGTACTTCGGCGAGTACACGGCGAAGGTAAAACACCACGCCATCGAGCGCCTGCGGGAGCAGGCCGACGAGAAGGCGAACAACCTCGTTCTCGTGACGGGGATGACGCCGACCCCGAAGGGCGAGGGCAAGACGGTGACGACGGTCGGGTTGGGGCAGACGCTCAACCACCTCGGCGAGGACGCGATGATCGCCATCCGCGAGCCGTCGCTCGGCCCGGTGTTCGGCGTCAAGGGCGGCGCAGCCGGCGGCGGCCGGTCGCAGGTGCTCCCGATGGAGGACATCAACCTGCACTTCACCGGCGATCTCCACGCGCTCACCTCGGCACACAACCTCATCGCGGCGATGCTCGACGCGCGGCTCTCGCAGGGTAACGACCTCGACATCGACATCAACGATGTCGCCTGGAAGCGCGCACTCGACATGAACGACCGGGCGCTCCGGGAGACCGTCGTCGGGCTCGGCGGAAAAACCGGCGGAACGCCCCGGGAGGACGGATTTAAACTCACCGCGGCCTCGGAGCTCATGGCCGCGATCTGTCTCGCACAGGATCTCGGCGACCTCAAGGAGCGTATCGCCCGGATAATCGTCGCCTACGACGGGGACGGCGAGCCGATCACCGTCGACGACATCGAGGCGACCGGCCCGGCGACGATGCTTCTTCGCGACGCCGTGAAACCGAACGTGGTCCAGACCGTCGAGGGGACGCCCGCGTTCGTCCACGGCGGTCCCTTCGCGAACATCGCACACGGGACGAACTCGCTCATCGCCGACAAGGCCGCGTTCGGGATGGGCGATTATCTCGTTACCGAGGCCGGGTTCGGGTCCGACCTCGGCGCCGAGAAGTTCATGAACATCGTCTGCCGGCTCGGCGACATGACGCCGAACGCCGTCGTGCTCGTCGCCTCGGCGCGGGCGCTGAAATACCACGGGCTCGACCAGTGGCCGGTCGACTACGACGGGATCGACGAGGCCGGCGTCGAGGCCATCGAGCGGGGCTTCGAAAACCTCGATCGCCACGTCTCGAACCTCCAACAGTTCGGCGTCCCGGTCGTCGTCGCGGTCAACCGCTTCCCCGACGACGCCGACGCGGAGATCGACGCGATCACCGACCACTGCCGGGAGGATCTCGGCGTCAGAGCCGCCGTTTCCGAGGTGTTCGAGGACGGCAGCGAGGGCGGTGTCGACCTCGGCAACCGCGTCATCGACGCCGTCGACGAGAGCGACGAGGCGGAGTTCGAGTACCTCTACGACGTCGAGGCACCGATCACGGAGAAGATCGAAACCGTCGCGACCGACATCTACGGCGCCGACGGCGTCAAGTTCACCGGGAGCGCGCTCGACGACATCGAGCGCATGGCCGATCTCGGGTTCGACGACGTTCCCGTCTGTATGTCGAAGACCTTCCACTCGCTCAGCGACGACGCCAGTAAAAAGGGGGCACCGTCGGGCTGGGAGCTGGAGATCAGCGAGGTCTACCCCTCCGCCGGCGCCGGCTTCATCGTCGCGCTCACCGCGGACGCGCTGACGATGCCCGGCCTCCCACAGCGACCCGCCGCGGCCGACATGGATATCGACGGGGACGGCAACATCTCCGGGCTGTTCTGAAGCGACGCCACGGTCGTCCGCACGAACTTTTTTATTACTGTCGCAGCGTCAACGGCCGAGCTACCCCGACGACACCGTCGGGGCGGGGATGGAGAGCCAGCCACGCGGCCGGCGACGCGTTTCAGTCGTCCCCGGGTGCGGGCCGTTGTTCCCCGTCGGGCGTCGCGAGCGCGTCGGGGTCGGCGTCGGGGCCGAGCGGCTCCGCACGGACGCTCGACACCTTGTATTCGGGGATCCCGGCCTGTGGGTCGAACGTCTCGCCGGTGAGCGCGTTGACCGCGCCCGCGGCGAAGTGCATCGGAATGAACAGTGTGCCGGGGCCGACGCGGTCGGTCACCTCGGCGCGGACGACGATCTCGCCACGGCGTGACCCGACCCGGACGTACGTCCCGTCCGCGATGTCGAGTTCGGCCGCCGTTTCGGGGTTGATCTCGACGAAGCTCTCGCCGACGTGGTTCATCAACCCCTCGACACGGCGCGTGAGCTGGCCGGTGTGCCAGTGGTACAGCACCCGGCCGGTAGTGAGTGTAAGGGGGAACTCCTCGCTCGGGAGTTCGCCGGGGGCCCCGCCGTCGGCGGGGACGAACCGCGCCTTTCCGTCCTCGAAGTTGAAGTTCCCCTCCTCGTAGTCGTAGAGATACGGCGTCCCGGGGTGGTCCTCGTCCGGGCAGGGCCACTGGAGGCCGTGCTCCTCGCCCGCCTCCAGCCGGTCGTAGGTGACGCCGCCGTAGATCGGCACCAGCGAGTTGATCTCGTCCATCACCTCCCGGGGATGCTCGTAGTCCCACCCGTACCCGAGCCGGCGTGCGAGCGCCTGCGTGATCTCCCAGTCCTGGCGGGCCTCGCCCGGCGGCTCCGAGGTCGGCCGGACCCGCTGGATCCGTCGCTCGGTGTTGGTGAAGGTGCCGTTCTTTTCGGGCGACGTCGCGGCCGGCAGGAGCACGTCGGCGTGTTCGGCCGTCTCCGTCCGGAAGATGTCCTGAACGACGAGGAGATCGAGCTCCGAGAGCGCCTCCGCCGCGTGTCCGATATCCGGCTCGGAGAGGGCAGGGTTCTCACCGACGACGTACATCCCCCGGAGGTTGCCCTCGTGGGCCTCTTCGAGCATCTCCGGGACCTTCAGTCCCGGCTCCTCGGGCGGTCGGTCGCCCCAGACGTTGGCGAACTTCTCGCCGACCGCCTCGTCGCCGGGATCCTGGTATCCGGGAAGGCTGCCCGGAAGCGTCCCCATGTCGCCGCCCCCACCCTGGACGTTGTTCTGTCCGCGGAACGGCGAGAGGCCCGCGCCGGGCTTGCCGACCTGCCCGAGGGCCAACGCGAGGTCGGCCATCGCGAGGAGGTTCTCGGTGCCGTGGCTCTGTTGGGTCATCCCCATCGCCCACCCGAAGACGACCGAGTCGGCCGCCGCGAGCGTCTCGGCCGCGTCGGCAAGCTCCGACGGCGGAATATCGGTCAGCTCCTCGACCTTCTCGGGGGTAAAGGCCTCGACCTTCCGCCGTAGCTCGTCGAAACCCTTCGTGTTACGCTCGATGAACGCCTCGTCGTGGAGGTCGTGTTCGATGAGATACCGGATCAGTCCGTTGAGCCACGCCACGTCGTTGCCCGGGTTCGTCCGCACGTACTGGTCGGCGTGCTCGGCGATCCCGACCTCCCGCGGGTCGAAGACGACGAGGTCGGCCCCGTCCCGGACGTTCCGTTTGATCCGTGTCGCCAGGACGGGGTGGGACTCGGTGGTGTTCGAGCCGGTGATGAGGTAGGCGTCCGCCTCGCCGATGTCCTCGTTGATGCGGTTCGTCATCGCGCCGTATCCGACCGTCTGTTGGAGCGCGGCGACGGTCGAGGAGTGACAGAGCCGCGCGCAGTTGTCGATGTTTTTCGTCCCGAGGACCTGTCTGGCGAACTTCTGGACGAGGTATGCCTCCTCGTTGCTCCCCTTCGAGGAGGCGAGACAGCCGACCGCGTCGACGCCGTGTTCGGACTGGATCCCCGAGAGCCGCTCGGCGACGTAATCGAGCGCCGTCTCCCAGGAGACGGGTTCGAGCTCCCCGTCGTCGCCGCGGATCATCGGTTCCGTCAGGCGCCGGTCGCTGTTGGCGAACTCGTGGCCGAACTTGCCTTTCACGCACGTCGAGAAGTTGTTCGCGGGAGCGTCATCGGGGTCGTCCACGGGGACGACGCCGAGCGAGTCGCCGTCCTTGCCCCACATCTCGAACCGGCAGCCGACGGCACAGAACCCGCAGGTCGTCTCCGCCCTGTCGATCTTTCCGAGCCGGTAATCGCTGACCGCGTCCGCGATACGGAAGAGGTACTTTTCGGGGAGCGTGGCGGCCGCGGCCGCCTCCGCGGTGTGTTCGCCGGCCAGGAACGCTTTTTTGCCGTACTGTTTCGCCAAGTCGCCGGCCCGCCGCTTGGCGGAGGACATGAACGCCGAAACTGAGGCGTCCGCCGGGGTCTGTGGCCGCCCGCCCTCGCCGCCGGAGCCGGGCGAACGGTTCGGGGCCTCGGTGTCGTCGAGCGTTTCGGCCGGATCGCGTTCGATCACGGTTCCGATCGAGTTGCGCTGGGTGAACCCCGGCAACGGGAGGGTCGCTGCCCCGCCGATCCCCTTCTCGGTGAGCGCACCGGTCGGACAGACGGTCGCACAATGGCCACAGGAGACACAGGCCGAGTCGTCCATCGTCTCCGCGTCGGACTGAAACCCGATCCGGGTGTCGTCGCCGTGGCCCTCCATCCGGAGGACCCCCTCGACCTGCACGTCGTTGCAGCTCTCGACACAGCGGTTACACAGGATGCACTTGTTGCGGTCGATCTGGATGAACGAGGAGGTGTCGTCGATCGGTTCGTACTCGTCGCGGTCGGAGAACACGCCGTACCGGGGGTGATCGACGCCCTCGCTGATGGCCGCGTCCTGCAGCTCACACCGCCCGTTCCCGTTGCACGTCGTACACCGGAGGTTGTGATTCGAGAGGACGAGATCCAAGTTTACGCCCCTCGCTTCCTCGGCGTCCGGCGTGTCCGTCGAGACCGCAAGCCCGTCCTCGGCCGGGAACGAACACGACGGGACCAGACCGTGCTCGTCGGTCTCGACCATACAGGTCCGGCACTCGCTCCGGGGACCGATCCCGTCGCTGCAGTCGCCGCCCCGGTCGTAATAACAGAGCGCCGGGATGTCGGCCTCGCCGTCCGCGCCCGCCGCGCCGGGATCGACGCTGACGACGTCGTCCCCGAGGGCCTCGAACGCGTCGATGACCGTCGAACCGGGCGGGAGCGTCACCGGGTGCCCGTCGACGGTCACCGTCGTCGTTCGGTCGGTTCCGACGTCGGGATCGTTTGCGGTGCCCGTCTCGAAGTCGGCCGTCACCGGGGTCTCGTGCCGTGGGTCGTCCATATCCGGGACCCGCGGCAGGGGATCGTCCGCGCTCATAGTTGCCCCGCACACGCCCCACAGGGGCAACGGCCGTCCGCGTGGGCGCGGAACTCGGGTTCGAACTCGTCGAGGGCCGTCGTGACTGGCCGGGGGGCGTTTGCGCCGATCCAGCAGTTGCTCGAACGCCGCATCACCCGGGCGAGCTCGCGGATCCCGTCGGTGTCGAGGGAGCCGCCGTACACGTCGCGAAGCAGCTCCGTGAGCTGTTTCGTTCCCTCCCGCCCGGGCACACAGCGGCCGCTGTTTTCCGTCGAGGCGAACCGGGCGCGCTCGCCGACCGTTTCGAGTACACACCGTCCGTCGTCGAGGATCTCGACGATGCCGTTGGTGCCGAGACCCGCCCGTTCGAGCGACCGGCCCGTCGGTTCGATATCGAGATCGCGGGTGATCCCACCGAGGACGCCGCCGACGCAGGCCATCTTGAACGACCCCTGCAGTTCGACGGCACCGAGGACCGCCCGGAGGTCGTCGGTCGGTCCCAGTTCGAGCGTCGCCGGATCGGCGATATCGCCGGTCACGGTCACTAGCCTCGTCCCGGGATCCGGGGCCTCCGGGTCGAACGTCTCCGGGGCCTCGATAACCCGCCGCACCTGGGCGAACGTCCGCGGCGTGTGGACGACGGTGGGCCGGCCATAGAGGCCGTACTCGGCGGGAGACGGCGGCTGTATCCGGGGTTCGATGCGGTCCGAGCCTTCGAGGGCTTCGAGGGCGGCCGTCGGCGACCCGGCGCGGAACTCGTCGGGGCCGGCGACGAGCTGTGGGACCACCGGCAGGGAGTCCGAAGCGGCGTCGATCGCCTCGCGAAGCCGACCCCGGAGCTCCGTTTCGGCCCCGTTGAGATACACGACGGCGTCGTCGGCGCCGACGTGACGCGCGACGGCCGCAACCCCGTCAAGCACCGCCATCGGGGCCCCATCGAGAAGGGTCGTGTCCGCCTGTGCCCGCTCGTCGGCCTCGTTCGCGTTGACGACGACGACCGGATCGCCCTCGGTCTCCCGGGCCGTCTCCCAGACGTCCGCGAGCGGGGCGTCCGCCGCGGCGTCGCAACGTCCCCGGCCACACAGCCCGACCTCGGCCGCCGGGGCCGCGCTCCGCTCCGGCGAACGGAACGTCCACTCGTCCGCCGCGACGGGGTCGATCCAGCCGCAGGGCCCGAGCACCGACCGCCGTCCGACGGAGAGCGGGCCCGAATCCGGGGTCGGAAGCGTCTCGGTGTCCGGGTCGTGGTCGACGGTCGCGTCGGCGTGCTCCGAGGGGAGCGTGCCGTCTTCCAGCGTCCCCACGAGGGTCTCGATCGTCGTCGGCGTCGGGTCGGCGAACATCGCCGTCCGCCCCTCGTTCGTCGCCGCGACGAGCGGCGTATGGGCCGTGATCCCCGTCGGACCCGTCCGGACGACCGGTACCGAGTCGGCGGCGTCCCGCGCCGTCCGCAGGGCGCGTTCGCCGCCCGGCGTTCGGGCACCGGTGGAGACGCGTATCCGGGGGTTCGTCCCGAACGGATCGATCGCTGATGACATTAGGATTAGAAGGGGTCCGCAGGGGAAAAAAGCCCCCACTCCCGGCCGTCGGCGTGTTTCGTTCCACAAACGGTACACGAACTGACAGTACGCTCCGCTTCCGACGGAACAATGTGCGGTCGCGCCGACGTTCGAGTATGTCGAGCCCACAGTTCGAGACGGTTACGTCCGAGGCGGCGGCGGCACTAACGGAGTCGGATCTCCGCTCCGTGTACACGGGGATCGTCCACGAGGACGGTCGCCACGAGTACTACTTCGGCAACAACACCGAGGCGGCCTCGGAGCTCCGCGAGGCGGCGGCGGTACAGCTCGGGATGTTGCTCCGCGTGCTCGCCGACAGGTCGGAGTCGGAGCCCGAGGAACTCGCCGAACTCGCCGTCGAACGCGCCGGAAACATGGAGCTTCGGTAGGCCGCTTCGAGCGTTCGGCCCGCCCCCGAACGCGGGCGGTAACGCCGCAGTCGGACGATCAGTCGGTCGTGGCGATGGCCTCGATTTCGACGGCCGCACCCTTCGGCACCGCGTCGACGCCGACCGCGCTCCGTGCGGGCGGCGCCGCGTCGAAGAACTCGCTGTACGCCTCGTTGAACTCCTCGAAGTCCTCGATGTCGTCGAGGAAGACAGTCGTTTTGAGGACGTCGTCGAGGGAGAGACCCTCGGATTCGAGGATCGCTCCGACGTTTCGCAGACACTGACGCGTCTGGTCGGCGACGGACTCGTCGTCGAGTAGGTCACCGTCGGCCGTCAACGGCAACTGCCCCGCCGTGATGAGTACGTCGCCGTCCGTCGTCGCCTGGCTGTACGCCCCGACCGCCGCCGGCGCATCGTCCGTGCTGATCGTGCGCTTCATACGGGGATAATCCGCCCTGCGTTACTTAAACGCCGTCACCGCGGGATCGGTCCCCCAACGTATCCGTTTGTCGTCATGCTGTGGCAGTGATCGAACAGAAGTTCCGTATCATCCGCTTGCCCGCGTCGGTGAGGATGCTCTCGGGGTGGAACTGCACGCCGAAATGCGGTCGATCGACGTGTCGGACGCCCATCACCACGCCCCGTTCGTCGTCCGTTTTCGCGGTTTCGACGAGCTCGCCCGGCAGGTCCTCGCCCTCGACGGCCAGCGAGTGATACCGGCCGACCTCGAATGGGTCGTCGACGCCGTCGTACAGCGGGGTTCCGCTGTGGCGGATCGCCGAGGACTTCCCGTGAACGGTTTCGGGGGCGTGTCCGACCGGCGTCCCGTGTGCGGCACAGAGCGCCTGATGCCCCAAACAGACGCCGAGAGCCGGATATCCCGTCTCCGCGAACACGTCCATCGAGACACCGGCCTCCTGTGGCGTCCCCGGGCCGGGCGAGACGACGATCCCGTCCGGGTCGAGTTCGCGTATCCCCTCGATCCCGACGGCATCGTTCCGCCGGACGGTCACGTCGTCGAACTCGCCGACGTACTGGACGAGGTTGTACACGAAGGAGTCGTAGTTGTCGACGATGAGGATCACTGTACACCTCCCATCGGATCGGCGGCCGGTTCGACGGCCAACGAGCCCTTCTCGCCGAGCGCCTCGTCGACGGCCGTGACGAGGGCCTGCGCCTTGTCGAGCGTCTCGCGGTACTCCGCCTCCGGGACGGAGTCGTGGACGATCCCGCTGCCGACCCGGAGGCGATACTCGCCGTCGTGGCGGACGAGGGTCCGGATGGTGATGTTGAGCGTCGCCCGGTCGTCGAACCCGAACACGCCGATGCTGCCGGTGTATGGCCCCCGCCTCGTCGTCTCGACCTCGTCGATTATCTCCATCGTCCGGGGCTTCGGCGCGCCGGTGATGGTACCTCCGGGGAACACGGCCGCGACCGCCTCCCCGACAGTCACGCCCTCCCGCAGCGTTCCCTCGACGAGGCTGACGAGATGCATCACCTCGGAGTACCGATCGACGCGTCGGTACTCGACGACGTCGACGCTCCCGTACTCGCTCACTTTCCCGAGGTCGTTGCGCTCCAGGTCGACGAGCATCGCGTGCTCGGCGCGTTCCTTCTCGTCGCCGCGGAGGTCGTCTTCGAGCGCCGAATCCGCCGCCGGCGCCTCCCCGCGGGGGCGGGTCCCCGCTATCGGCTCGGTGAGCAGCCGGTCGCCGTCGACATCGAGCAACAGCTCCGGGCTGGCGCTGACGAGGTCGATCCCCGGGAACTCGAGTAAGCCCGAGTACGGGGCCGGGTTCACGCGCCGAAGGGCGTCGAACGCCTCGACCGGGTGGACCGCGGCTGGCGCGGTCAGCCTGTGTGAGACGTTCGCCTGAAACGTCTCGCCGTCCCGGATATACTGCTGGATGCGTTCGACCCGTTCGGCGAAGGCGGCCTCGCCGCACTCGCTTTCGAACGTCGCTTGGTTCGTCGCCGTCGGGGGTGATTGAACGCGGGGGTCGCCCTGTGTCACCGTCCGAGCCACGTCGAGGGCTTGTTCGCGTCCCCGTTCGTAGGCGGCTGCGGGCGAGTCCCCGACCGTCGGGCACGCCGTCACGTGGAGCGTTACCTCGCAGTCGTGCGGTTCCTCCCACGCGGCGACGCAGTCGAAGACCCCCAGCTGGAGGCGCGGCAGCCCGTCGGAGGCCGTCGTCCCGGGCAACGCCTCCAGCTCCCGCGCGATGTCGTAGGAGAGCCACCCGAACGCGCCGCAGGGGTACGGGACCGAACACTCGCCGCGGGCCAACCGCTCCCCCGACAGGAGCTCGTCGATCGCCTCGACGGACGGGCTCGTGCTGTCGCCGTCAGTCGATGTCCCCGGGCCGACTTCGACGTGTTCGACGGGGCTGACGCCGAAGTATCCCCAGCCGGACTGGCCGCCAGTCGTTTCGAGGTAGAACCCTTCGTCGTCACCGCTTCGGAGGCGGCGGTACGCTTCGAACGGGTCCGGAACCGTGGTCCGCACTTCGACGGGGACCCGCGTCCCCCGTGGTTCCGACGCTGCGGTCCGAACGAACGATCCCTCGTCGGTGACGACGCGTATGTCATCCATAATGAACGAACTCCGTGATGGGGAAGTTACCTTCCGTCGTATGGCTACGTATCCCTCGCGCAGGTGTCGATAAAAACCTTGCGTAGACGACTACTTCCACCGATATACGGCCGAAGGAGCGGTGAAAACCAGCCGAAAACGCCGGGAGTATATTAATGGGTGGATTATGACGTATAGTTGACTTTACCGGTCGGCCGAGAGAACGGAGGCACGCGTTGCGCGGCGGTCGGACGGTATCGGGCCCGCTCCGGGTCGGCCGGGAGCGCGCCGGATCGTCGCGGCGACGACACAAACAATGACTACAGTAATAGACGGCAACGGGATCGCGGACCGGATCGAGCAGGACGTGACGGCGTGCGCCGAGACGCTTCTCGACTCGGGCGTGCGGCCGGGGTTGGCGACGGTGTTGATGAGCGACGACGGCGCGAGCGAGACGTACGTCTCGATGAAACAGAAGGCCTGCGAGCGGGTCGGGATCGAGGGGTTTCACCACGAGATCGACCCGAGCGAGCCGGCCTCGGTGCTTTTCGACCGTATCGATGCGCTGAACGACGATCCGGCGGTGCACGGGATCCTCGTCCAGATGCCGGTTCCGGACACGGTCGACACGCGCGAGGTCCTGAATCGGGTCGCTCCGGCGAAGGACGTCGACGGGTTCCACCCCGAGAACGTCGGGCGGCTCGTCGCCGGGGACGCACGGTACAAACCGTGTACGCCGCACGGCGTGCAAAAGATACTGGCGGATGCCGGCGTCGACACCGACGGGAAGGACGCCGTGGTCGTTGGGCGATCGAACATCGTCGGCAAGCCGATGGCGAACCTGCTCATCCAGCGCGGGGCGGGCGGGAACGCGACGGTGACGGTGTGTCACTCCCACAGCGAGGATCTCGCGGCGAAGACGCGGGACGCGGACATCGTTATCGCCGCCGCGGGGGTCCCGGGAATGATCGACGGGTCGATGCTCTCCGAGGGCGCGACCGTCGTCGACGTCGGCATAAACCGGGTCGACGCCGACAACGAAAAGGGGTACGAGCTCGTCGGCGATGTCGACTTCGAAAGCGCAAAACGGAAAGCCGAGGTGATAACGCCCGTTCCCGGGGGCGTCGGGCCGCTCACGATCGCGATGTTGATGTACAACACGGTGAAGGCGGCGAGCCTCCAGTCGGGCACGTCGGTGGAGCTACCGTAGCGGCCGGACCCGGTCGCGCGTCTCGAGTTCACCGCATTTCGGGCACTCGATCTCGACGCCGACGGGGGCGTCCCCGGCGTCGACGAACCCGTATCCGGCGGCACAGCGCTCGTGGAGGTACACGTCGTCGTCGTGGGAGATGTGTCCGCCGAGCCGGAAGTGTCCGTACTCCGACGGCGACACGATCCCGCGGCACAGATAACACTCGTTTCCCATACCTTCCGGGTCGGTACTCCGGATAAAATAGCTGTTCCCGGTGTGCGTGAAACGTCTTTTTACGGCCTTGAGCGCAGTGTTCGTCGGAGCGACGGGTTTTCACTCGGCTGTGGCACAACCTGTACGCAGGAGTATATTTTGTGTGAACGCGCCGTCGACGGGCGCTACGGCACGGCGGCGACGCTCGCGAGCCTCACTCGCCGGGGCCGGACGGCGCGTCCTCCGTCGGTCGTTCCGAGTCGCCGTCGGAGTGAACGAGGAGAACGCCGCCCAGTACGAGGACGCCGCCGCCGAGAACGAACAGGGTGAGCGGCTCCCCCAACAACGCGGCGCCGAGCGCCACCGTCACCACGGGCTCGACGGTGCTGACGAGGCCGACCCTGCTCGCCTCCAGCCGGGCGACCCCTTCGTAAAACAGGAGATGCGGTATCACCGTGGCGACGAGGGCGATACCGAGCACCACGCCCACTTCGGCGGCGCCGGTCGGTAGCGCGAACCCGCCGTCAACGACCCCGTACCCGACCATGCTCCCCGACGCGCCGAGGAGCACACCGAGCATGAGCGTCCGCGGCGCGAGCGACGGCGACAGCGCCCGGCTCCCGATCGTGTACACGGCGTAGAGCAGCGCCGCGCCGAGCGCCAGTCCGATTCCGACGGGGGCGTTATCGACGGTGCCGGTCCCGGCCACGAGCGCGACGCCGCCCGTCGTGAGACACAGGGCGACGAGTTTCCGCGCCGTGACGGCCTCCCCGAGCAGCACGGCCGAGAGCGCGACGACGAACGTGGGATACGTGTACAGGACGATCGTCGCGGTCCCCGCGGTGAGGAACCGCAGCGAGAGGAAAAAACACAGCGTCATCACCGTGTATAGAACGCCGAGGCCGAGTGTCGCGAACCAGTCCCGCAGCGAGGGTGGGAACGGCCAGCCGCGGACGAACGCGAGGCCGGCCACCACGAGGGCGGCGACGACGAACCGGATCGGGAGGAGGGTCGCAAGCGGGAGCTCTATCGCCAGGGCGATCTCGCCGAAGATAGCGATGGTCCCGAACCCCGCTGCCGCGCCGGAGACGAAGAGCACGCCGACTGTCGAGTCGCGCACGCGTCAGTCACCGACGGCGGGGGTCGCCGTCGTGGCCGCGCTGTGTGAGGGCCCGGCGCGTGACCCCGGCCGGTCGTTCGGAGGTTCCGGCCGGGGCTGTGGGCGGTCACGACGGCCGTTTTCCGGCCGGTTCTGGCGATCAAACACCATCGACGGGTCCGCGTACGCGTCGCATGCTCACCAGACTACTGTTTATCTATATAGCCCCTTTATTAGTGGTCGCCGCACGCCCGCCCCCGTGGCACCGGGCGCTTGCACGCCACATACCGAACGAGGAGGGCCGGTCGGGGACCCGACCTTTTATAAATCGCGTCCCACATCGGCGGCATCGTCCACCACGGTGGCGGCGACGAGCCGCCTGACACCACGGCGGAGCCGGCCGCCGGCCGCCGGTTGCGAGATCCCGAGGTCGGCGGCGACCTCGCTGAGCGTCGCCGCACGCGGTTCCTCGAAGTACCCCATCTCGAACGCGCGACGGATCGCGGTCCGCTGGGCCCGCGTGAGAGGTGAGTCGGAGCCGCCGGGACCCGTGTACTCGGAGACGCGTTCAAGCGAGACGTCGACGTCCCGCTCTCTCGCGTCCGCCCACAGCGCTGCGAGAGCCGCCCGGTCCGGGAGCCAGACCCGGACCGTCCAGGCAGTCCCGTCGTTGATCCACCCGAGCGAGACGCCGTCCAGCTCGGCGATCGACCCGGAGAGGACCAGCGTGTCGGGGCGGTACTCGAACCGATACACGGCTTCGTCGTCGATCTCGACGACGCGTTCGAACGCCTCGACCGTCCGATCCCCCTCGAGCCCGGCTTCGAACCGGTCGAGATCGCTCGTTCGGACGGAGAACAGGTGTGCCTCGGCGTCCGGGACCGTCCCCGCACCGGATACCGGCCGAACGGTCGCCGTCGGGTCGTGTGCGACGGTCTCGGTCAGCGCGAGGGCAGGCGATTCGACCCGCAGTGTGGCTGTGAGATCGCTCATGTTTCGTGCGTCGCCCGGGGTCTCCGGGCGTAATACCCGACTCGCATGTAGTGGCTACCGAAGCCCGGGAAGCCGCCGCTGCAGCCGAAACGTGCCGTTCAACAGCTTCACGAACAGCCAGTACGGCACCCCCGGCGGCGGCGAGAGTCCGGTGTACTTCTGTACGGCGACGGTCTGGGACTCGGTGAACCGGTGTAGCCCCTCGATCCCGTGTCTGCGGCCGATTCCCGACGCCTTCATCCCACCCATCGGCGCGTCGAGCGAGCCCCACGCGGCCACGTAACTCTCGTTGACGTTGACCGTTCCGGCCTCGATCTCCGCGGCCAGCTCCCGGCCGCGATCGGTGTCGTTCGTCCAGACCGAGGCGTTCAGCCCGTACGCCGAGTCGTTGGCCAGCTCGATCGCTTCGGCGTCGGTTTCGTACGGGTAGATCGACACGACCGGGCCGAACGTCTCCTCGGTGGCGACCGCCATCGGCTTCTCGACGCCGGACAGAACCGTCGGCTCGAAGAAGTACGGCCCGACATCGGGTCGCGCCCGGCCGCCGGTCAGGACGGTCGCCCCCTCGGCTTCGGCGCCCTCGACGTGTGTGTTTACCTTTTCGAGGTGCCGTTCGGAGATCAGACTCCCCATTTCGACGCCGTACCCGTAGCCGGTGCCGAGATCGATCGATTCGGTCGCCTCGAGGAACCGATCGACGAACCGATCGAAGACGTCCGTGTGGACGTAGAGGCGCTCGACCGACAGACAGAGCTGGCCCGCGTTGCTGAAACAGCCCCGGACCAGTCCGTCGACGGCCCGGTCGAGGTCGGCGTCCGCCCGGACGATTCCGGGGTTCTTGCCGCCGAGTTCGAGCGAGCAGTCGGTGAGCGTCTCACCGGCCGTCGCCGCGACGGCCCGTCCCGCCGCCGTCGAGCCGGTAAAACAGACGTAGTCGGTCGCCTCGACGACCGCTTCGCCGGCCGATGTGTCGCCGGTGACGACCTGAACGGCCGACTCGGGCACGCCGGCCGCACGGAGCAACTCGACGGCCTTCAGCACGGTGTATGGCGTCTCCGGGGCGGGCTTGAACACGACCGCGTTGCCGGCCAACAGCGCGGGGATCGCGTCGCCGACGGAGAGGTTGAGCGGGTAGTTCCACGGCGAGACGACCCCGACCGTCCCGACCGGGTGGTGGTTCACTTCGGTCTCCGTCAGCCCCGGCAGCGCGCCCTTCCGGGGTTCGGTTTCCAGCGCCGACTCGGCCCGGTAGGCGTAGTATCGTGCCGTCGCCGCGACGTCGAGCACTTCCTCGTGGGCGTCCCGTCTGGCCTTTCCGGTCTCGGTCTGGACGACATCGAGGATCGCCCCCTGCTCGTCGAGGACGAGATCGTGGAACCGGACGAGGATCTCGGCTCGATCCGCCGCCTCGGTGTCTTCCCATCCGCTGTCGGCCGCCCGGTCGACGGCCGCCGCGACGTCGTCGGGGCCACACGCCGGGACCTCGCCGATCGTCCGTCCGTCGAACGGCGACTCGACGGCGAACGTGTCGGTGTCGCCGGCCGTCGTCACGGCGGCGCCGAGTCCGGCGAGAGCCGCCGGCACCGCGTTGCCGTCGATCGCCGCTTCGGAGGGTGGCATGCGTATCGATAGGGGAGACCGGCGGATAAGCGTACGGTAGGACGTATCACCCCTCAGCGTGTGAATGCTCGCGAGCGTTCGGACGGATGACCGGACGTCGACGTCCCCGATCGCATCGACCACCGGGCCGGTGTTGTCGCCGACTGTCGCGCCGTCGCGAACGCCGACCCGTCCCCGCCGTACCCCAACGGTCGGTTGTTATCCGATCCGGCTGGCGATCCCAGCTGCGGTCGAGGCGACGTCTCATCCCCCGGCCGCCCCGGCCGGACTCCCGCTCGGTCGCTCGCGGTAGTCCAGCTCCGGCGGCTCCCACTCGTCGTCCGGTTCGGGCCACTCGAACGCCGGGATCAGGATGTCGAACTCCGGCGACACCGTGACGGATCCGACGCGCGTTCGGCCGACGCAATCGTCGTCGGGGTCGTACGTCCGCGGGGCTTCGACCCGGATCCCGGGCGCTCCGGCGAACCCGAGCGCCGTCGGCGGCAGATATGTTATATTACCCGTCTCGGCGAGATACAGCCGGCCGTGCCGGTAATCGAGGACGACCGCTTCCCCCTCGGTGTCGGCCCGTTCGACGGCCGCGTACAGCTGTTCTTTCGACCACGGGCCGATACCGAGCAGGTCGCTTTCCCGCCTCACGTGCAGGTTGTGACGCGACTCCGGGGCCGTGACGGACGTGCGTTCCCGTGGCGCCATGGCTGTCGGTACGGTCGCCGAGGAATTAACCGCTACGGCCACGCCCCCGGAGCAGCCTCCGAAGCCGCAGCGTCCCCGATGCGTAGCGTTTAGTCTCCCGGTGTTCAGATAACACGTATGCGAGTCACTGCCGTCGGGACGAGCGGCGGCCTTCCCACCGCCACCCACGGAACCAGCTGCGTGTACATGGAGCTGTTCGGCGACCGGATTCTCCTCGACTGCGGCGAGGGGTCACAACAGCGTCTGATGCGGTACGACTCGTCGCCGAACGTCGACGCGATCCTTATCAGCCACTTCTACGCGGATCACACGCTCGGTATCCCCGGCGTCGTCCAGGCCCTCGAAATGAACGACCGCGAGCGCCCCCTGCGTCTCTACGTTCCCGACGGACGGATCCAGCGGGCGAACGATCTCGTCGAGGGCGCCTACGGACGACCGTCGTACCCACTCGAAATACACGGCTACGGCGGCGACGAACCGGCGATATCCACCGACGACTACCGCATCCAGCCGTTCGAAACGCCGTACACGGAACACTCCCACGGGTTCGTCGTCGAGGAGACGCCGAAACGGGAGTTCCTCGTCGAGCGGGCACGGGACCTCGGCGTCGATCCGGGACCGGACTACGGGAAACTGCAGAACGGCCACTCCGTCGAGGCCGACGACGGGCGGACGGTGACGCCAGACGACGTGCTGTCGGAGCCAAAGCCCGGGCGAAAAGTGGTGTACACGGGCGATACGAGGCCGGTCCCCGAGGTCGTCGACGCGGCGTCCGACGCCTCGTTGCTCGTCTACAGCGCGATGTTCTCGGACGACAACGCCGAACGGGCTCGATCGACCGGCCATTCGACGGCAGCGGAGGCCGGACGGGTCGCCTCGGAATCCGGCAGCGACCGGCTCTGGCTGACGCACATCTCCCCGAGACACGAGGGCGAGGAGCCGACGCTCGAATCGGAGGCGAAGACGGCGTTCGACGGGGACGTCGTCGCCGTTCGGGACGGCGAGTCAACGGAGCTGTGACGCGGCGTGCGGTCGGGGAATCGCCCGGCCGGCCGTGCCGGGCGGAACCGAGAGGGCGCGGCCGCCCTCGTGGCCTCGCGCAAGGTACTTTCCCGTGGCTGTCCTACCCGATAGTGATCGATGTCTTCCCACGATACGGAGCTGGTGTTGGAGACGTGGCAGCTTCGCGAGCGACTCCTGCCGCGCGTCCCCCCGGACGGCTGGGCAACGGTCGACGGCCTCCGCGCCGCGGTCTGTCTCGCGGTTCCCCACGTCGTCGACGGCGTCGAGTCGATCGAGCCGTTCGAGGGACCGCCGGCCGATCGCGAGCGGTTCGAAGCGACGGTCACCGTCGAATCGGTCGACGACGAACACGTCCGCGTCGCGACTGCCGCCGAGGACTCCTCGGGAGCCGACGCCGGGGACGGACGGCACGGGGACTTCGACGAGACGACCGAACAGTTCGATCTCGACGAAGCCCTGGATCGGTTGTAACTCCCCTCTCGACCGCATCAGCCGTCGGCCAACCTGACCCGGAGCCGACGGAACCCGTCGGCGGCACCGTGCTCCCGGAGATCGTACGCGGCGTCGCCGAGTTCGTCGCGGATCGACTCGTACTCGGCGTCCGGTCGGTGGACCCCGACGAAAACTTTCAGTCCACCGACCGGCGAGACACGGTAGTGGGTGACTGCGTGTGCCTCCAACACCGCGAGGGCCTCCCCGAGTACCGCCTCGTCGATCCGGTCGCGACACGATGTCGGGACCGCGACCCCGGCGACCGTCTCCGTCTCGACGCCCGCCGGATACCCGCCGGCCGGCCCGTCGGTACCCCTCACGACTCCGAGCCCCCGTCGTCGACGCTCACCGATCCGTTCACACGCGCGGTCACGGCGTATCCTCCTGCACTGTATCGGCTTCGTTCCGCCCCTGCCCCGGCTCGGCCCCGCCACCGAGGTCGTCGACGCGGCGAGCCAGAGCGTCGGCCGCCGCTGCCGACACCTCGACGCAGACCACGACCTCGTCGTCGTATGCGACGTCCCGAACGAGCGCGTCGTCGTGGAGTTCGGCGACGAGGGCGTGTGTAGCGTCGCCGTACGGCAAGTGCAGGCGGTAGACAACCGTATCGAGCGTCCCGAGCACCGTCTCCCGGATCCCGTCGGCGTCGGAACGCCGCCTGCAGGCGGCGTCGGTTCGGTCGGACAGCGATTCGACGAGCGAGCCGGTCCCGGCTCCGACCCCGACGACGAGGTCGGCCTGCTCTATCGCTTCGAGGGTTCCGGCGGCGACGGTCTCGACGTACGCTGGCACCCCTCCATCGCCGGGGATCCCCGGCGTCTCGGTCACCGCAACGGTGTGGGGACCGATGTCGACTGTCGCCGTCGTCGCCCGTGCGGGACGACCGGCGGGTGTCGGGGGATCAGCGCCGGTAAGCGCCGCCCAGCAGTCGGCCGTAGCCGTTCCCGGCCGCCCGACGAGCACGACGCGGCCGTCGACGTTCCTGTAGCCGTTTGCCACCCGTTCGCCGGCGGCCCGACGGCACTCGTCGAGCCGGGTCCGAAGCTCGTCCCGGCGCCGTTCGAGATCGGCCCGGCGCCCACTCGATCCGCTCGGGCCGCTCGCCGCCGCGTCCCGGTCCGCCTGTGCTGCGGCAAGCCGCTCGATACGACACTGCCGGAGCTCGAACCGTACGTCGGCGACCCGATTCGCCCCGCGTAACCGCTCCCAGACGGCACCGTTCCGGTCTCGGACCGTCGCGCCCGGGAGCCGCGCCCGTAGATCGAGCGCCTGCCCGGGATGGAGGTCGCCATCGACGACGATATAGGTGTCTTCCGTCCCGTCGACGGCGTCGGTAACCTGATCGAGGGTCGCCGGCGGGAGGCCGTGTTCTCTATCCTCCGGCCGGTCCGTGACGACCCGTTCGACGTTCTCGTATCCGCGCGCGGCTACCAGCGCCGGCAGCCCCCGCGTGATCGCTCCGGTCCGGCTCGCGATCAGTGCCTCCCCGTCCATCGCCGACCGTCCGTACACGCCGAGTAAACTTGACCGTGACGACAGCACGGGCGACGCACCGTTCGTCGCGGCGTCGTTTCGATCCCGATGCGGTCGCCGGCGTTACCCTTCCGCCCCGTCCTCGGGGAGGAACGGCCGATAGGTCCCGTGGTCGAACGAGCCCAGCTCGGATCCGTCGATCGTCCGCATGTAGGTGTTGATGACGCCCTCCGCGACGGCCGACCGGATCATCCCCTCCGCCCGCCCGGCGTCGTAGTGTGCGGCGACGGCGATCACCGTCCGTGTCCCCGGGTCCTGCAACTCCGTGACGAGAAACACCGCGTTCCCCACCGTCTCGCGGTAGACGAGGTACTCCGGGAACTCGCCGGCGGCGTAGGCCGCCCGGAACTCGTCGGCGGCGTTGTCGGGCACGACGTGGACGAGCCCGAACCGTTCGGGATCGTCGCCCATGTCCCGACTCACCGGCGAGGTGTGCAACGCGGGTATCGTAACGACGTCCCATCCCGCCTCGCGCCGCCGCTCGGCGATGGCGGCCATGTCCTCGTTGGTTCGCTTCCAGGCCTCCTTGACGGCGCTCGGCCGCCGATCGACACCCGTCTGTCGGCCTTCGGGGTCGTCCATACGTCACCCGTGTGAGCGAGCGGAGTAAGAACTGGCGCCCGGCCTACACGATACCGAACGCCGCCTCCATCACGTACGAGACGAGAAGCGTCGCGACGCCGCCCCAGAAGAGCTTCCCCGGCGCCGTCAGCCGCTCGTTCGGCGGCGGTCCGCGAACCCACCGTGCCGGCGGCAACGCACCGACGAGCCGCTGGAACCGTGTCTCTCCCGGGACGGACCGGACGGAGCCGCCGGCCGTACCGGTGTTCGGGGACGCCGCCCCGTCGTCGGGGGCCGGCCGGGACGGCCACAGCCGCACCGTCGCGTAGCCGACGAGCCCGGCGCCGCCGAGAAACAGAAGCACCTTCGCCCGGACGAGTCCGCCGCCAGTGGCGACTCCGATCGTAACTGCGACCAGCGTCGAGAGGGCGGCGACGGCGACAACGTACGTGAGGGCGTCCAGCAGAACCGGGACCCGCCCTCCCGCCGTCGCTGGGGTGGCCGTCATCGGTCTACTCGCGGTGTCTCTCGTCGATCACGCGCTCGGGCGATCGGTGCCCGTCGGCGTGCCGGTGACAGAGGCTCCGGCGCCCGTCGTCGACGGTGTGGTACTCCGGCTCGGCCGACTCACAGACACCGCCGAACGCGTCGTCAAGCGTCTCCAGTGCGGCCGTCTCGTCGTTCGTACGAACGTGTTCAGCGACCGCATCGAGCACGGACCGGACGTCCTCACGGACATCAAGGCCGTCGAACAGTTCCCCGTACATCTCCTCGACGGTCCCGGAGGCGGGCTCCCGGCCGAGCAGCTCGCCGATCCGTTCCGTCACCGTCCGGTTCGTCCGTCTGCGCTCCCGGAGGATCCCCCGGAGCGCCGTGATCGCCCGCCACGTCTCGTCGTCGACGCCCTCGTATTCGTCGGGTCGGACGTGGGCCGGACACCGCGTGTTGAACGGACAGCCGCGCGGCGGGTCCCGCGGGTTCGGCGGCGTCCCCTGCAGCGTGATCCGCGTCCGGTCGCTCGTCGGATCCGGCTCCGGGATCGCCGACAGGAGGCTGTGCGTGTAGGGGTTCGCTGGATCGGCGAACAACGCCTCCGTCGGCCCGATCTCCATGATCGTCCCGAGATACATCACCGCCACCCGGTCGCAGACGTGTCTGACGACGCTCAGATCGTGGGCGATGAGGAGATACGTGAGCCCGAACTCCTCTTGGAGATCAGAAAGCAGGTTGAGTATCTCGGCCTGGACGGAGACGTCGAGGGCGCTCACCGGCTCGTCGAGCACGACGAACTCGGGGTTTATCGCGAGCGTCCGGGCGATAGCGATCCGCTGGCGTTGCCCGCCGGAGAACTGGTGTGGGTACCGGACGTAGTGTTCGGCGTCGAGCCCGACCGTCCCGAGCAGCTCCCGGACGCGGCACCGGCGCGCCTCCGGCGTCTTCCAGCCGTGGACATCGAGCGGCTCCCGGACGATCTCGCCGACCGTCAGCCGGTCGTTGAGGCTCGAATCGGGGTCCTGGAACACGATCTGTGCGTCGCGACGCCACCGCTTGAGACGCGCCCCGGACAGCGCCGTGATGTCGGTCCCGTCGAATCGAACCTCCCCGCCGGTCGCGGCTTCGAGCCGCAACAGCGTCCGCCCGAGCGTCGTCTTCCCGCAGCCCGACTCCCCGACGAGCCCCAGCGTCTCCCCGCGGTGGATATCGAAGCTGACCCCGTCGACGGCCTTCACCGGAGGACCACCGAAGGGGCCGCCGTCGTCGTAGTGCGTGCGGAGATCGCGGACGCGCACCAACACGTCGTCGCCGTCCCCGGCCGGCGCTCCACCGTCGCGTCGCTCCGGGCTCACTCGTCCCCACCCCCCCGATCGCGGTGGCTCCCGACGGCGTCGGCGGTCGGCCGGTCCTCCGGGTACAACAGACAGGCCGCGGTGTGGTCGTCGATATCCGCCTCGACCGGGACGGGGACGGGATGGACCGCCTCACACTCGTCGAAGGCCTTCGGGCACCGCGGGGCGAACCGACAGCTCCTCGGCGGCTCGTTCGGCGTCGGGACGCGTCCGGGGATCGTCTCGAGGCGATCCCCGTCCGTCCGCCCCGGTATCGACCGGAGCAACCCCCGCGTGTACGGGTGTTTCGGCGATTCGAAGAGCGACCGGACCCCCGCCGACTCGACGATCTCGCCGGCGTACATGACGTTCACGCGGTCGCTCACCTCCGCGATCACGCCCATGTCGTGGGTGATGAACACGATCGCGAGGTCACGGCGCTCCTGTAGCTCCGCGAGCAGATCGAGGATCTGTGCCTGGATCGTCACGTCGAGCGCGGTCGTCGGCTCGTCACAGATCAACACGTCGGGATCGCACGCGAGCGCCATCGCGATGACCGCCCGCTGTCGCATCCCGCCGGAGAACTGGTGTGGGTGCTCGCCGAACCGGCGTCCGGCGTCGGGGATCCCGACTGCCTCAAGCAGTTCGATCGCCGTCCGTTTCGCCGCCTGTCCCCGCCGATCGCGGTGGAGCCGGACCGCCTCGACGATCTGGTTTCCGACGGTGTAGACCGGGTTCAGGCTCGTCTGTGGGTCCTGGAAGACCATCGCGATGTTCCCGCCGCGTATGGCGCGCTGTGGCTCGCCGTCGAGCCGCGTCAGCTCGATGAACCCGTCCGTGATCCTCCCGGGCCTATCGGGGTCGCCCCCGGTGACGAACACGCAGTCGTCGGGCTCGACCCCCGGCGCGTCGGCGACGGCGGGGCGATCCGCCGCGTCCGACGCCCAGTCGAGCTTGACGGTTCGTTTCGGGAACCGCTCGGCGAACGCCCGGACCGTCCTGCGGTCGTGAAACCGAACGCTGGACCCCGATAGCACCCGCCCCGGCGCGCCGACGAGCCCCATTATCGAGCGGGCCGTGACGGTCTTGCCGGAGCCGCTTTCGCCGACGATGCCGACGGTCTCGCCGGGAACGACGTCGAAGTCCACGCCGTCGACCGCCCGGACAGTCTCCCTGTCGGTCTCGAACACCACCCGGAGATCACGGACCGTGAGGATCGGGGCGTCGTGGCCGTCTCCCCTGGCCCCCGGCTCACCCTCCATCAGCCACCACCTCCGGCGACGGTCGCGTCGGCGCCGTCCCCGGTGTCGCTCTCGGGGTCGATCGCGTCCCGGATCCCGTCGCCGAGGGCGTTGAACCCGGTAACGACGAGGACGATAAGCAGTCCCGGCACCGTCGAGATATGCCACGAGGCGGTGCCGGTGTAGGAGCGTCCCTCGGCGACGGCGCGGCCCCACTCCGGTGTCGGGGGGCTGATCCCCAATCCGAGAAACGACAGGGCCGCCGTCGCGATGACGATCCCGCCGAGCAAAAGCGAGGCGTATATGAGGATGTAGCTGACGATGTACGGCGCCATGTGTTTCCGCATCGTCGCCAGCGGGGTCTGTCCGTAGCTCCTGGCGGCGTCGACCCACTCCTGTTGGGCGACCCGCAGCGACGGCCCGCGTATCGACCGCCACAACCCCGGCCAGTAGACGCCAGCGAAGATCAACGCGAGCAACAACCCGCCGTCGTACACCGCCGCGATCGGGTGGTTCGCCTCCTGGAACAGGACCGACAGCAACAACACCAACAGAAACGCCGGGATCGAGATGATCGTGTCGCTGGAGACGATCGTCAGGAGGTCGACGAGCCCCCTGTAATACGCGGTCAGAAGCGACAGCGTGAGCGCGATCGCCGTGCCGGCGCCGATGGCGACGAGCCCGATCACGAGCGACGTCCGTGCCCCGAAGACGAGAAAAGTAAAGAAGTCCTTGCCGTCCTGGTTGGTGCCGAATGGGTGCCAGCGGTCGAACCGGTCGTAGCTCCATAGCCCGACGTTGTCCGTCCCACCCTGCGAGCGGGTCTGGATGTTCGCCGCACCGTGGGTGATCGAGACGAGTTCGTCGGCCTCGTCGTCGACGTACTCGAACTCGTGCTCGTAGGGCTGATACAGGTTCGCTTCGGCCGGGACCGGGCCGAGCGAGGGGGCAAAGATCGCCATCACGACGAAAGCGAACACGACCGCGAACCCGAACAGCCCCCAGTAGTGCCCCCGGAAGCGGTCGATACTGTCGTCGATCGGCGCCCAGTCCGCCTCGCGGTAGTGTGTCCGGTACGTCGTGTACCCCCGCCACAGCCACGCGAGGAAGACGAACGCGTACAGGTATATCACGAACACCCGGACGCTCCACGCCTGTGCGGCGGAAAGCCCCATGAACGTCCCCTCCCAGCTCCCGTCGGGCTGGCGGACGCCCTGGTTCGGGATCGTCTCCCGCCGCGTTAGCGTCCGCACCGAGCCGATCGACTCCAGCCCGCCGCGGAGCGTCGCAAGCGCCGCGTCAAGGGCAGCGCCGACCGGGGTAAACACCACGAGCGCGACGGCCGCCCCGAGAACGAGCGCAAACAGTCCGCGTTCGAGAACCTCGTTGACGGCGGTGCCTCGGCCGAGACCGAGCCTGTCGACGACGGGGGGCGGAACGACGACCGGTTTGAGCAGGCTCGCCGCGACCGCCACCAACAGCAGGACGGTGAGCCAGTACGCGGCGATCGCGCCGGCGACCCCGATCGTGCCGACGACGGTACCGGCGACCCAGGTCGGCGCAAGCGCGACCGCGCCGAGGACCGACCGAACGACGTCCCCGACGTGGACGAGCGCCCGTGCGATCCGCCCCAACTCGAGGGCGGCGAGGATACCGAGTCCGGCCGTCCACAGAAGCGCCGGCTTCGGGTTCCTCGCGATCCGATCGCGGAGCGAGCCATCGCGTCGCGCCCCGATCCGCGCCCCCTCGCTGTCGGCGCTCATCGGCTATCGTACCCCACGCGTGGATCCAAAACAGTGTAGAGGATGTCCTGGAGGACGTTCAACCCGACGATCAAAAGCGTAAACACGAACAACAACGCGCCGGCGAGCGGTAGATCGCCCTGGATGACCGCCTGGAAGAACGTCCGCCCGAGGCCGTTGATGTTGAAGACGAACTCGACGATGACCGAGCCGCCGACGAGGAGGAACGCCTCGTTCGTGATCACCGGCACCAGCGGGACGAGCGCGTTCCGGAAGACGTGTTTCCAGACGACGACCCGCCCCGATAGCCCCTTGGCCTTCGCCGTCTCGACGTAGTTCGAATTGATCGTTTCGAGCACCGCCGTCCGGCCGATACGAAGCTCCGTGGCGAGCGACGCCGAGCCGAGGACGATCGCCGGCGGCAACACCATCTTTATCGACCGCGCGAGCGTTCCGGGGTCGACGTCGATCGCGACCGGAACGGCGAGAAACGGGACGATGGAGACCCATTCAACGGCGAGGAAATCAAGCGGCGGCGTTCCGATGAGGCTGTCGGTCTCGATGCCGAACTGATACCAATCGAAGCCAAAGGCCCCCCCGCCGTCGGTCCGGCGGAGGACGGTGAGCAACATGATCGCAAGCCAGAAGTTCGGCATCGCCAGCCAGAGGATGCCGCCGAACGAGGCGATGTAATCCCCCCAGCTGTTCGGGTTGAGGCCGGCATAGAACCCGAGCGGGATACCGATGAAAAGCGGCAGCAGTATCGCCCAAAACCCGAGCCAGATAGTCTGTGGTGCCCGCTCGGCGATGACCTGCGTCGCCGGCGTCCCCTGTGAGATCACCCACGACTGGCCGAGATCGGTCTCGACGAACGGCAACAGAAGCGTCACAAACCCCCACATGAACTGGCGGTACTGCACCCACAGCGGCTCGTCGAGCCCGAGCTGATCGACGATCGCCTCCGCCTGTGCCCCGCTCGCCTCCGGGCCGAGTATCGAGGCGACGGGGTCAAGCGGCCCCATCCGAAGGATGACGAAAAGCAGCGTCATCACGAGAAAGAGAACGGGGATCGAGAGCAGAAGCCGCTTGAGGAGATACCGCCATCGGCTCACGGCCGGTCACCTGCCGTTGCCGTCGTCCACATCGTCAGCCGCCCCGCGGTATCGGATCGCTCCGAGGGGTCCGCGTCGGCTCGCGCGCCGATCGCCGCGGCGCGGCTCGGCCATCGGGGTCAGTCCTCGAGCGTCTCATGCCAGTCGAGGTAGTAGCCGTCGGCCCCGCCGGGCATGACCGACGTGTCGGTGTTGCGCGGCTCGAAGCCGAAGAGCCCGTATGCGGGGTCGATCCAACTCCAGATCCAGCCCAGCGAGTAAAACGCCAGATCGCCGTCCTCGCCGCGGCTGATGAGCGTGTTGAACGGCGCTTCCTCGAGTTCGAGATCGATGCCGAGCCCGTCGACCTTGTCGCGGGTGAGCCGCCCGAACTCCTGAAACACCTCGCTGTCGTACGTGGTCAGTGTGAGCTCGAAGGGGTCGTCCTCGGTGAAGCCGGCGGCCTGGAGGGCCTCCCGGGCGGCCTCGCGATCCGTCTCGTTTCGGCCGTAGGGCCACTCGTCGACCCACGCGTCGTAGCCGTCGGCCCCCGTCGGCCACATCCCCGGTGGCGTGAAGCTGAACGCCTCCGTTCCCCGCCCCTCGAAGACCTCCTCGACGAGCTCCTCGTGGTCGGTAATGTGAGCGATCGCCTGCCGAACCGCCTTCGGTACTTCCGGAACGTTCCATGCGACGTAGAACGTCGACAGCTCCGGGACGCCGAGATACTCGACCGTATCGCCGTTGTCGAGGGGGCCGTACGTGCCGACATCGCGGCCGAGATCGTCCGACTCGGCGTCGACGCTGTCCCGCTCGTAGAACGCCGTCGGGATTTCGAAACGGTCGGCGTTGCGCTCGTTGACGAACGTCCACTGCGCGTCGTCGTCCTCGATTATCTCCCAGTCGATCGCCTCGACGTCCGCGGCGTCGCCGTGGTATCCCTCGAACCGGGTGAGACGGGCCCGTTCCTGTTCGGTCCACTCGTCGAACTCGAACGGCCCGACGCCGTTCATTCGCTCGCTCGAAAACGCCGCCTGGCTGTGCTCGCCGTCGATGTCGGGCAGATCGTCGACGTACCCCTCGGGGACGGCCGCGAAGGAGTCGTACGCGAGAATATCGAGTGCCGCCGGCTCGGGCTCCCGGAGCGTCATCTCGAAGGTTCGATCGTCGATGGCTTCGACGGCGATCGACCCCGGTACCACGTCGGCCGGCCCGACGCCGTCGTTCTCGTCGACTTCGTGTTCGACCCCGAGGAAGCCGCTGCCGAGCAGGAAGTTCGCACGCTGTGTGTGCTCGGACTCGGCGAGCCGACGCCACGCGAACACGAAGTCGTCGGCGGTCAGCTCCTCGCCCTCGTGGAACTCGACCCCCGCCTTGATCGTGAACGTGTACGTCAGCAGGTCCTCGGAGATATCGACCGATTCGAGGAGCTTGTTTTCGAGATCGGCCTCGCCGTTCGGATAGTGAGTCAGGTTCTCGTACACCTGGTTGATGACGATCCCCGAGGCGGTGTCCGTCGACTCGATCGGATCGAGCGACGTCATCGTCGAGTTGATCAGCTTCAACTCGTTGTCGGGTTTGTGCTCGTGGGACGTATCGACCGACGCCGTATGCAGCTGTTGGCGGTGTCTCCCGAGCGTGCCGGTGTCGGGGACCTCGGCCCACTCGTATCTGAACAGCTCGGTGAGGCCGTGGTGTAACGGCAACAGCGCCATGTCGTCGCGCACGGCCGCCTCGATCTCGAGGAACGCCGACGTTCTAACGTCCTCGGCCTCCGGCCCGGGGTTCGCCTCAACGCGATCCCAGGCGTTCTGGGCTTTCCCGGCCTCGGTCCCGAAGACCGCTCCCCCGGCCGGGCCGTCACCGGTCCCGCCGTCGGTGTCGCCGGTCACGTCCTCCTCGCTGCAGCCCGCGACCGCCGTCGCCGCCGCGGTGCCGCCGGCCGCGGTGAGGAACGTCCGCCGGGACAGGGTTTCACTGTCGTCCATCTCGTCCCATAGATGTCGTTCGGCGCTCATAAGTCCGGGGGTGCCCGGGGCGAATCCGCCGCCTCGCGCGCCGGCCACGACGGCCCGTCGCGGCGCTACCGACCCGACACTCGCCTCACGC
>OBKM01000215.1_pt1 | contig 29528 bp, 24 predicted proteins | sample 1519691 | NCBI WGS metagenome assembly OBKM01 (sample SAMEA37050418, study PRJEB22526) | metagenome | biome: saline pan; feature: lake; material: water | place: Egypt | collected 2015 | depth 0.5 m
CGCGTTGTCGCCTCGAGTTCCCGCTCGCGCTCCCGGAGCGCGGTGATATCCCGCAAGAGGACGACGTATCCCTGCGGAGACCCCCCACCATCGACCGCGGAGACCCGCACGGAGTAGTGGGACTCTCTGTTCTCGCCGGGCAGAGACAGCTCCGACGGAGGGTCGTCCGGCTCCGCGACACCCTCCAGTCGTGGAGCCACCGCGGAGAGTGGCGTCCCGATGGCCCCGGTATCGAGGTCCGTGACGACCTGTCCTGCCGCCTCGTTGTAGTCGACCAGCCGACCGCGCGCGTCGAGAACGAAAAGCGGGTCCGCCATCTCCGCGACGGCGATATCCCGCCCGACCGGGGAGAGGTCGACGAGCGAGTGCCGGTGGACGGTGTAGGTGATCGCGAACACGAACGCGGAGACACCGACGACGGTGTGGTTGTGTGTCGGCACCGGGGTCAGCCCGTGCATCGAGAGCAACGACGGCGTGACCCCCACAACCACCGCGACGAACAGGACAAGCGCCTGTTGCCTGGACTGGTACCGGGTGGTGACAAACAGCCCCCAGAGACGACGGAGACCGACAGTCACACACAGGAGGAGATAGGATGTCGCGGCGGCCCGGCCGGGGCCAAACCCCGTCTCGACGTGCGGGAACGGCCTCGTGTGGAAGGTCACCTCGCCGTAGTACAGATCGTGAAACGGCATCGTCGCCGTGACGGCGAGCAATCCGACGTATGCGAGCGCGAACAGGCCCACCAGGCGACTCTCCCGCGGGTCGCCGTTCGTATAATCGACGACAAAGACGACCCAGAGCAGGCCGACCGTCACCGCGATGGCGGCCCACGCCGGCGTGAGCACCGCGTGGACCGTCCGACTCGACACGAACACACCGACAGTCGAGACGAGTGCCCAGGCACCGAGCCCCCACATCAGCCCTGCAAACCAGTGTTGCGACCCGAACTCTGCGTGTCTCTCGGCCCAGTAACCTAACCCTACGGTGAGCACCGCAGTTGCCAGATACACACCACCGTAGATGATTGCCAGTGCGGTCAACACGACTACGTGTGGATATAGGTTCGACGGTGTTCAAGCTTCCCCATCCGAGTATCACACTTGATACCGGGCGGTCGGTCGAGAGAGTCAGGCGATGGCGCGTCGGCGGGCTCTGCGTGGCGCGGGTGTCATACTGATTCTTGCGAGTCAGTCCGGTATCGACCGCCCGATGATGGGCGGTCGTACCGGTAGACAGTCGCACTAATCACTATCAGGTCTCGTGGCCACGCCGGATGCGCCGCTCGGCGGCCGCACGCGCCTCGTCGGGGTCGAACCCCTCGGTAACCGCCGCGAGGTCGACGTCGGTCTCGCGCAACTCGCGGGCGTGGGCGGTCACGTTCGGGAGCGCCCGGACCACGTTGTCGACAATCGGCACCGCCGCCGCCTCGGCCGACCGCGACAGCGGGTTCAGATCCACCACGAGCTCGGTCTTGCCCATCTCGCCGAGCGCCCGCGCGCGGTCACCGTCCTCCAGCGGGACCAGCACCACGTCGGCGGCGTGGATACCGTCCGCGGCGACGGTCGCGCGCTCGTGGTCCAGTTCCGGGATGCGCGCGTCGGCACCCGGCCCCTTCACCTCGGTCGCGCCGTGCTCGCGCAGGTGTCGGGCGATCGCCTCGACACGGCGCTCGGTGCGGTGAAACAGGTTGACCTCCAGGTCCGCGCCCGTCACGTCCGCGAGTTCGACCGCCGCCTCTGGCGCGAGTGCGGCGACGTTTCCGTTGACCGATAGCACGGCGTGGTCGGCAGCCAGCAGGTGCGCCGCGGCCACCCGCGCGGCGCGGTCGGCACTCGGAATCGTCTCCTCGCCGAGCAGGTAGTCGAAGGCCTCGCCACGCCCCTGTGCGACCAGGCCCTGTCGACTCGTGATGCCCGCGTCGACGCCGGCCTCGATGCGGTGTCGCTGCTGCAGTGAGTCGTGACGAGGGTGACTCTCCGGTATCTCCGCCATACTCGGTGGAGGCGGGCCGGCCACCAAAGCGCGTCGTTTCGTTGCTCGACCGGTGTGCTGGAACCCACCGACCGTGAGCCGCTCAACAGCTCCGCACTGTGGAACAGGCGGGCCATCGAGACACGGACACGCCGCCACCGAGTCCCGACGCTGCACTGAACGGGAGGCGGCTCGTGCTCCGACGGAGTTAATATCGGCCGACACGTACCGTTATTAGCTGTATCCCCAGATACAACGGTACAATAATGGCCCACGAAAATCAGACCGCTCGGACGTATCTCTCGCTGGTACGAGCACCGTTTCTGGTGTTCACGCTCATCGTCGTGCTCGTTCCGACAGCCGCTGCGGTGGAGGCGGGACAGTTCGACCTCACGAACACGCTTCTCGCGCTCGGGACAGTGTTCACCGCACACATCGCCGTCAACATCCTCAATCTCGCCAGCGACTACCGGACTGGAATCGACGAGATAACCGAGGAAACGCCATACAGCGGTGGTAACGAGGTCCTGGTCAGTGGTGCGCTGAGCTACCGCCGTGCGCTTGCCGTCGGTGTGCTATCGATTCTCGCGAGCGCGCTGTTCGTGCTCCCGTTGATTCTGCAGTTCGGGGTGCTCGTGGTCGTGTTCTATATCGTCGGTCTCGTGCTCGTCGTCGGCTACACCGACGTGTTCGCCCGTATCGGGTTGGGTGAACTCGCTTGCGGTCTCGGCCTGACGGCGCTACCGACGCTCGCTGTCGGCTACATCCAGGCCGGAACGTTCCCGACGTCGGTGCTGTATCTCTCCGTGCCGATGTTTCTGGTCGGATTCAATCTGCTCCTGTTGAACGAGTTTCCCGACGTTGCGGCCGACCGAGCGAACGGACGGGTCAACCTTCCGGTTGTCTTCGGCCGGCAGGCCGCGGGCTACGTCTACCTCGCCGTCGTCGCCGTCTTCGCCGCGAGCCTCCTCCTTCCGGTTGTAGCCGGTGTGCTTCCGGTGACGGTCATGATTGGGCTTCTCCCACTCGTGCTGTTGGGACCGGTATTCCGGGCGATCTTACAGGACGGACGGCCGATTGGCGAGGAGGAACTCGGGGCCCATCTGGGCTGGACGCAGACGACGATCGTCGCACTGGCTGTCGGGATGGGGCTCGCGGCGGTGCTGTGACCGGGGACATCTGTCGCGGCCTCACCATCGAGCGCGCAGGACCAACACCGCGGCAACGAGGAACGCGACAGAGGTGAGACCCACCACCGACAGGTGCAACGCGAGCGGGACCTGTGCCTGCTCGGAGACGAGTGCGAACGCGGTGCTGGTGAAGGTCGCGAGCCACCCACTGACGCCGATTCCGACACCAGTATAGCGGCCGATCAGCCCCGGCGGCGCGAGGTCCGGCCAGAGCGCGAACGCGACTGTCGTGTAACAACTCACCGCCACCACGTACACGAGTGAGCTCGCGGTGGCGAGCGCCGTCGGGCCTCCGGAGAGGATATCGAACACGTACAGAAACTGTGCCGTGACAAACAACGCGAGCGACCCCGCGAGCAACCAGACGTGGCGCAGTTTCACGTACACGAGACCGGCAACCATCCCGCCGGCAACGTGTGTCACGGCAATGAGTACCCGCGTGTCGAGGTCGGCGGACTGCCACAGCGCCTCGACGTAGTCGGGGTCCTCGACGATGCGCACGAAGCCGAGGCTGTCGACGAAAAACGTCCCGAACAGGAGCACGACCCCGACGATAGCGCCGGTGCTCGCCATCTCCGACGGTCCGTCGGGGCTGGTCGGCTGTCCGGCGGTGTGGGACAGAGACTCGAAGCGTCTGCCGAGTCCCGGCACCGAGAGGGTCCCGAGCACGAGTGCAGCGGTCGTCAACACGAGTATCGCCGACGGCACGAACTGCTCGATCTCCCAGGTGAACGGGAACAGGGCGGCCAGAAAGAACGCGCCGCCGGCGACGGCACCGGCGGCGTAACCCCGGATCGCCGGCGCGACGAGGTCTCCAAGCAGGCTGAACGCGAACGGGATGGCCGTCCCTAGGAGAAGCGAGCAGACACAGATCCACACCAGAAACTGCCAGAACGAGGCGACCCCGGTGACGGCGTAGGTCACCAGCAACTGCAGGAAGACGATACCGAACAGCACGCGGAACTTGGCCTGGACGGCCGCTCCCAGCCCGAACCGGTCCATCAGGTAACCGCTGAGGACTGTCGTCCCCAGCGTGACGAGCGCCAGCACCCCCATCCCGACCCCGACCAACTCGGGCGAGAGACCGAGTTGCTCGAGCCCGAGGTCTGTCAGCCCGAGCTGGACGAACGTGAGGTTGTAGTAGTAGGCGGCCGTCAGGACGACAACGTAGACGGTAAACGCAAGCGCCCGGTCTCGTCTCGTCGAAGCCGCGAGCGACGAACACATCTGGGTTGACAGAGCAGGGGCCCACACAGTAAAGCCACGTTATCTGAGGGCTGCCCAAAAGACGTGACTGACCCGAGTGAGGCGTCTCCGGGGGGTCCGGCAGGGGGACCGCTCACAGGAGACTCAGGCGTGACTGGCGACAGCCGGCAACAAAGAATCGTAGGTGAGTGGCCCGGCGTCAGTTCGCGGCGATGACGTCGTCGATGCGGGCGATCATCGTCGCGGCCTCGGTCGCGCTGCGGACGGCCTCGCGCTTGACGGCCGCGGGGTCGAGCACGCCGTGCTCGACGGGGTCGTCGACGACCCCGGTCTGTCCCTCGCTGATGAGCCCGGCGACGGTGCCGTCATCGTGTGCGGAGCGGAGCTCGACAAGCGCGTCGATGGGGTCCATCCCGGTGTTCTCCGCGAGCGTGCGCGGCAACACGTCGAGCGCGTCGGCGAAGGCCTCGACGGCGAGCTGCCGTCGCCCCTCGACACCGGCGGTCGACTCGCGGACGTGGTTGGCGACGGCGATCTCGGTCGCCCCGGCACCGGGAACGACACCGCCCGACAGCGCCGCCGTGACGACATCCAGCGCGTCGGTCAGGCCGCGTTCGAGCTCGTCGACGACGTGTTCGGTACCGCCGCGCGCGAAGATGGTGACTGCCGTTGCGGCGTCACCACCCTCGATGAAGACGAGCTCGTCGTCACCGAACGTCTCGACGCTGAGCTGCTCTGCGTGACCGAACTCGTCCGCCCCGAGGGTGTCGACCGAGCCGACCCGGCTCGCGCCCGTCGCGGCACAGACATCGTCGACGGTATCGCTGTCGACATCCTCGAACACGAGCAGCCCGTGCTCGACGAGGAACTCGCCGACGCGGTCGTCGATATCGCCGTCGAGGAAGACGACATCGACGCCGGTGGCCGCGAGCGTGTCCGCGTACCCGCGCAACTGGTCGAGCTCGGCATCGAGTGCGGCGTTCAACTGATCGACGTTCGAGACCTGGTACTCTGCGTCGACGTTGCTCTCGGCGACCTCGAGGTCGGCCTCGACGACGGCGATGCTGGCGTCTGACACCGAACGGGGCATCTCCTCGCTGGCGCGGTCCTCGTCGACGATGACCCCCTCGACGAGTTCCGTCGCACTCGAGGAGGCACCGACCTGCGTGTGGACGGTGATGCCGTCCCGGTCGATACCGCCACCGTGACGGACCGCGTCGACGACCGTCCGCGCGAGGTCGCGTGCCGGCAGGCTCCCGGTCCCCTTGCCGGTCATGCTCGACTCCGCGACCTGCAGGAGCTGTTCGTCGTCGAGGTCCGTGCTGACCACGAGCTCCTCGATCGCATCCTGTGCGAACTCCGAGGCACGGTGGTAGCCCTCGACGATCGTCGTCGGGTGTACGTCGTCGTCGAGCAGGCTCTCTGCCTCCGCCAGGAGGTGGCCGGCCAGCACCGACGCCGTCGTCGTGCCGTCACCGACCTCCTCTTCCTGTGTCTCGGCGACGTCGGTCAGCATCTGGGCCGCCGGGTGCTCGATGTCCATCTCGTCGAGGATGGTCGCACCGTCGTTCGTGATGACGACGTCACCGTCGTCGGAGACGAGCATCTTGTCCATCCCCCGGGGGCCCAGTGTCGTTCGTACCGACTCGCTGACGGCCTTCCCGGCGGCGATGTTCGACGTCTGTGCGTCGTCTCCACTCGTGCGGTCCGTGTCCTCGTTCAGAATGAACATGGGCTGTCCACCCATGCGTCGCTGGTCAGACTGTGACATTGTTTGGTTTCCTCGTCTCAGTGTTGTTTGCGGTTCTATATAAGCATTTCTAGTCCGGGAGGGGGTGCTGTATGGGGACACGTCCCGCGGGGGCTGGTCCAGGGAGGTGGTGACAGGAACGCTTACGAGAGCGGAGGCCGACAATCGTGTATGGCAGAGAACCGCGTGGTGCAGGGTCGGATGGTGACGCCCGGACGCCTGGCGGAACTCATCGAGGGCGAGAGCGTGATCGACGCCGAACCGATCGAGGATGCCGACCGGTCGTGTCCCGACTGCGACGGTGACGTGCTCGTGGTCGGGTACATGCCCTCGGCACTCGAGTTCGTGACCGGATGGAAGTGCCAGGAGTGTGACTGGCGCAGGACCGACCGGGAGTAGTTCCGTGAATCGAAATCCATTTAGGTCGAATCAGCCAACATCTGCACGAGGGCTCGTGGCCTAGTCCGGGAAGGCGGCTGACTCCAGAGGCACCGTGCCCGGTGACGAGACTCCAGCTGATATACTGAGCGGCCGGCTGATCACCGACCGCGCTGATGACCCTCTGGAGTTCCGAGGCACAACCGGAGATATCAGCCGATCGGGGGTTCAAATCCCTCCGAGCCCACTCGATTCTGTCTGCGAACGACCGCGAGCAGACGAATCGACAGACGTGAGGCGGATTTGAACCAGGGAACGAAGCGACGCGGAGTGACTGGGGTTCAAATCCCTCCGAGCCCATTCTGTCTGCGAACGACCGTGAGCTGATGGAGCAGAGAGCGTGGGTGGTGCGAGAGGCAACCAGCCGTTGTTCCAGACGGTTGAGGTGACCGCCCGCGAAGCCAGGGCAATCGACTGGCCGCTGCTGGACTGCTCGATACAATGCGAGGAGTCCGACAGCGGAGGAATCGCGCTGGGCCTGCGCGCCCGGATTCGCCAGTGGATTTGGTGTCGTCTCCCCTGAACTGCTGCTAGAACAAGATATTGTGCTGATTGGCGTGGCGGCTGTGGCTTACCTGCTCAGACGGATTGTACCGGGGCCGGGCCTGTGTCGCTGAGACGGGGCCTCCGGTGTGGACCACCGCCCGCCGCTAATAACCTAAGGTAATATAAAGAAATTATTTATACCTCCAAGTATTAGCATCGGCTAACCCACATTACATAGATGTCAGGATACGTATTCCCGCGAAAGCCCTACGACGAGGTCGAGTCGCCGTTCGTCCGGGACCAGATCCGCCAGGGTTCGTTCTGGGACCTGCCCCACCGGCGGTACGTGAACGAACTCGTCTGGCTGGAGTGGTACACACGCGACCTCGACCGGTCGACGATGAGTGGCGTCTCCGCGTTCGGGTGTGCTGTCCATCACTACCAGATTGCCACCCGGTGGCCCGACGCCTACGACGCCGTCAGACAGGATCTGGACGCCACGACTCGCGCGGAGTTCTCCTGGCGCGACCCTGACGGTGTCGATCCCGAAGCACGACAGCGCTGGGCCCGTCGCCACGCCGGGGAGTGGGCTGCCGTTCGAGAGGACGACCATCGGCCCCGCTCGGAAGCCGAAACGCTCACCGACCGGAGTGACCGCCCGCGGTTCGCACGGTTTCGCTTTCCCATCATCCCCTACGATACCGTCCAGTCCACGTTCCTGCGCGAGGAGATCCAGCGTGGCTCGTTCGACGACCTCCAGCATCGGCGGTACGTGAACAAGCTCGTCTGGCTGGAGTGGGCCGAAACAATCGGCCAGGACGAACTCAGCAGTCTGTACGGCCCCATCACCCGGAAGTGGAAGATCGCGGCGACGCTCCCGGAAGCGTTCGACATCCTGATGCGGGAAATCGGGGGTTCGACACGCGACTCGCTTTCCCTCGACGGCGAGATACACTACGGGGATATCGACGCCGAGGCCAAGCGACGCGACCTCGCGCGAGCCTGGCAGGCAGTCACCGATGCGTGAGTGCTCCGTCTCCCATCGACGTCCTCTCACGCCGTGAGAACGGCATCTACCGGAGTTTCGACCTCAGCCGTGGTCCGCCAGGGTGACTGTCGACCTATCCGTGGGGCACCGTCGTGAGAGCGGTACCGACCGACTCGCGTCTCTCGTCAAGCGCCGCGCACCTCGTCAAGATGACGGTGAGCGGTTCAGCCTTGCCGACGAGGCGAGTGACGTCGTCGAGGCGTCGGCCACGCTGAACGGCGAGAGAACGGAACTGGAGAACGCAGACGAGGCGGATATCCCCGTCGAGTACGGCGAGAGCGGTGGTGCCCTCTCGAACACGGTCGACGCTGGGACCGTCTCCGGAATCGGGGCGTTCGATGCGACCGTCGACGACCTCGACAGCGACACCGCCCACGAATTCCGTGCCGTCACCGAGACGACCCGGGTTACGCGGCCGTCACCGGTGGCTAGCACGGGCCGACGCGTGTCTCGGATACCCGTCCGGGTCAGTGACCGTCGTCCAGGTTCCATCGAAGTCCAGCGCGTCCATCCGTGCCGTTGCGGCCCGGCCACGCATCTCGTCGGTCCGGAGCCCGGTCGCGTCGCCTGTCCCCGAGCCGATACCCGCGGTCGTGCCTGCCAACTCGTCGTCCCAGTAGGTCGTGACTACCGTGGCGTCCGCGACCAGCGTTCCGGCGACCCCACCGACGGCGTGTTCGCCGGTCACGGCGGCGGCGGCCCACGACGACCGCACCTCGCTGTGGAAGTGGGTGCCGCCGACGAGACCGCCGACGGCCCCGTGACCGGAGACCCGACCGCGCGCGGACGACGACACCACCGCGCCGTTGTTTCGCCCGACGAGACCGCCGACCAGTGACAGGCGCTCGGCGCTCCCGGTGACCCGGCAGTCGCGGACGGCCACCCTCCGAACAGTGCCGTCACTCTCCCCGACGGCCCCGCCGACACACAGGCGGCCGGTGAGCGCGCCGTCACGCGCGGTCGAATCCCTCACGGCTCCGTCTCCGAACCCGACGAGGCCGCCGACACAGAACCCGCCGGCGACCCTGACCGACCGGACAGACACCCCCGAAACGGTGCCACGGTTCTCCCCGACGAGGGTGCCGACCCCGCCCGCACCGGTGATACCCGCGTCCGTCACGACCACGTCGCTCACCGTGCCCGTGTTGACCCCGAAGAGTCCGGCGCGGTCGGTCTCCGGGCGGTCGACGGTCAGACCGGTGATCTCGTGTCCGGCCCCGTCGAACGCGCCGGTGAATCCGGTCTCGATGTCGCCGAGTGGCTCCCAGCCACCCGCTGGCTCGGCGACGTGCTCGTCGTAGCCCGGCGTCTCCGCGTCCAGATCAGCCCCGAGCGTGTACTCGCCGTCGAGCCCCTCACGAACCGCCGCGAGGTCGTGCCAGTCTGTGAGCTCCCTCACGGGACCGTCTCGGTTCGCAGGCCCGATATCCCTTTCCAGTCGGGACGACACCGTCGCGCGGTGAGGGCACAGGTCACCCGGGTGTCTCGGTCGTCAGTTCGAGCGCGTGGATGTCGGTCGTCATCCGGTCGCCGAGCGCGTCGTAGACGAGCTGGTGTTGCTCGACGAGCGAGACGTCCTCGAAGGCAGGGGAGACGACAGTCGCCGCGAGGTGGTCGTCGTCGTGTGCGCCACGGGCCCGCCTGACCTCGGCGGTTGCCTCCGGCAGGTTCGACTCGATGAGTTGCTCGACAGCTGCTGGCTCCATACCCGAGTGGACGGTCGCGGGCTCAAAAAGGCTCGGACGCGCGGTCAGGTCGCCAGCCCACTCCCCGTCAGCGGGACGACGATCTCCTCCGTGGCCCCGAGTGCTCCGCGCTCGCGCAGGCGGTCGACTGCCGCGGGCGCGACCGCACAGGTCGGTTCGACGTGGAACCCCTGGCGGCCGAGTCGACGGAACTCCTCGCGGGTGGTCTCCCGGTCGACGGCGACAACATCGCCACCCGTGGCATCGAGTGCCGCGTGTATCTGTGCTCGTCGCGCCGGGTCGCGGATCTGGATGCCGTCGGCGAGGTCGTTGTCGCCGGCCGCGGCGACCGCGCCGTGTCGATCCGCGACGACCGGTGCGGCACCCGCCGCCTGTGCGCCGTACAGCCGGGGGAGACGGTCGGTCCAGCCCGCCGCCCGGAGCCGCTCGAACCCTAGATACGCACCCAGGAGAAGCGTCCCGTGACCGAGCGGCGTCACGACCGCGTCGGGCACGCGCCAGCCGCGCTGGGCGGCGATCTCGTAGGCGATTGTCGCGGTCCCCTCGAGGAAGGAGGGGCGCCAGGCGTGACTCGCGTACCAGGCCCCGCCCTGGTCCTCGTCGCCACGGTCACCGTCGCTCCGCCCGCGCTCGACGGCCGCGAGACAGGCCTCGGTCACGTCCCCGCGAGACCCCTCGATGCGGTGGACCGTCGCACCGGCACGCTCGATGGCCCGGAGTTTCCCTGCCTTCGCGTCTGCCGGGACGAATATCTCGGCGTCGACACCCGCCCGGGCGGCGTAGGTTGCAAGCGCCGCACCGGCGTTGCCCGAGGAGTCCTCGACGACCCGGTCGACCCCGAGTGCGCGAGCCTGCGCGACCGTCGTTGCCGCGCCGCGGTCCTTGAAACTCGCGGTCGGGGCGAGCCCCTCCAGCTTGTAGGTCACCTCTCGATCGCCAGCCTCGACGAGCGGTGTCCACCCCTCGCCGAGTGTCACCCGCCTGTCGACCGGGAGTAGCGACTCGAACGCCCACACCCCCCCGTCGCGGTCGGGGGTCGGCGGCCTCCCGGGGGTCGGCGGCGACGCGAACTCGAAGGCCCCGCCACAGTCACAGCGGTGTGGCGTCGCCGCCGTCACCCCGACGGTTCGACCACACTCGAGACACCGGTACACACCACACACGCGGTCCCACGTCCTCCTGTAGGTGTCGCTCCGGCGCGGCCACCGGACGGTCGGCCCGCGACTCGTGGGACGGGAGACCGGAGGGAGTCTCCACGCCGACCCAGTCACTCCTGCCGGTCGACGCCGAGATAGTCGGCGAGGGTGGTCAGGTCCTCGGCCGCGTACCCGAACGCGTCGATGTCGTTGTCGTCGGCCGTGTTGTCGAGCCGTAGCGAGCGGTACTGGTCGGGACCGAAGGGGCTGCCAGGGACGAGACCGGCGACGCTCATCCCGAGCCCGGCAAGCGCCATCGGAACCGGAACCACCCGGACGGACCTGCCCTCCGCCCCCCGGACGAGTCGGACCACGTCGGCGAGTGTCAGCACCGCTGGCCCGCCGAGCTCGTACGTCTCGCCGGCGTGGTCTGCCTCGAGTGTGTCGGCGAGCATCCCGACGAGGTCACCGACGTGGATGGGCTGGAAGCGGGTCTCGCCGCCGCCGGGAAGCGGCGCGAGCACTGGCGGCGTGAGCTTTCGCGCGAACGAGAGAAACTCGCCACCCTCGCCGAACACGACCGAGGGCCGGACGATCGTCCAGTCACACGTGGAATCGCGAACCGCCGCCTCGGCGCGACCCTTCGCGCGGATGTAGTGGGTCGGCCCGTCGGGGTCGGCCCCGAGTGCGCTCACCTGGAGAAACTGGTCGACACCGGCCGCCTCGGCGGCCGCGACACAGTGTTCAGTTCCCTTGCGGTGGACCCGGTCGTGCATCTCGTTGCCGCCGCGGGGCTCGAACAGCGGCGAGAGCGCCACGAGGTTTACCGCCGCGTCCCGTCCCCCGAACGCCCCCGCAATCGAGTCCTCGGACCTGACGTCACCGGTGACGGTCTCCACCCCGTCCGGCACGGCATCACCGGGGTCACGGGACAGCGCCGTCACCTCGTGACCCCTGTCCAGCAGTTCGGCACACAGGTGCCGGCCGATGAACCCGCTTCCACCGACCACGAGCACGTCCATACCGACGATATGCTCCGGGGGCTCAAAAGCCGTCGGCAACTGCGACCGGTACTCGTGTGGTCGGTCCCGCGGTCGATGGAACACAACGGGCTTAGGCAGGTCGGTCGAAGCGTGGACGATGACCGCGGTCTTCGAGGTCCGGGAGTACGACGGGGCCGGGCGGCGCGGCGAGTTGCGGGTCCCACGGGCGGACACGACCGTCGAGACGCCGGCGCTGATGCCGGTCATCAACCCTCATCTCCAGACGCTCGACCCGGCGAGGATCGAGTCGGAACTGGGCGCGGAGATACTCATCACCAACAGCTACATCCTCCACGGGAGCGAGGACCTCCGCGAGCCGGCCTTGGAACGGGGCCTTCACGACCTGCTCGACTTCTCGGGTGTGATCGTGACCGACTCGGGCTCGTTCCAGCTCGCCGAGTACGGCGACATCGACGTGACGACCCGCGAGATACTCCGGTTCCAGCACGACATCGGCGCGGATATCGCCACCCCGGTCGACGTGCCGACGCCACCCGATGTCGGCCGCGAGCGGGCCACGAGCGAGCAGGCCACAACGCAGGAGCGACTCGAACTCGCGGCCGAGCTGGATACCGGTGAGATGCTTCTCAACGCCCCCGTCCAGGGCTCGACACGCCCAGCGCTGCGCGAGCGGGCCGCCCGCGAGGCGAGCGCGACAGGGCTCGACGTGTTCCCCGTCGGGGGTGTCGTCCCGTTGCTGGAGGAGTATCGCTTCGACGATGTCGTCGAGGTCGTGCTGGCGACAAAGCGGGGGCTGGGCGCGGACGCGCCGGTTCACCTGTTCGGCGCGGGGCACCCGATGGTCTTCGCGCTCGGCGCGGCGGCCGGCTGTGACCTGTTCGACTCGGCCGCCTACGCCCTCTACGCCCGCGACGGGCGCTACCTGACCGTCCGCGGCACCGAGCACCTGGCGGACCTGACGACGTTTCCCTGTGCGTGCCCGGTCTGTGCGGGTCACGACCCCGCTGACCTGCGCGATGCCGCCGAGGAGTACCGGCAGGAACAGCTCGCCCGGCACAACCTCGCGGTCTCGTGTGCCGAGCTCCGGCGGGTGAGACAGGCGATCCGGGCGGGTAACCTGTTCGAGTTGCTGGAGGCGCGGGCGCGGAGTCACCCGGCGGTGCTTGAGGGCTACCGGACGCTGCTCGACCACACGGTGCAACTCGAGGCGACCGACCCCGTCTCGAAGAGCACGTTCTTCCACCTCTCGGCCGACAGCGCCCGCCGGCCGGAGGTCGCCCGGCACCACGACCGCCTCGCCCGCGTCGAGACGCCGGCAAAGCTGGTCCTGACACCGGTCGAGGACGACAACTGGGGGCTCTTGCCGCCGTTCGGACCGGTGCCGCCGGGGCTGGCCGACGCATACCCGCTGACCGCGGAGACACCCGACCGACTCGGCCGGGCGGCCCACGAGGCCGCCGCAAAGGGAGTCCGCCGACTCGCCGAGTGCAACCCCGACAGCGATATCACACTCCGCCACGACGGCTGGCCGGCCACGGCGCTCGAACTCGTGCCCGGCCGGGTGACCGTCGAACGGGTCGACGACGGGGACGGGTGACCGGGCCCGCGGTGAAAACTGTCAAGACCGGGCAGGGCCAACCCGGGGTATGCGCGGGTGGACCGAACGCGCGGAGAGAGCTTCGAACTCGCGGACCCGCCGAGGATGACACTGGAGACGGCACAGCGAGTCGCTATCGTGGTCGTGTTCACGGTCGTGCTCGCGTACGTCTGGCACGAGGCCGGCCGGGGGTGCTGGCGCGAGCGACTCGCGGACCGGTTCGTCCACGGTGTTCCGTGGGGCTCGCTCGTGAGCCTCCTGCTCGTCGTGCTCGTGTATCTGTTCGTCCAGAGCGGACTCGAATCCTGGCGTGACCCGGCAGTCGTCCCCTTCCGGAGCTGGTCGTACTCCTACCTGCAGGGGATGCTCGCGGCAGGGTTCACCCACGCCGGCCCGGACCACCTGCTCAACAACCTCCTCGCGGCGCTCGTGTTCGCGCCACTTGTCGAGTACGTCTGGGGTCACTACCCGCCGGGCGACCGCGACGGACAACGGGGGTCCGACGACGCTCGCGCGACCGACCCCGGAACTGGTGTCGACGACCCATCGACGGCCGACCGGTCCGGTGGGTCTGCGGGCCCATCGGCGGCAGACCGGGCCACGGCGACGACCGGGCGGCGGCTCGACACCCGTACGGAGGGGTCCGTCGCCGACGAGACCGACCGCGCTACCGGTGTCGACGGGGCGGGTTCCGACACCGGGGATAGCAAGACCGACGAGACAGGGGGTGTTCTTGCGCGACCGCTCGTGCGTGCGCTCGTCCTGTTCCCGGCGGGACTCGTCCTCGTTAGTCTCCTGACGTCGGTGTTCGCACAGGGCTACTCGCTCGGGTACTCGGGGACGGTCTTCTTTCTTCTCGGTGCGGCGGTCGTGCTGGCACCGCTGGCGACAGTCGTCGGGGTGGTCACACTGAGCGGTGCGAGTGTCGTCGTCGGGGCGCTCCGGACCCCGGTGTTGCGGGTAACCGCAGAGCCAGGCGCGCCCGGGCCACCGGGGTGGGCCGGTATCAACGTCCAGGCACACCTGCTCGGGTTCCTGCTCGGCGTGCTCGCCGCGCTCGCACTCCTGCGACGCCGGGAGCGCTGGCCCGAGGTCGGCCGTCTCGCGCTCGGGGTCGTGCTCGTGGTGTTCGCTCAGAACCTGTGGGCGTACGGGACCAGTTCCGGCGGGACCTTCGCCCGCTGGCAGGCTCTCGGTGTCGTGTTCGTGCTCTTTCTCTCTGCGGTCGTCGTGGCGGCGGTCGCCGTCGACGACGTGCAGATTGTCGGCCCGATGACAGCCCGCGGGGTCGTTGTCGGCGGGCTGGTGGTCGTCACGGTGCTCGTTGCACTCGTGAGCGTTCCCCCGAACAGCTTCGGGATGGCCGACGACCCCGTGCCCGCCGACGGTATCGAGATCCGGGACTACACCGTCACCTACGCCGAGGACGCCCCGCACGGCCGACTCTCGTCGAACGCGAGCGGTGTCATCGTCGTCAGCGAGCAACGCGACGTCTGGGCGCGGGACACCCGCGTGGACGAACTCGGCCACCACGGCGAGGTCACGACGACCGTCGGTGGGGTCGGGTGGCGCGAGACGGTCACGGTCGAGCGGTCGGGGTGGGAGGTTGCGGGCAACGACACCGTCTACGCGGTCGCGCTCGAACACGACGACCAGCGGGTGCAGGCGTTCCGGTCGGACCCGGCCCGGGCCGACGCCCGCATCTCCGGCCACGGGTTCCAGGTCATCCCACGCTCGGACGGGTTCGCCCTCGCGGTCACCCGTGACGGTGAACGGGTTGGCGAGACGACCGTCCCACCGGTCTCGGATGACCGGACCATCGAGCTGGATGCCGCTGCCGAAATCGATAGTCTCACCGTGCGAACGGTCGACCGGGACGGCGACACGCGACTCGTTGTCGAACACGGCGAGACACGTGTGCTCGTCGCCGAGCAGGAAACCTACAGCTGACCGGTGTCGTCGACCGGGCGTGGCTGGTGTTGCTCGTCGTCCCGAACCGGTTGGTGTCGACCACAGTTGCGTGGTGGCGACCGGGAAAGACAACTGTTATTTCTCGCGGTCAGTTTGTTCCGATAGGGTTCGTGGTCTAGTGGTTATGACGCGGCCCTTACAAGGCCGAGATCAGCGGTTCGAATCCGCTCGAACCCATTTTGCCGCGAACAACTCGTGAGCGGCAAATGGGTCCAAGGATTCGAGCCCCGGCAGTCACAGCCCGGAACGGTGAGCGAAGCGAACCGCAGCCCGGACTGTCTGCATCCGGTTCGAATCCGCTCGAACCCACTGCTGGTGACTGCGACGGGTGAAGGCTCGCGAGAACACAGTTTTCCCGGTGATAGTGGTTAATGTGACTGTTCACCGGTACGACCGCCCATCGTCGGGCGGTCGATACCGGAATGACTCGCAAGAATCAGTACGAGTGAGACGCGACGACTCCCGACCGCGAGTACGGCCGCGACGCCGGCGAGGTAATTCACCCCGATGTCCGTCGCGAGCGGGTCATTCCCCCAACAACGACAGCAGCGAGGAAACCGTCGATTTTTATTTTCCCCGGCAAAACCTGAGCAAGGGCGTGGATATTCTCCTTGCCCTTTATAATTACCGGGTCCACTATCCGACGTATGACACGAGAGCAGGACCCTGCCCGTGACCAGCGTCACGAGAGAATCCTGGAGCTGTACCAGAAAGAACAGACATCGGTATTAACCACGGGGGACATAGAGAACGCGCTCGGAATCGGACAGGGGAGAGTTACCGACGACATGGAATCGCTCGTCGAGAGAGAGGAGATGGTAGAGGTCCATCGAGCCGCGGAGACGAACTGCTACTACCGCAGGGACCCGCCCGGTCTGTTCTCGTCGATGTGGCGAGCGTTGACCGGCCTGTGGGACGGTTCGGCGGCCGGAAAGCTCCACGTCGTCTCTGCGGTCGGATTAGTGGCCACTGTACTGGGGGCGTGTATGATCACGGTGAACGTCGCACAGGGGAACGTCGGGACCGCCGACCGCAACGTCATCAACGTCGCCTCCGTCGGCGTTCCCTCACTCGTCGGGTTCCTCCTGTCGGCGGTCGTGCTGTACACACGCTCGTAGGTCGGGTTCGGTTCGCCGGTCGCGCACAGCTCGACATCCGGGCAGACGTGACGGGTCACACCGCCTGCCGCGTTGTTCCTCTCGGGTGTTCACTCGACAGCGTCGAACAGCCACCCGGTCAACACGACGAGACAGATGACTGCGGGCGGAAGGTGCAGGAGCGCCAGCGAGGCCGCCTCCGTGTTGGTGACATCATCGGCAAACAGGGCCTGTCCCAGGTTCGGGAGAAAGGAGAGCACGAGGACAGCACCCGCGAGTATCCTGAAACTCCGGTCCGGCGCATCCGACCACCTCGTCAGGAGGTAGTACACCGCCGTCGCCCCGGTCACGCCAGCCGTCGTCCAGAGGGCGATCGGCCCATACTGAAAGAGCCCCGTCGAACCCGGGATACCGAGCCACAGGAGTACCCAACCGAGGGCGAGATTCATAAACAGCGCGAGTCCCAGTGTAATCAGCCCACGCTCGACATATGCGGATGGCTCGACTGGTGCGCCGGCACGGGCAGTCATACTCGACCCTACTTTCGTGGTTGCGGGCAAAATACTTCTGCTCGCCCGTACGGGACGTGACGGAAAATCCGGCCCGGTCGTGTCTAGTGCCAACGACAGGTCCGAGATGGACCCGTCAGATGCGGGTGGCTGACACGCCGGTATCCTGCTCGTCCCGGCTGGTCGAAAAACACCGTCAGGTGAGTGGCTCCACGAGGAAGACGTACTCGTCGTAGCTCGCCCCGAGGTTCGTCGGACTCTCCTCGTCTGCGTGCTCGCGACAGAGGCTGGCAGTCGCCTCGACCGGGCCCTGTCCGGTCTCCTCCAGGTACCGTTCGGTGACGCGGAAATCCGGCTGTCTCGAACAGCCACGGCGGTGGCACTCTCTGTCGACGTCACCCTCTGTCTCACCTTGCGACCGGTTGGAACTGTCCGTTCCAGCGGTGTCGTCCGCGGGAGCGTGTTCGCCTGGTCCGTCTGTCATCAGTGGTATATCGCGGGAGAGCTAATTAACGGTGTCGTCGCGAGCGCGACCACCCCCCGCTTCGGCGCGACGGTCGTGTTGCTCGGACGGGCCACAGTCGGTCCAGACTGTAGACGTGTCCTCACCCGTAGCCCTGTACCGAAGCTGCGTGCCCCGAACGCTGTGACAAGAGACAACAGGGCTGCACACCAACAGTCAGTATGTCGCTCCACGCCACGATCAGTGGGGTCTCCCCGGTCGACAACCACGCCCACGCAATCGAACCACTCTCCGGCGAGACAATCGATGAGACGTTCCCCGGCATCTTCACCGAGGGGGCACTCGATACACGGGACGCTCGCCACACGCTCAACTATCGGGCGGCACTCGGGGTGCTTGCGGACCGGTTTGACACCCCACAGTCGGCGGAGGCAGAACTACTCGCTCGGCGCGGCGAGGTCAACCACGCCAGATACACCCGCGACTGTATCGCCGAGACTGGGACCGAGGCAATCCTCATCGATGAGGGGTTCCCGGGACTATCAGCCAGGGAGTTCACACAGTATACCGACGCAGATGTGTTCCCGATGCTACGACTCGAGCCGCTCATTGAGGAGCTGTACGCCGAACACAGCGCGTTCACCGCGTTCGAGACAGCCTTCCAGAACCGGGTCGCGGAGGCACTCGACGGGGAGTATGTCGCGCTCAAATCGATCGCGGCATATCGTCGCGGTCTGACCGTCGGCTCGCGGGACCGCGCAGACGCACGGGCGGCCTTCGCCGACCTGGAGTCGGACTGGGACGGCCGCATCGAGCACCCGGGGCTTCTCGATTACTGTCTACACCTCGCACTATCGATCGCCGGCGAGCACGGTGCGCCGGTCCAGTTTCACACGGGGTTTGGCGACCCGGATGCTCATCCCCGGCTGGTAAATCCTACCCATCTTATCGAGTGCATCGAGACACACCACGAGACAGACCTCGTGTTGCTCCACGGGGGCTACCCGTACGTCGGCCAGGCTGCCTACGTCACCGCGACCTACCCGAACGTCCATCTGGATCTCTCGCTCGCAATCCCGTTCGCCCAGCACGGCGCTTCGCGGATCCTCTCGACCGCACTGGAGGTGGTCCCGACGACGAAACTGCTCTACGGTACTGATGCCTTCTACACGCCCGAACTGTTCGTCCTCGCGGCGCGGCGTTTCAAGGCCGCTCTCGCGGAGACATTGGCGGAGATTGTCGAGTCGGGAATCGTAACCGAAGCCTACGCCGAGACGGCCGCGAGACAGATCCTCCGGGAGAATGCCCTCGACCTCTACGAACTGTACTGACGGCAAGCCCGGCGGCATATGCGACTGTCAGCGAGACCAGTGTGGTTCATGCTCGCCGACAGGCGGTCGGTACACGGTTCGCAACGGTCAACATCCAGGGCCGAAAGGCGCCCGTGTACCTCGGGGGCAAGTGGTTCGAGAATTCTCGTCAGCTGCTCGCGGGCATCGCCCGCTCGCGGGTTCGTTGGACGATGTCCAACACTCGTCACGGAAATCTCTGATTTCCGTACGACCTCGAGGCACTCTCGCTGTTTCTCTGTGGAACTGTGCTCAGCGGACGGTGACAGACCCGTGGGCGGGGGAACCACGGCGGCATCGAGTCGGTCCCGCAACTGACCCCGTCGTAGTGGGTGCCCGACGGGCACGCCCCACAACAGTGCTCTCGAGAATGACCTAGCAGTTCTCGCGGCCCGTGTCGACGGGGCCTGGCTTCACAAGCGCCCGGGTCGTCCGCCGGCGCGGTGTGAGTCCTCCCCAGGGTATCCTGCGCCGCCGATACGCACAGACTCCTCGGGCCAGAGACTTTTGTTCTAGACGCCCGTATCCTACGGTGTGCCAGACCAGTCAACGTACGTGGTTCGGAGTGAGCCAGATCCAGACCGGGAGTACCACTGCGACGCGCTTGCCGCCTGCTTTCCCGGCGCGACAGAGGTCGACTTCGTGGCTGGCGAGCGGTTCGACCCGGCGGACGCGGATGCGGTCGTGCTCAGCGGCAGCACGGCTGGCGTGTACGAACGCGACGAGCGACCCTGGGTTCCGGAGCAGGAAGAACTCGTTCGGGAGTTGCGTGACCGTGCCGTTCCGACACTCGGTGTCTGCTTCGGCCACCAGATTGCCAACGCGGCACTCGGTGGCACCGTCGAACGAATCGGCCTCACTACTGGGCTCGTCGAGGCTGACCTCGACGACGTGGCGTTGTTCGACGGGGTTGACCCGGTGGTCCCGGTGGTTCACGGCGATGCCGTGACCAAGCACGGCACGGGAATGGAGCCCATCGCGTCGGCCGAACACGCCTCGATCTTCGGAACGCGACACCGTGATGCGCCGCTGTGGACCGTCCAGTTCCATCCCGAAATCACCAGCCGAATCCGTCACCGCCTCACCGACGCGTTCGACTGGCGGGAGGGTCACCACTCCTTCGAGGATGTTTCGGCGATGCAGGTGTTCCAGAACTTCAGGGCGCTCGCCAGCGGCCGACCCGTGCCGCCGGCACCGAAACCCCGACCGGATTAGAACGCGCGCAGGAGATACTCCGCCGCCCACTCCCCGTTCTCGTCGACGGAGGCGTCCCACTCGCTCCGTTTGACCTCCAGATACGACTGGTGAAGCGACTCGCCAAGCGCCCTTCGGAGAAGGCTGGATGCCTCGAACTCGTCGAGTGCCTCGGCGAGTGTCGTCGGCAGACGGTCGATACTGTGTGCTCTTAACTCTTCCTCCGACAGCGCCGCGGGGTCCTGCTGGAGTGGGTTCCCCGGGTCGAGCTCGCGCTCGACACCGTCCATACCCGCAGCCAGCAGTCCGAGCAGGACGAGATACGGGTTCGCGGTGTTGTCACAGGGCTTGTATTCCAGTCGCGTTGTCGCCGCCCGGCTCTCGGCGTGTGTCGATGGAACACGGATACAGCCCTCGCGGTTGTCCTGGCCCCACGCAGTGAACGCAGAGGCCCACATCCCCGGCCGGAGTCGGTCGTACGACTGCACGGTTGGTGCTGTCAGTGCCACCAGCGCTGGGGCGTGGTCGAGAATGCCTGCGACGAACTGCCGGCCGAACTCGCTGAGCCCGTAGCGCGACTCACCACCCGGGTCGGCCATGACGTTCTCGTTGTTACGCCATAGCGAAAGGTGAACGTGACAGCCGCTGCCGGGCATCCCCGCGAATGGCTGCGGTGCGAACGTCGCGTCGACGCCGTGTTGTCGGGCGATCGCCCGCACTGTCGTCTTGTACAGCACGTGGTTGTCGGCAGCCGTCACCCCCTCGTCGTGCTCGATCACGAGTTCCTGCTGACCGGGGCCGTACTCGGGGTAGTAGTTGGACAGACCCAGTCCCTGTGCCTCCAGCGCGTCGATCGTATCGAGGGTGATGTCGTGGGCGCTGTCCATCCCGTCGACCGCAAAACACGTGCTGTCGTCGTACGGTTCGATCCCCTCCTCGTTCTCACGGACGAGGTAGTACTCGCCCTCGAAGGCGGCTTTGGGTGTCAACTCGAGCTCGTCGAGGAAGGCTCGCAGTCGAGACCGTGGGTCGGCATGCCACGGTGTGCCGTCGAGACTGTACATATCACACAGCATCGTCGCGGTCCGGTCGGCGTAGGGGGTAACGGTGAACGTCTCCGGATCGGGTTGCAACCGGACCTCGCCGACTGGCCCGAATCTCCCACCGTCAACCAGTGCGTCCAGGGCGTTGAACGATTGCATACCCTTTGTGATGTTTGCGCCCTCGCTCATCACCCTGTCCAGGTCCTCAGCCCCGAGCACTCGACCCCGCGGAACCCCGCTGTTGTTCACAAACAGGAGTCGGAGCAACCTGATGTTCTCCGTCTCGATTGTTCGTTCGATGGTGTCTCTGTCCATTAGAACCACTATCTGACGGGCAACAGTACGGAATCCATGGGCATAAGTGAATCGCACGTGGAAAAGGTATCTGAGTGCGTGAAGCGTTGGGGCCTACACAGAATCAAGACGAATGCTCACGGCTTCAGCCGTAAGGGGAGGTCAAACAGGTCCGTGTTCTCTGGCCACTCCTCAGTGCATCAATGAAAGGGCCGGGCGGGATTCGAACCCGCTATCTTCGGGTTAAGAGCCCAATGCCTGTGCCTCATAGGCCCCCGGCCCGCGGGACAGCTCGCTTGCGTACATACGTACTCCGCGCTCGAGCGTAAAAGAGCCGTCGACTGACGCCCAGCAACGCTTCGTCTCCGGCTGCTCGGCACGCGGTCCTCGCCGTCGGCTCCTGCGATACGTCGGACACCCGGAAGGGCTTGAACCCGCCCGTCGCGGCCTGCGGTCGTGACTCGGTGGATGCAACCCCAGACAGGGACCCCTCGGGGGCGCAATTGATATATCGTCATGCGGTTTACGACGGTTACTCGAGAAGCGAGTAGATACAGCGTTCGTAGCGCTCGCGGACGCGGCCGCCCCAGTCGTGGGTGTAGGTGTCGATAATGTCCTCCGCGACGTCACCGCGGAGGTACTTCACGATGCCACGGTCACCGGTGCGGTCCCGGAGGTGGGTGGTGAAAAAGTGCCGGAAGTAGTGTGGCGTGACGTTCTCCTCGGGGCCGGCACCCGTCTGATACCAGCCGGCGTCCCGGGTGTGCTGTGTCACGATGTGGTGGACGGCGTCGGGTTCGAGGCGCTGGCCCCAGCGCTTGCCGGTACCGACAAACAGCGGGTCGGCCGGTGACACCGGGTCGGGGCGAACCGCGAGCCACCGTTCGAGCACGCGCGCGAGCTCGTCGTCGACGGGCATGGTCGTCGCGCGCTTGCGCTTGTTCGAGGCCGTTCGTCGCTCGCCGTTGTAGACCGCAGAGGCGGCCGGCTTGCTGTCGACGTACAGCGAATCCGGACGCCCATCGAGGCGTGGCCGATGTGGGGTATCGACGGCAGCGTCGGACAGCCAGAGGTCCCTCGTGTCGAGGTTGCAGAGTTCGCCGGCCCGAACCCCGGTCTTGAGAAGCGTCACGACGAGTGCGCGGTCGAGCGGGTGTGAGATCTCCGCGACGAATCCGCGCATCTCCGCGACGGTGATCTCCCGGCGCTGTGGGTCGGTGTTGATCTCCTCGTCGAGTTCCTCGACGACGACCGACATCGGGTTTCCGGTGAACGCGTCGACCCTGGTCATGTACTCGTAGAACCGGTGGAGATACGAGGCGTACGTCGCGACGGTGCTCTCCCCGACCTCGCCACGAAGCTGGTGGACGTAGGCCATGCAGTCCCGGTGGTTGGCCGACGCCAGGTCGAGGCCGCGCGAGTCGAGATACCCCCGGAAGTCGCGTAACACGCGTCCGTACGCCTCGCGCGTGCGCGGTGATTTGCCCTGGTACGTGATGTCATCGAGAAAGTACTCGACGTGGTCTCTCTCGGATTGCTGGTCGCTCATGGCTCCTCCTCGAGGATGTACCCGCCCTGGCGGCCGCTGTACCGCACCTCGTCGGCGCGCTGGAGTTGCTCTATCGTCTCCTCCAGGCGGGTCTCGATATCCCCGGTGACGGCCGCGAGCAGCTCGTCCCAGGAGAGTGGGCGCTCCGACAGTGCCCCCCGAACCTGGTCCTTCAGGGTGTCGTCGGTCGACCCACTCTCCTCGGTCTCGGCACCGAACCCGCGTCGTCCGGCCTGGACCATCGTCCTGACGAACTCGCTGCGACTCATCCCCAGTTGCTCTGCGTGGTCGTCCCACTGGTCTCGCTGGTAGGCCGGCACGTACGTCTGTACTGCCGTCCGGGACGTATCGCGCTCTGAGTCACCCATGTATCCGGGTCTGTCCCCCGTGGTCTTCAATCTAATGGCAGCAGTCCATCTAAGTGGCCTTAGATTGATTTCTAACACCCTATATACCGTGTTTTCCGGTCACTCCCCGCTTTGTACCATCAGATACCCATCTAAAATATGACCTCCCGCAGCCAAGTATGTGTCAAAGAATACGTGGGCATACCGGGCCACGGTAGGAGGTTAGGGCCCCCCCGCGAAGTAGACCTGATACGAAAGAATCCGGCTGTTTTAAATTGGGGTGGCTATCTATCCGTGATAGTCCGCCGGTTGGTGTTCCTGCCCGCGAGACGAACAACACGACGAGTCCAACCCCGCGTGCGCTCGACCGTCACGAGTTGATGCGCAGACCGCCGCGTGGCGTTGGCAAGTGACAGGAGTTTGACTATCGACCAGGTTGGCAACCGGGCTACGACGTTCACGGGGTTGTTTTCGACCTGTCCGACCGACGAGGTCGGTTGGAAGTTCAATCCGTGCCGCGCCGTGGAATGTGAGCTGTCCCGGGCCCCCTCACTATCGGTTACACCTGAACTCAGAAGCACCGCGGCGTCTCGACGACCGATGTCTCCCAGTGACATCGAACGGCCACCCGGAAATAGCCGCTCAACATCCCGCAACCACGGGACCGCTCGTACGCGCTGTGTCGGCCCGATATCGCCACGGTGCCATGTCACACATTCGAGCGGTCGAGATGATCGACCTTCAGGTCCGACAGGATGCAGCTCCGCAACCGACTGTCTCGGTTGAGAGGGTGTTGACACGCTTCAGGTGGAGGGGTGCCGCTTCAGCGGTGGGTGTAAGCGACAGCACAGCGTGGCAACCCACCGCGGTACAGTCGGCTGCAACCCAACTGTCTTAGTCGCTGGAAAGAGTCTTCTCGGACGAGCAAGTCGGGAAACGTGGAGTTGGATGGGTGACCCCTGAGAAGGGAAGACAAGAGGCGAGCCTGCCCGCGGTTGCCACCCGGAGACAGACTGACAGGGTGAGGCCGATGGCCCGGCTCGTGCCCGTCCGAGAGAACACGAGAACCACGCCCGCGTTGACGAGACGAGGCGGGGTGCCGTGGGCGGACACCCCAGCCTGGCACCGGGCAAGACAGACCAGACTCCCGTTCAGGGGCCGAACAGAGCCCACGAGCCGGAGTTCCCGTAGGGAATTGCCTCCGCGGCAACGCCGGGTTGCGGCCCGCGAGATGACTCCCACGCCTAAATCCCTGGGAGGAAGTCAGTACGGCCTGCCCCGGTTTTCCCCTCTTAGATTGGATGCTGTGTGAGTAGCGACAAAGGAGTCCATCGTCGGACCGATTGCACCCGTTTCGACCACAGAGTAGGATCGCTCTGTGTCGGTCGCCGGTTTCCCGGGGACAGGGAGAATCTGCGGCACAGTCTGTCCCCCGCTGTCCCAGCTGCTAATATTATCTGAAACTACAGTTCCAGTAAAAAACACTCCTTGTTCACGATATCGAGGCTATAAACCGTATGACGATATACGAATTGTTCAGCGGCCGTCGGGAGTCACAGAAACCGTTCGCGGAGTTGCGATCGAGAGACGCGCGAGTTCGGTTCACGTGGGAACCTCAGCTCTCGGACTCTGTTTCACCTGGACGCGATTCAGAACTGTATATCGATAAGAGACGGTTCTCTGTCCGAGGCGAGCAGGTCCTCCCGGACGAGTATCCTCTCACCGGGAAGTATCATCCGCTTTACCACGAGTGCTGCACCCGGTGCCTGCATGAACCCGTGGCCGCTGAACCCGCACACGTGGACGAGATTCCCCGTCTGCTCGATTATCGGCACCTTACTCGGCGTCATCGCGTAGTATCCGGTTCGGACCTCGTCGACCGGTGAGTCAGATATTTGTGGGTAGACCGTGGACCCGTGGTGTTTCACCAGACGCCCGTACGACCCGTCTACGCCCTCGTGGTCGAAGTGGCCACCGGCGTAGAGCCTGTTGTCGTGGCCAGGGAGCATGTAGAACCCTGTATCGATGTCGACAGTCAGCGGCATACTCGGGTCGGCTGTCGTATCCAAGACCGCCAACTGTCGCTCACTCGGCTCGACGGGCAGTGTCTCGCCGGTGAGCTGTGCAATCTCGTCGGCCCACACACCGGCGGCGTTGATGACGATATCGGCGCGTTCCGTCGACCGGGTTGTTTCCACCCGGCACTGGTCACCCTCATCCGCCAGATCGGTGACCTCCTCACCTGTGCGTATCCTGATGTCGTTTTCCTCACAGAGCGTCCTGATGACATCGAGGCTTTTCGTGGAGTCCGACACAGCAGAGTCCGGTGAGAATAGTCCGGTTCGGTACGTGCCTGCCGCCCCTGCGGTGAACGCACCCGGTCTTGCCGGTTGCCGAAGTTCCGCGGGGAACCCATTGGATATCTGCCTGTTTCGCTCTCTGCGCAGGACGCCGCCAGTCTCTTGGTCATCTGTCAGAAACAGGTATCCGTTTTTTCGGAATCCGATATCGGATTTCCCGCTCAGCGTCGACCAGAACTGCAATCCCTTCTGGGCCAAGTACAGGTTTACCGGGTGTCTGTACACCGTTCTGATACCGTACCCGGCAACCGAACTCGACTGGTTTCCGACCCGTTTGTCCTTCTCGATTATCTCTATCTGGTAGTCGGTATCGAGCGTTGTGGTCTCTCGGGCGAGGAAGAGTCCGGTCACGAGCCCGATTATCCCACCCCCGATTATCCTTATCCTCCTATTCGCAGTCACACACGGTGTACTGTACCCGGCAAAATAATCCTGTGGGTGCCGAGTTCGCCGACGGCACAGCCGATTGTGTTTAGTGTAGCCGGACCCAAATATGAGCGTGAGAGAACACAGTACAGACGGGGACAGCCCCGAAGAGACAACAGAGGTCGATACCGGGGGGTCGCGGGGAGGCGACCCTGGTACGGGGGCGTCGACCGGCGCCCAGTTGCTGGTCGAGTGCCTCGAGGCGGAGGGCGTCGAGTACATCTTCGGGCTGCCGGGCGAGCAGACGGTCCCGGTCATGGACGAACTGCGGGACTCGTCGATCGAGTTCGTCACCGTTCGCCACGAGCAGGGGGCGGCGTTCATGGCGGATGTCTACGGCCGACTGACCGGAAAGCCGGGCGTGTGTCTGGCGACGCTCGGCCCCGGAGCCACCAACCTGGTCACCGGTGTCGGGAACGCGTCGCTGGACGCGGCCCCGGTGGTCGCGCTGACCTCACAGCGCGACCAGGACGAGCAGCACAAACACGCCCACCAGTACGTCGATACCACCGCCGTCTTCGACGCGGTGACAAAGCGGACAACCCGGGTCTCGCTGGCGCGAACGATCCCCGAACAGGTACGGAAGGCGTTCGATATCGCCGCGCGGGAGACCCCGGGGGCGACACATCTCGAGTTCCCCGAGGACGTCACGCTCGCTCGGGCGACGGGGCGCCCGCTCGAGCCGACGCCGATGCCCACGAGCGGCGCCAGGCCGGCGGATATCGAGCGGGTTCTCGACCGGCTCGAGGCCGCCGACCACCCGATTATCCTGGCCGGGAACGGCGTACTCAGGGCCGACGGCGCCAGCCACCTGACAGCACTGGCAGAGGCGACTGGCGTGCCCGTGCTCACCAGCTTCATGGGCAAGGGCGCTATCGACGCGCGACACGAGCTCAGCGTCGGGACAATCGGCTTCGACGAGAACGATTACTCGATGTGTGGGCTGGACAGCGCCGACATGGTGCTGGTCGCCGGGATGGACTACATCGAGTACCACCCGGAGCACTGGAACCCCGCCGGCGAGAAGGAGCTGGTCCACGTCGGCGGCGAGCCGCCCGAGGTCGATGCACACTACGAGGCGGAGGTCGCGCTGGTCGGTGACGTTGGGCGGCTGCTCGAACAGCTCGCCGAGCGCGCCGACCGGGTTCCCGGTGCCGGGAACTACACCGGCGGGCTACGCGAGTTCGTCGAGCGCGAGCGAACCCGCTTTGCCGACCACGACGGGTTCCCGGTCAAGCCACAGCGGCTGGTCCACGAGCTCCGGGACGTGCTCGCCCCGGAGGACCTGGTCGTCTCGGATGTCGGCGCGCACAAGTACTGGCTCAGCCGGCTGTACCCGGTCTACGAGCCCGACAGCTTCATCGTCTCGAACGGCTTCGCCAGCATGGGGATCGCTCTCCCCGGTGCGATTGCCGCCGCGCTTGTCGACCAGCGTCGGACGGTCGTCGCCGGCACCGGCGACGGTGGCTTCCTGATGAACGTCCAGGAACTCGAGACCGCTACCCGCCTCGGCGTGGACATGACCGTCGTCATCTTCGACGATCAGGAGTACGCCGCGATCACGATGGAACAGCACGAGCGGTACGGCCGAACGTTCGGCTCGTCGTTCGAGAACCCCGACATCCCGACACTCGCCGAGAGCTTCGGGGCGACCGGCCACCGTGTCACCGACACCGGAGAGCTGGGAGCAACCCTGCGCGAGGCAACCGGAAACGACGGTGTCGATATCGTCGACGTGCCGATCGACCCGACGGAAGCAACCCAGCTATCCAGCCGCCTCGGCGAACTCGTCTGTCCCACCTGAGCATGAGCTCACGCGTACACCGACGTTCGACCCTGGACTGGCACGACACGGACCGGGCCGAACCCGGACTCACCCGCGACCACCACCCACGCGGACCGACATCCCCAACATGACAACATACAGAACGGAGAACCCGGCAACGGCACAGCGCTTGGAGACGTTTCAGACCGCGACCGACGGAGAGCTCGAGACGGTGCTCGCCGACGCCGACGCGGCGTTCGGGAGGTGGCGCGAGACGGGGTTCGACGAGCGGGCGGCGTGTCTGAACGCCGTCGCTGACGGCCTTCGACGCCGCGAGGACGAGCTCGCCGAGCTGATGACGACCGAGATGGGGAAGCCGATCTCGGCAGCCCGGTCGGAGGTACAGAAGTGCGCGTGGGTCTGTGAGCACTACGCCGCGTACGCAGAGTCGTACCTGAGCCCGGAGCCACGTCCGACAGCAGCCGACAAGAGTCTCGTGCGGTACGAGCCGCTCGGACCGATCTTCGCCATCATGCCGTGGAACTTCCCGCTGTGGCAGGTGTTCCGGTTCGCCGCACCGAACATCATGGCGGGAAACGTGGGGCTGTTGAAACACGCACCGAACGTCCCGCAGTCCGCAGCCGCCATCGCGGAGCTGTTCGACGAGGCCGGGCTCCCCGACGGGGTGTTCCAGAACGTGTACGCGAGCACCGAGCAGGCAGCGAGCCTGATTGCCGACGACCGGGTGCGCGGCGTGACCCTGACCGGGAGCGCCAGGGCTGGCGCGGCGGTCGCGGAGACGGCCGGCGCCAATCTCACGAAGTCGGTGCTCGAACTCGGGGGCAGCGACCCGCTGATCGCGTTGCCCGACGCGGACGTGCCCCGTGCCTGCGAGGTTGGCGCCCGTTCGCGACTGCTCAACTCCGGGCAGAGCTGTATCGCCGCCAAGCGGTTCATCCTGCACGAGGCCGTCGCCGGCGAGTTCATCGAGCGCCTCCAGGACGAGTTCGAGGCCGCAACCCTCGGTGACCCGCTCGATACGGACACCGATGTCGGGCCGATGGCCCGGGCCGACCTGCGGGACGAACTCGCCGACCAGGTGGCAGAGACCGTCGCGGCCGGGGGCGAGATACTGCTCGGCGGCGACAGCCCGGACCGGGAGGGCTACTTCTACGAGCCGACCATCCTGCTGGACCCGCCGCCGGGCTCACCCGGTGCCGAGGAGGAACTGTTCGGCCCGGTGGCGACCGTGTTCACCGTCGAGTCTGTCACCGAGGCCATCGAACTGGCCAACGACACGCAGTACGGCCTCGGAGCCGCGCTGTGGACCGACAACATCGACCGAGCCGAGCGGCTCGTCCCGCAACTCGAGGCGGGGAACGTGTTTGTCAACGAACTCGTGAAATCCGACCCCCGGCTGCCGTTCGGCGGCGTCAAGAACTCGGGGTACGGCCGCGAGTTGGGCCCGGAGGGGATCACGGAGTTTCTGAACCGCAAGACCGTGTACATCAACCGGTGAAAACCCACAGGTGTCGGAGGGCGAGAGCACGCGACAGTTGGGACTGGCCCCCGTCGGTTAGCTGGAGTCGGAGCGCGGTGGGCCGAGGTGCCGTCGGGTGGCCGGGG
>OBKM01000216.1_pt1 | contig 29513 bp, 25 predicted proteins | sample 1519691 | NCBI WGS metagenome assembly OBKM01 (sample SAMEA37050418, study PRJEB22526) | metagenome | biome: saline pan; feature: lake; material: water | place: Egypt | collected 2015 | depth 0.5 m
ACTCATCCTACTGTGGACGGACGCCCGAGAACAGCGCAACCGACACCACGCGTACGCGACTTCGGACACGGATCGATCAATCGCCGTTGCGCTGCCACCACAGATACCACGCCGTGCCGACACCGGCGGCAGTTCCACCGAGGCCGAATCCCGGCTGATCGACCGGTTCGGGATCCGGCGCCGGTTCGCTATCCGGGTCCTCCGTCGGGGGCTCTCCTCCGGCCTCGGCGTCGACGGGTTCGCCAGACTCGACGGAGATCGTGCCGGACGCCGACGTGAGGTCGTATGGCGCACCGTCACCGGCGGTCACCGCACCCTCGACGGTCGCCGTCGTCTCCCCGGCGTCGACAGCCGCAACGACGACACGCCCGGCGGAAAGGGTCTCCTCCGGGTGCGGCTCCTCGAAGACTGCGGAAAGCGTCACCTCGCCGCCCGCCCCTGATTCGATCGATGCGGTCGGGGATTCGGCCGCCTCGTGGGCCGTTCCCTCCGCGTCGACGAACCGTGCGATCGCCGAATCTACTGCCACGGTGAGGCCGTACTCCCGGATTGCCGCCGTCGGCTCCTCAATAACGACATCGAGGGTGATTTCGTCGCCTGCGGTCGTCTCAGCCGTCCCCGGATCGACCGCAACGGTAGCGGTCGGGGTGGGAAAAACGGTGGTGATTGTGCGTCCGAGATCCGTCAGATCATATCGGTTCCGGTCGGCGCCCCTGATTGTCGGCCCCTCGACGATCGAGATCTCGGTCTCGCCAGGGGCCTCGCCGGCAAGCGTCACAACGGCGACCGTGACATCGCCGGCTCCGTGAGGCGCCTCCCGGAGATCGGCGTCGATCCGGGCGCTTGCACCTTCCCCACGCAGTTCGTCGTCCCGTTCGGAGAGATCGCCGGTGTGCTCTATGTCCGTGATCCGGGCCACCGCCGGGTCCACAACGTCGAGTTCGAGGGCATACCCACCGACCCCGGCCGAAGCTCCGGCGACGACGAGTTCGACCGTCGTCGTCCCGCCGGCGCTGACCGTCGGTGTTTCCGGTGTGAGTTCCAGCGTCGCTGTCGGGGGGCCGGCCACGCCGACGACCTCGACAGTCCCAGCCACGTCCGGACGAGCGGGGAGGTCGCCGCCGGCGACGAAGTACCGCCCCGCCTCGAGCGCCCCGGAATCGATCCCGATAGCGGCACCCGTCCCCCCGCCCCGATCCGGCGGCACATCCGTTTCGGCGTCGGCGGTGACTTCCTCGACGAACCGGCTTTCGGCGACCGACCCGCCGGAGACGCGGGTCGCACGCCGGAGTTGATACGTCGTCCCATCGGTGATACCGCCACCGAACACGTAGAAGCGCTGCCCCTGGAAGGCGGGGTCAGGGGCGTAGGTGATGTCGGGGGCGGCAACGGCCGGGACGGCAACGCCCGTCGCGGCGATGCCCGTGGCCGCACACAGTAGCCGACGACGGCTTACATCGGACCGGTCGTCGTTCATAACCGATACTTTTGTCCCCGTTGAATATGCCGATTGCGGTGTGGCGGCTCCGTTGAAGCCCTCATCGACTGACCTGAACCGCGTGCCGAACAGCGTCGGCACCCACACAGGCGCCGCGAGTGCGGTTCCAGGACGCTGCGGCTGGCGGCCGGGCTCTCCGGGGTTTGCCGTTTCGGGCTGAGGAAAAGCAGCAGGGCCCCCTCGCCGGAGCGCCGGAACCCGAAAGGTCGAACAGGACGCGGTGGAACAAACGCGTATGGAAACCGGAAGCCGGGCGATCGGATCACTCGAAGGGGGGTTCGATCTCGCGACGACACTCGAAAGCGGCCAGACGTATCTGTGGCGGCGTGAGGACGGCCGGATGTACGAGGGCGAGACGGGTGGATCACCGTGGTACTACACCGTTTTGCCGGGGACCGAAACGGCCACCAACGAACCGGAGGTGCTCAGGGTCCGACAGACCGACGGGGAGATCGAGTGGGTCGCCTCGACACCGAACGCCTACGACCGTCTCAGCGATCTCCTTCGCTTCGAGGACGATCTCGACGGAATACGCGGGTCGCTCCCGGACGACCGACTCGTCGGTCGGGCCTTCGAGGCCCACCGCGGGATGCGGCTCGTCCGCGATCCGCCGTTCGGTTGTCTGATCTCTTTCATCTGTTCGGCACAGATGCGTGTCGGTCGGATACACGGCATGCAGACCGCGCTCGCCGAAACGTACGGCGAAACGGTCCGTTTCGACGGCGAGGAGTACGACGCGTTCCCGACACCGGACGCGATCGCGTCGGCGACGGAGGCCGACCTCCGGGAGCTTTCGTTGGGGTATCGGGCCCCGTACGTCCGTCGGACGGCCGGGATGGTCGCGGACGGTGACGCCGACCCGACCGACGCGTTCGGCCTCGATTACGAGGCCGCCCGCGAGTCGCTGACCCGGTTCGTCGGCGTCGGCCAGAAGGTCGCCGACTGTGTGTTGTTGTTCTCGCTCGGCTACCTCGAGGCGGTCCCGCTCGATACGTGGATCCGAACCAGTATCGAGGAGTACTATCCGGATTGTGAGCGGGGGACCTACGCGGCGACATCGGAAGCGATCAGGGCACAGTTCGGCGGGGAGTACGCCGGATACGCCCAGACCTACGTCTTCCATCATCTCCGAACCGGCGGCGAGGAGGCGTAGCTCCGAGAGCGGGGCATCGGGTGATGGGCGGTGGCTTTTTTCGGGACGCGTTCGAGCGCCGAACATGGGCGATCGAATCCGCGCACACGTGTTCGTTTCGGGGCGCGTCCAGGGAGTGTATTACCGCGCATCGACGCGGGATCGGGCCCGAGAGCTCGGCGTCGACGGCTGGGTGAAAAACCTCGCGGACGGCCGTGTCGAGGCGGTCTTCGAGGGCAACGCGGAGGACATCGAGTCGATGATCGAGTGGTGTCACACCGGGAGTCCGAGCGCGCGCGTCGACGACGTCGAAGCGGAGTACGGCGATCCGACTGCGCTCGAAGGGTTCGAGATACGGCGGTGAGGGCGACCGTTCGCCCGTTCCGGCAAAACGGTTAGTTCGGTCCGGCGAGAACACCGACGTATGATTTCGAGCACGGAGATGGCGGTCGTCGACGCGAACGCGGAGGCGCTCGGTGTCCCGCGAAAACAGCTGATGGAATCCTCCGGAAACGCCATCGCCCGCGTCGTCCGCGAGCACGCCGACGTGGGAGCGTCGATCGCCCTCGTCTGTGGCAGGGGGAACAACGGCGGCGACGCGTTCGTCGCGGCCCGGTTTCTCGACGAATACGAGGTCGCCGTCCACCTCCTCGGACGCCCGGAGACGATCACGACGGGGATCGCACGCGAGAACTGGGACGCCCTTCGGCGGAGCGATACCGTGACGTACCGGGTCGGCGACTCGAACGAGATCGATATCGGGTCGCCGGATATCATCGTTGACGCGATGCTTGGAACCGGCATCAAGGGAGCGCTCAGGGAGCCCGAAGCGACCGCGGCCGCGGCGATAAACGCCGCCGAGGCGACGGTACTCGCCGTCGACGTCCCATCCGGGATCGACGCCGACACCGGTGGTCGTGATGGGGTCGCGGTCGGGGCCGATCACGTCGTCACGTTCCACGACGCCAAACCCGGCCTCCGCGGCATCGATGCCGCGGTGACGGTCGCCGATATCGGCATTCCGGACGCCGCCGAACGGTACGTCGACCGCGGTGATCTCCTCCGCATCTCCCGCAACCCGACCGCACACAAGGGTGATTTCGGTCGCGTGCTCGTCGTCGGGGGTGGCCCCTACACCGGCGCGCCGGCGCTGTCGGCACAGGCCGCCCTTCGGTCGGGAGCGGATCTGGCGTACGTCGCCTGTCCGGAGACGGTCGCCGACGAGATACAGTCCTACAGCGAGGACCTGATCCTCGAACCACAGCCCGGAAGCCGGATCGACACGGCCGACGTTCCGGAGCTACTCGATCTGGCGGCGGACGTAGACTGCGTCGTGTTCGGTCCGGGGATCGGCGACGGCGAGGCAACGCTCGATGCGGTGTCGGCGTTTTTCGGTGATTTCGACGGGATTGCTGTCGTCGATGCCGACGCGCTCCAGGTGGTTCCGGATATCGATACGGAGGCAACGCTCGTCTGTACGCCGCATCAAGGGGAACTCGAAGCGATGGGCGGAAAAACCGCCGAGGAGCCGGCCCGGCGGGCCGAACTCGTCACCGAATTCGCCGCTGAACTCGACGCGACGCTGTTGGTGAAAGGCGCTGTCGACGTGATCTCGAACGGCGAGCGGACCAGACGCAACCGATCCGGCAACCCCGGGATGACCGTCGGCGGAACCGGTGACGTACTCGCCGGCATAACGGGAGCGATGGCGTGTACGCTCGATCCCATCCACGCGGCGGCGCTCGGTGCTTACGCCAACGGCACCGCCGGCGACATCGTCGCCGAAGAGTACGGCTACGGCCTCGTCGCGACCGATCTCCTCGAAGCGGTTCCGGCGGCGCTTTGGCCCGACCGGACCACGTAGCGGGCGTCCGATCCGGCGAGCCGCGACAGTTTCTTCGCCCCCGCGACGAACAACGACGTATGAGCGACGGATCCGATCTGACACACGTCACGGACGAGGGCGACGCACAGATGGTCGACGTCGGCGACAAGCCCGACAGCGCGCGCCGTGCGGTCGCGAGCGGACGGATCGAACTCGACTCCTCGACGATCGAGTCGATACGAGCGAACGAACTCGAGAAAGGCGACGTTCTCGCCGTCGCCCGCGTTGGCGCGATCAACGCCGTCAAACACACCTGGGAGACGATCCCGATGTGTCACCAGATCCCGATCACGAACATCGAGACCGATTTCGGGGTCGACGACGACGGGATCGACCTGTCCGTCGCCGTCGAAACGACCGGTAAGACGGGGTGTGAGATGGAGGCCTTGGAGGGCGTGACGACCGGGCTGAACGTGGTCTGGGACATGGTCAAGGCCGCCGAAAAGGACGCGGACGGACAGTATCCCGGAACGCGGATCTCGGGCGTCGAAGTCCTCACAAAAGAAAAGCGGACGCTCGCCGAGTGACGACGCCGGCGCGTTATTCGACGGTCGGGGCCGGCAGCTCGGCCGCCTTCGCCCGGGCTCGCTCGATGATCACCGGCCGGGCCTCGAATTCGATCACGACTTCGTCCCCGTAGTCGACATCCTCGACGTGGGCGTGGTCGTGAACCCACGAGACCAGACTCATCGTTTCGTCGGTCATCGGGACGACAAGCCGCTCTCGCCGCCAGGCGGGGAGCTCCTCGTCGATCCGGGCACGGAGTGCGTCGATGTCTCTTCCCGTTTTTGCGCTTATAACGACCGGGTCGGGGGCCAACGCGGCAAGCGCCTCTCGCTTCTCCTCGAGTTCGTCGTCATCGACCAGATCCGCCTTGTTGAGGACGGTGACGATCGGGGCCTCGTTGCGCTCGTATAAGGTGTCGTGGCAGGTGACCAGTTTCTCGCGGATCTCCTCGATCGGATCGGCGGCGTCGACGACGAGCAACACGAGGTCCGCGCGGTACACCTCCGAGAGCGTCGAGCGGAACGACTCGACGAGCCAATGCGGGAGATCCGAGATGAACCCGACGGTGTCGGTCACCAACACGTCCCGTCGATCGAACTCCGCACGCCGTGTCGTCGTCCCGAGCGTCGTGAAAAGCCGGTTTTCTGACTCGGCGGTCGAGTCGAGATCGGGGTGGAGCCCTTCGTTTTCGTCGATATCGAGGTCGCTCGCCAGCCGGCGCAGCAGCGTCGATTTGCCGGCGTTCGTATACCCCGCGAGGGCGACGAGATCGAACCCGGACTCGCGGCGCTGTTCACGGCGGTGGGCCTCGGTCCGTTCGATGCGCTCTAACTCGTCGTTGATCCGGCTGATCTGGGCCTTGATATCCCGTTCGCGGGATTCGTCGTACTCGCCGAGGCCCATAAAACCGGGCCGTTCGTCGCGTTTCGCGAGCGACGCCTTCGCCTCGGCGCGCGGGAGTTCATACCGGAGCTCGGCGAGCTCGACCTGCAGTTGGGCCTTTTTCGTTTGGGCACGCTGGCCGAAGATATCGAGGATGAGCCTGAATCGGTCGATCACCTCGACGCCGTCGGGGAGCTCGTTCCCGAGGTTGTACGTCTGATACGGTCCCAACCGGTTGTCGAAGACGACCGTCGTCGCTTCGGCCTCCTCGACGAGCGCCGCGAGCGTCGCGACTTTCCCCTCCCCGAGACAGAGCGCCGGGTCCTCCGTCCGCGTCTGGGTCACCTCGCCGACGACCGTGTAGCCGGCCGCGCGCGCGAGCTCGCGGATCTCCTCCGTGTCCGGGGTGTCGTCGTCGGCGCGTTTGGCGACGACCGCCCGGCCGTTCGTTCCAGTCACTTACACGGACGTATGTCGGCACAGTATTTAATATCCGGGCCGGAGTGTTCGACCGCGCTTCCGCTATCGCGTCCCGATCTCGTCTTCGTCCTTGACGATCCTGGTGTCGGCCTCCCCGCTGGTGTGCTCGTTGACGACGTCGTAAAAGTCGTTTTGCAGCCCCGCGGGGAACCGGATCACACCGACCCACGACCCGTCCGATTGCCACTCCTCGCGTTCGAGTTCGCCGAACTGCCTGATCTGGGCCTGGGCGCTTCCGGCGTAGTCCGCGGGCACCTGGACGGCCATTACCATTTCGTCGAACCGGATCGGAATAACTGGGCGGAGGTCATCCAGGGCGTCGTCGACCTGGTTTTCGACCGGCTCCATCGGATCGATCTTGAACCCGGCCTCCTCCAGGGCGCGTTCGATCCGCTCCGGCGGGTGCGGCGCGTCGTCCATCTGTGGGTTGACCGCGTTGCGGGCGATCTTGTTCACGAGCTGGTTGTGTTTCTGTTCCTGCATCTCACGACGCTGCTCGGCCGTGATCTGGATATCTCCACGTTTTATTACCTCCGGGATGATCGCCAGCGGATCAGTCGTCTCGAAGACCTCCTCCAAGGAGGACTCCGGCGGCCGATCGCCACTCGAGGCGTCTTCGAAAACGTCCTCGGCTGCGATCACCTCCTCGAGATCGCCGTCGAACTCCCCGCGTTTGATCGCGAGGGCCGCATCCGGATCGACGAGTACCTCGAATCGCTGACCGTGTGATTCGAGCCGGGCAGTCACAGCCTCCTCCAGGGAAATCATACGTACCGCTACCGGGGCGGGAAATAAAAGATGTTCCCCAAACCGCGTGCGAGGAGTTACTCCTCGTCTTCGTCGGCGTCGTCGGATTCTTCGGCGAGTAGCTCCTGTTCGATCAGGTGTGTCTCGATCTCCTCGTCGGAGAGCTTTCCGAAGCCGTCGTCGCCGACGGAAACCGTCGCGACACCGATGCCTTCCGGCGTGAGTCCGCCGTCGTTGACGGACGCAAGCGCCCGCATCGCGAGCCCGACACCCGCATCGAGGGTGAGGTCGTCGCTGTAGTGCCCCTCGAGGTACTCCTCGATGTCGCCGCGGTCGGCACCGACGGCGAGCGCCTGCCACTCATACGGCGTCCCCGAGGGATCGGTCTCGTAGAGACGTGGTTCGCCGTCCTCGATGCCGCCGATAATCAACGCGACGCCGAAGGGCCGTGCGCCGCCGACCTGCGTGTACTGCTGAATGTGGTCGGTGACGGCCTTCGTCAGCGTCTCGACGCCGATCGGCTCGCTGTATCGGAGCTGGTTGACCTGCGCTTGCCGCCGCGCGAAGTCGATCAGCTGCCTGGCGTCGGCGACGTGGCCGGCGCTTGCGATGCCGATGTGATCGTCGGCTTTGTGTAACTTCTCGACGCTCGTCCGCTCCATAAGCGGCGAGCGGATGCGTTTATCGACCGCCAACACGACGCCGTCTTCGGTGCGGATACCGATGGACGCCGTGCCTCGTTTGACCGCCTCTCTCGCGTACTCGACCTGGTACAGACGGCCGTCCGGGGAGAAGATGGTGATCCCCCGGTCGTACGCCTGCTGCTGCGATTGTCCCTGCATTGTTAGTTGTCGCGAATATCGAGTGCTGTCGCGCCCACACGTCCGTCCGGAAGATCGACATCAACCCGGTCGTCCCGAGCAACGGCGGTCCGGTCGGCGTCCGCGAACGCGACGGTTCTCTCCTCAATTCGTACCTCCGGGCGCCGTATATACTTTTCTTCACAGGCTCGGACCGTCCCGCTGACGCCGCGGACGGAGAGCCCGATCGGGTGATCGCCGACCGCCGAGATGGTCGCGAGCACGGCGCGAAGCCGCTTCACCTCACCGCGTCGCACCCTGAGAACCGTTTCCCCGACGCCGTCCTCGAAGGAGAAATAGAGGACGCTGCTGTCAAGCTCTGCGCTTCCGGCGTCGCCGAGGAGGTTCTGCGCCGAGAACCACAGTTCACGCTGGAACGCCCGACGATCGATGTCGGCGTCGCTCCACGATTCGAACCCCACCGCGAGATACCGCCACCGGGGCCTGAGGTGCTTCGGCAGATGCTTCACGACCGCGTTTGGGTCGTCCGATACATAGCTTCGGCGGTCACGGAGAGTCACGCCACCGCCGGAAGCCGCCCGTGTGTGCACAAAACGGGCCTCCTGTGTGTGCATAAAACGGGCCTCCTGTGTGTGCACAAAACGGGGACGCTCATCCCGTGAGCGCTCACGAAGTCATATATACGTCGCACCCGTCCGATCCGTTATGCCTGCGGAACGTCGGGACGTGCTCCGTCTCTGCGGCGTCGGTCTCGTCGGAACTGTTGCGGGGTGTCTCGATGCGGAAGGGGTCCACATCGACGGCACCGGCGATACGTCGACGCCCGAACCGACGCCCGAACCGACCCCCGACGCCGAACCGGACGCGCCCGAACCGCTCGAAGGCCCCGTCGGTGACCTCGCCGAGGCGACTCGGAGAGTCATCGACGAAGCGGCGTGGTTCGGGACGGAGTACGACGACGCGATCGAGGAGTACACCGCCGCACTCGATCGGGCGATCGAGACGGTGTTCCAACTCGAGAACACGACATCGATCACGGACGGCGATGTCGACCGCCTCGAGGAAGTCATGGCCCACGTCGAGCGGACGGTCGAAACGCACATCGAGCCGCATTTCCGTCTCCGTCGCCGGATCGAACAGCGGAACGAGCGGGCGATAACCCGGGTCGAGCGCTTCGGCGAACGCGGCGACCGCCCTGCTGTCAACGACGAACTCGAGTCGCTTCGAGGCTTTTATGAGCGGTTCCGGGGACTCATCTTCCGGCAGCGGAACCTCTCTCGGGACCCGATCCGAAACCGGTTGGTAACGTTCATGTCCGTTGACGGAACCGATGTCGACGACGAGGACGACGACGTTCACGACACGCTCTTCGAGTTCAGATACCTGAACCCGGTCCGGTTCGTCGACGGTCGGCGGGCGCTGAACGGGTATCGGTTCCGAACTCGGGTCCACACCGAACAAGCGATAACGGACCGAAACGACCCCCGGATCCTCGGCGACCCCGCTTCCTCGCCGGCCGGTTCAACGAGGTGGCCCCCGACGTACACCTTCCCCGAGCGCTTCGCCCCCGTTGCCGTCGCCGAGGACCGCGTCGACGAGTTGGAGGTCGTAATCAACGACTGGTCGGAGTACGACGGCAGCCCACGCGGCGTCTACACGGACCGGTTTCGCTCGTGGCCGGTGTACCTCCAGCGCTACGAGGACCGTGAGGCGGCGGCCGCGGCCCGATCGGCGCTTCTCGATGGCCCGGTGTTTCTGGAGGCGGACCGGGGGACGTCGCTCGGTGCCCTCGCGTGGGCCCAAGCGAGGTATCGGCTCGACGGGCACGTCATGTACGCGCTTTTCAAACAGTTCGGCGAGTTCGTCGTCGTCGTCGCGCCCGCCCGGACGCCGATCGAGGACCGACACGCGCCCTCCAGGACGTCCGCGGACAGCCGTCGACCGGAGGAGGCGGTCGTGATCCGCGAAAACGGACCGGTCAGGGTCCCGACCGAGCGGGTCGCGGCCGGCGACGAACTCCGCGTGGCTCCCGGCCAGTTGATCCCGGTCGATGGCGTCGTCGTCGAGGGGGAGTCGACCGTCGATGAGTCCGTACTGAACGGCGGTTCGGCCTCGGCGGAGAAATCCCCCGGTGACGAGGTCACCGGTTCGACGCGAAACGTCGAGCGGGTTATTTTTATCGAGGCCGCGGAGTACGTCGACGATCCGTGGACTGCAGCACTCGAACGGAGTTGGCTCCACGTCGGGGGGGATGCATGAGCCGGGAGCGTGACACCGTTCTCGGCGCCGCGATCGTGTACGTGGGCGCGAGCCTCGCTGCCGGTACCGCGGCGTTCGCCGGTGCAGGACTGGCCCACACCCGGTTTTTCGCCGCCGCAACCGGCGACGGCGTCGAGGAACTCGGTCCGGTTTTCGTCGAATCCACGCTGGTACAGATCGGTGTCTCCGCCCTCGTTGTGGCGCCTGTCCTCGCCGTCCTCGTCGGTCTCGTGATCGGTCGAGGCGTGTTGGATCCGAGCAAAGCGATCGTTATCGGAGCTACTATGGGACTCTGTGGCACGCTTTTTTTCGGTGCCGTAGTGGCGATACTCGGTTCCGCCGGCACGCCGGTCGGATCGCTCCGGACCCAGTCGTTTCTCGTCGCGCTTGCGGTCACGGCCGGCGCGTCGACAGTCGTCGGCGGGCTCGGCTCGGCTGTCGGCGCTCGAACGGGCTGACCGGGGGATTCAGCGGCTCGCCAACAGCCGAAACGCCGACGCCGGAACGCCGGCCGGAACGGTATAGGCAAGCCACAGCGTCCGATCGGGGGCAGCGGCCGGATCCCCATACGTCCGTTCGGTCGGATGTTCCGAGGCGTCGGCCACCCGCTGGATATCGATCCGGTCGTACTCGGGGACATCCCGTGTGGCCGTCTTGCCATGTCCGCCGTCGACGAATTTACCGGGGGTAACGACACCCGTCCGCGGCGTGTACCGCATCGACGCCGGCCGATACACCGACCCGCCGCCCCGGAGCAACAGTCCCTCGCGTGCGGGCGGCGACCGGACGCCGCCGTCCTCGGCGACGTCGGTCACCGACAGGAACACGAACGCGAACCGGAACCCGTCCGCCGCGGTGTCCCACCGCCTTTCGCCGTCGATGTCGTGTGGATAGCCGCGGTAGAGCCGTATCCCTTCGAATTCGATCGTGAGGCCGTCTTCGTAGGTGTGCGTCGCCGGGGCGTGGAGCGACTCGAACACCCGGACATCGGTGGAAGCGTCGGCCTCCTCGACGGCGAAGGCGACCGTCCCCGAGTTCGGAACCGTCTCGGGGGTCAACTGCGGGCTCTCCCACAGAAACCGCTCGCCGGGACCGAGGCGTCTCGAAAACCCGCCGACCGACTCGCGGCCGGTCAGGTCACGTAGCGACCGGGAGACGGTCCGGGGCTCGGTGCTGTCGTTGGAGACGGCGATCCGAACGGTGAACGGCACCCCGACCCGCGTCCGCTGCGGGGCGAGCACCCGTGTCGTCGTGGCCGCCGGTGCCGTGTCCGGTTCCTCCGGAGTCGTTTCACCGGAAGGTGATCCATCGTCACCGGTGTCGGCCCGCGAGACGGATTCGGGAGCGCGGTCGCTACAGCCGGCGAGGAGGGAGATCCCACCACCAAAACAGCCGAGGAGCGTTCGGCGACGCATCTGATACCCTGTCGTTCGACTGCCGGTGTGTTAAATCAGGGGTGTGTTACGGCGGTAGTGTTCAAATAAGGATGAAGAGTGAGGCGGCGTGTTTTCTGGGTAGTTAATCGGCAGTCGAGGCGGATCCTCCGACCCTTGAGCTCGGGGTCGTTGACGTCCGGAAACACACGCCTCAACGGTGACGTGGGGTATAAGGGCAAAATGAACAGTACATTAATGAATGTTTGGCCAAATCATGTTAACCGTTTACCAGCTATGTATCGATCTGTTCTTGTCGCTGTTGACGGACGGAACCAGCCACTAGAGATCGCGAAAGCAGGAATTAGACTCGCTGAGTCATTTACTGCTCGCCTGCATGTGATCTTTATAATCGATAGTAAGCTCGGCCACTCTCCCCGATGGATGAATAAATATGAGCAGAAGGGCAACGATATAATAGACAGAATTAATAAATCGGCTAATGGAAATTCAGTACCTGTCGAGACAGCACTGAAAAGAGGTCGGTTTGTTAACGCCGTGCTTGATTATATCGAGAAACGGCCTATTGACCTAATCGTGATCGGTAGCCAAGAGCAAATGCCGATTCAACGATGGTTTACTCGAACTATACCTGAAAAACTAACAAGAAACTCCCGCGCGTCGGTATTGATTGTGGGTAGTGGTGACGACGAACTCACACAGAATGACACTCGTTCGATTGATTTCGATAACTCTACTGACGCATCGTAAGTTGATACATGAAATTTGATGGCTTGCGTTCCTCAGCCTTGATCTCAACACCGGCTCGGATCCATGCTTATCTTGTGGAAGGTTGTTGATACTGCTGAGTTGCCGCCGTCGAGTCGACGTGTCGCGTACAACCAGCGTTTGAAGATATTCCGATCGCTTCGGTTGAAGCGAAATACACGATTCAAGGCTGTGCGTCGACTACGTGTGAACGCGTTGGGCGAGCGAATCGACGGCGAAAGCGATTCAAATGTCGGTCGTGTGATCATCGAGACCAAGCGATAGGAATGCGTCGGTAAACGTTGCGAAGCGCGGATTGGAGAAGCGTTTGTTAGCCGATCAGGTCGTTATTCAACACAGTAGGGCATAGAACTCCTGTTATCTGCGGGAAGCCAGTATCGACCGACTGCCTTCCGGCCCTCCCAGCCCAGCGAAGCAGCGATCGAAAAAATATAGAAAAATTTATGAAGAATCCCATGCCAGCGCAAATGCGCCATGATAACTAATAACAGTATCGGATCCGGCAGAGGGCAAACCATGATACAGGCTAGACCACAGCGAGAGGACACCCCCGAGACGATCGATACCGGCCAGAGGGCACTATCGGAGAGCGTCCGTGCTCGGAGTCAGCGGCTCGAACACTACCTACCAAAAGCGAGTGAATCCACAACGAGAGGTTGCTAACATGTTTGTCCCGCTTCAAATACTCGGAAACACGCTCGCCGAGTGGACCCAGTTGATCATCGCGGCGTTCGCTGGCGGCGCGTTCGGAGCGGCAATCGGGCCGCTTCCAGTATTCATCATCATGGGTTTCATCATTATCGGTGGTGAGGCTGCCAATCTCGCACTAGCTGGCGCGGGCGACACCGTGGCGGACCCCGCCGCACTTGGTGCCGCTGGTATGACTGGGAATATTGCCTTCGGCCCCGTCTTCGGCCCACATACTGCGTTCGCAGGTGGCCTCGCGGCGACTGCGTACGCGGCAAAAAAGGGGTATATCGATTCAGGCTTCGCCTATCATGAAGCCAAGAACATCCTCTACGCCCTCGGCACCAAACCCGACGTGTTGATCGTCGGCGGCCTGTTCGGAATCCTCGGGATGTTGATCACGAACGTTTCGGCCACGACCGGAATGCCCTGGGACCCGATCGCCGTTGCCGTGACGCTGTCAGCACTATCGCATCGGCTAATCCTCGGGTACAGCATCGTAGGGAAAGTCCGTGGGAGCAGCGTCTTCGATATGACGCCGTTCGAGCGCGATGAGCGCCGGCAGGCGGCCGCCGACGGCGACGGAGCTGCGACGGATGGTGGTGCAGCCGCCTCGCGGCTTATGGTCGAACCATGGCTCCCACACCAGTACAAATGGCCCCACGTCGCGATGATCGGTCTCACAGCAGGGCTTATCGGTGCCTGGATCGGCATCTTTACTGGGAGTTACTTCTTGGCGTTCGGCATCAGCGCCGCCTCGCTTGTCTTCCTTAATTGCGGTGTCGAACAGGTGCCCGTCACCCACCACATCACGATTCCGGCTTCGACGGCCGCAATTGTCGTCCTACAGAGCGGGGATGCGGCGCTCGCCGGAGTGGGAACGACGAGTGCGCTCGTAATCGGGGGACTGTTCGGTGTCGCTGGGGCTCTCATCGGGGAGGCCCACCAGCGGGTTTTTTACGCCCACAGCGACACGCACTGGGACCCACCGGCGGCGAGCATCGTCGTCACGACGCTGGCAATCGCCGTTTTGTTCCTCGTCGGCGTCTTTCCGTCGTCCGGCTACGTGCCGGTACCGTAAGGAGAACTCGAGTTTTCGCAACTCAAGTTTTGGCACTCGGTCGGCGCGCGCGAAGCCACCACACCGGGGAAGCTAGCTCAAGGTGGTGATCACGAACCGATACCGAGGCTTAATGACTTCTCGGTGGCGCCCGGCCCGCCCGCATACGTACATTTATTATAATGAGGAATAAATGACGGAACGGAACGATGCAGATATTCGGCTCAGCGGATACGTACATCCAACAGCGGAACGCGTTAGCGTCGATCGGCGAACACGTCGGTTCGATCGGATCGTCGGCACTTTTTCTCGCGAGTCCGACAGCGAAACGGCTCACAGAACGGGCGGTGACGACGAGTCTAGAGGCGGCGTCGGTCGAGACGACTGTCGAGGAGTTCAGCGGCGAGTGTTCGGCGGCGGAGATCGATCGTCTCGCCGGTATTGTCGAGACGGTCGACGCGGAGTTCGTCGTCGGTGCGGGGGGTGGCAAAACACTAGACACGGCGAAGGCGGTAGGCGAGGAGTGCGGGATCGACACCGTCGTCGCTCCGACGATCGCGTCGACTGACGCTCCCTGCAGCGCGTTATCGGTGGTGTACACCGAAAACGGCGAGTTCGCGGAGTACCGCTTCCTCTCGAAACACCCGGCGGCCGTCGTGATGGATACGACTCTCATCGCCGAGGCACCGACGGAACTGTTCGTCGCCGGTATCGGGGACGCGCTCGCGACATGGTTCGAGGCCGACGCGACGTTCGACGCCGCCGGCGAAAACATCCTCGGCGGTACGGGCACCCTGGCCGGACACCGGATCGCGCGGCTCTGTTATGAGACGGTACAACAACACGGCCGATCGGCCATCGACGCGGTCGAGAACGGCACCGTCACGAAAAGCGTCGAACACGTCATCGAGGCGAACACCCTCCTGAGCGGAATCGGGTTCGAGAGTGGGGGGCTGGCAGCCGCACACTCGGTTCACAACGGGCTCACTCAATTGGACGCGACGCACGGCGCGGCACATGGTGAAAAAGTCAACATCGGGACGCTCACCCAACTCGTCCTCGAGGGACGGGACGACGAACTCATCGAACGGATCGTCCGGCTCTCGATGGATCTCGGTCTCCCAGTAACCCTCGCCGATATCGGGCTTGCAGATCCGAGCGACGACCAACTCGAGACTGTCGCAAAAGCCGCCTGCGCCGACGAGGAAACGATCCACAACCACCCATTCGATGTGACACCGGCAGCCGTCGCCGACGCCCTGCTCGCGGCCGACGAGTTCGGACAGCGAATTCGCTCGGAGCAGACGTCTTCGGGGGCCGAACGGCAGTCCCCGGACCCAGCGACGCCCGGAATCGAGTGATCCGATCGGCCGTTTCCTGATTTAACTCAGCGCCTAATTACACGTAAATATGGGGCAGCAACCGCCCCCGCGTGGTCATATACACCACCGAGACCCGGACGGTTCGGCACTCATCGGTGGACGAACGCGGCGATCCCGGTCACTCCTCGGTGCCGGCTGGCTCTATCCTGACACCGGGTTCGATGACCGTTTCGGACTGCAGCGTCCGGTTTCTGTCGGCGATCTCCTTCCAGGCTTGGAGCCCTCTCTCCATCATCCCCCGGTCGAATCCGATCGTCTCGCCGACCGCGAGCAGTTCCCGCGGAGCCCGCAACGCCAGATGGGATCCGGCGTCCGCCGTCACGACGTAGGGGGCGTCGTACTGTTCGATCATCTCCCGGAGCTTTCTGAGTCCCTGAATCGCCTCCACACGCCTTCCCCCATCGGAGCGCAACACGCGGGAGAAATTAAACTCCAGGTGGACCCCGTTTTCCGCAGCCGTCCTCGCGAGGACGTGGTTTATGTCACCGCCATCCGTTGGATGTGCGAGCACGTCGACCTGCGGTTGTTCGACCGCGAACCGATTTAGATCCCCGCCGTGGACACAGACGACGGTCCGCTTCGACCGGTAGTTGCCGATCAGCCCGCTCGCCCGGGTCGCTTCCCCGGTCCTGATCTCGATTCCGGGAACGATATCGATACCGTAGGCCTCGCCGATGCGGTCGGGGTCATACGTCGTCTGGTCCCCGCCGTGGTTTCGGACCACGAGCCCCTCGTACCCGTATCCGGCCGCGACTTTCGCGAGTCGGGCGACCGTCGCCCGTCCGTCGGGGTATGCGTGGACGGCCTCGTACATACCGTGTCGGTCGTGGCTGAGGTTCTTTGCTGTTTTGTCTCGGCGTCACCGTCCGCGCGCGCCCGCATGGAGCGCCCGGAATCGACCGGTGACTGCACCGAGACAAAAGCCCGCGAAATGCGCCACGAGCGCTGCCCCCGGCGTCGCGGTAAGGAGAGTCAATACGGCCGCGACTGCGGCGAAAACGAGGAGCCGTCCGTAGCCACCGATCGGCAACCACGAGAGCAGCCGTTCCGACGCCCGGTTTCCGACGAGCAGGTAGCCGAGGAGAGCGAATATCGCGCCGCTGGCACCGAGGACAGCCGCCCCACCGAACGGTATCGCGACGACGACCTGTACGATCCCGGCGATCGAACCGGCGAGGACGAAGAAAGCGTGGAACCGCGCCGGCGTCGTCACGTACGCGACGGGCGGCCCGACGAGAAGCAGCGCCACCGCGTTGGCGAGTAGATGTCCGATCCCGCCGTGGGCGTAGACGCTCGTGACGAGCGTCCACGACCGGTGGCCGAGCGGCAACGACAGCGCGAACGTTCCGAGGCCGACGCCGAAGGCCCCGGCCGCCGTCTGTGCGGCGAACGTCGCGAGACAGAGTGCGACCGTCGTGAGGACCGGGCGGCCGACCATGTCCGTGGGTTCGGCCCGGAGTGTATTAATCCCAGTCGATCGAATGTATGCGGTCAGTACCGCAGATCGCCGGTGTAGCGATCGAACGCGAACACGGCAACGACGCCACAGAGGGCCGAACCGGCGACCACCGCCACGGCACCCGACGAAAACACGGCGACGTTCTCGGCCACTTCACGGATCGGGAGTCTGAGCGCACCGACCATCAAGCTCACGAGAAAGACGAACGTGGCCTCGCGGTGTCGCTCCAGCGCCGCCCGGACGGCGTAGGCGACCGAAAAAAGCCCGACGAGCGCGCCGGAGACGAACACGACAAATGGGATTAAAGCGTCGAAAAGCGGCTGTAAATCCCCGCCCAACGCGGGGACGGTCGCCTCGAAGACGCGTCTCGGGATCGCGCTGACGTACTCGTATTGTCCCATGAGAAGCAACAGGAATGCACCGGATATCCCGGGCAGTATCATCGCCGAAATGGCGATCGAGCCGGCGACGAACAGGATCGGCAGCGTCGTCGGACGGCCGCCGGCGAGCGCCGGATCGGTAACGAGAAACGCGAGGACGAATCCGGCCACGCCGACGAGCACCCGGGCGGGCGTACCGATGTCGACGTACCGATACAACACCACGGCTGACGCGCCGATGAGGCCGAAAAAGAAGGCGTACGTCGGAGCCGGATACCGCATGACAGCGACGTTCATCGCCGTTGCGACCGTCGCAGCGGCGGAGAACACGCCGGCACCGAGCACCAAGAGAAACGGAACGTCGGCACGGAGCAACTCGACTGCGAGCGCCGACCGACCCTCGGACGTGTGCGCGGCCCGGAGATGCCGGATCGCTCGGGTATCGAGTTCGGTCAGGGCGGCGATCAGCCGCTCGTACACCCCGACGATGACCGCGATCGTTCCCCCGGAGACGCCGGGAACGGTGTCGGCGGCACCCATACAGACGCCTTTCAAATACACCGAGATCCACGCGCGGATCCCGGTACTGGGGCTCATCTACGGCGTCCGCTGGGTCTGTCGGTCCTGGACTGTCCCGTCGTCTTCGGTCGAGCCGTCGTCTTCGGTCGGGCCATCCTCTTGGGCCGAGTCACCCTCTTCAGTCGAGCCGTCCTCCCCGTCCACGTCCTCGATCTCCTCCGGATCCGGCCCGAAGTCGGGCGCTTCGAGTTCGACCGTCACCGGCGTCCCGTCCTCGCCGACGACCTGTCCCTCCGTTACGTCCGCCTCGCCGAACGCGCCGGCCTCGGGCGCGATGAACTGGTAGCTGCTGTTGGCACGGACATCGACGTTCGTGTGTCCTGTTTCGGGGCCGTACTCGTCGTAGCCGGTCGTCGAGTACGGAAGCGTCATCTCGAAGTTCCCGTCGGCGTCGGTCTCGGCGAACTGCGAGTAGGTGAACGTCTCGCCGGTCGATCCGATCTCCATCTCTACTGTCGTCTGGATCTCCGTGCTCTCGGGGCCGCTGCCTTCGACGGTCGCGCCGTCGACGCGTTCGAACGTCTTCACCCACGAATCGGTGCCGCCGATCGACTGCCCCGGCACGAGGCGATCGAACGGCGACTGGGACTCGGGACCGCCGGCGTGGACGAGCCGGAAGTGTTCGAGCGCTTCGGTCCGTTCACCCTGTTGGCCGAGGACGCCGCCGTGGAGGACCGTCGGATCGGTCTCGGCCGCTTCCCGGGCTTCCTCGGGGGTCTCATACTCCTCGAAGAGATCCTCGATGCCGACGGCGTCCTCCGGCAGCGTCGCGATGCCGTTTTCGGGATCGTACTCCCCGAAGTTGACCGTCAGTGTTCCGGGCTCCTGTGCGCTTCCGTGGTGTTGATACAGCCGGACGCGCATGCTCTCGTAGCCGCGTTGGGTGTGTGCGCCGTAGATGGTCTGTCGGGTCTCGGGGTTGATGACGCTGACCCCGATGTCGCCGTCCGACACGCCGTGTCTGGACTCGAAGGCCGCGGGCGCGTTGTACTTCTGTGTCCCCGCGTATCCGATCGGGTGATCGACCATCACGTACTGGACGCCCTCCCCGTCCGAGTGATCCTCCTCGAGGATGTCGATGGCGTGATCCTCGTCGTCGGCGAGCAGGAAGTCAGCGGACTCCGTGGCGTGCTGTTGGAAGGGGTTTGCGACCGGGACGCGTTCCCCACGGGTCGTTATGTAATGTCCGTAGTCCCACCACGCGAGCACGCCGTATTCGCCGTCCTCGTACTCGAAGTCGTCGGTGTTGTCGTAGGTGCCGTAGTAGTCGAGACGGGGGTCGTCACCGGAGCCGTACGCGCCGACCTCCGGGGTCTCCTCGGAGAGCCAATCGAGGCTCTCCCCCCACTGTTGCATCTCGCCGGGCTGGGAGGCGTTGTCGGCGGCCGCCACCGTCGCGCCGGTCACGACGAGGGGGCCGGTGATCACGAAGAGAATCGCAACGACGATCAGGATCTGGTACGGCTTGACGTTCGTGATGTCCTCGCGGACGTTGTCGAGATCGACGAACTGGTAGATCCACCCGACCATGTAGGCGTTTCCGGCACCGACCGCCGCAACGAGATAGTAGTCGAAGCGGATCTGCGAGAGGGTAAACACCAGCATAAACGCAGAGAAGACGGCGATGAGGAGGTAATCGGCACGCGGGCGCGCCCCGGAGACGACCCGATACAAAAGCAGGCCGAATCCGATCAACGCGGTGTAGAACCCGAGGCCGTAGTTCTGATAGAGGAAGCCGATCGGGTCCGGCGGCGCCTGCGCTTCACCGATCGTCGAGGCGGTATCGGTCGACCCGAGCCCGGCCACGCGCTCGAACTGTGCCACGAAGAAATCGAACGTGTCCGGCGCGACGACCGCCAAAACGACAACGCCGAAGACGCCCGCGCCGGCGATACCGGCCGGGTAGCCGAAGCGTGGGTACTCCTGTTGCTCCCAAATCCGGGCCATACCGGCCATAAAGACCGCCCCGCCCGCGACCGCAAGCGCGAAAAGCGGGTGGAGAACCGAGTAATCCGTCGCGGTGAGCTCCGTCGTCACAACGAACGGAACGATCAACACCGCCGCGGTGACCATCGCGATGACCGACGGAATGGCGATGTGGTCCGGGCTGTGTCCCCGAATGAACTCCAAAGAGAGCGCGAAAAAGAGAAACGCCCCGAAGACGCCGAACAGGAAGATCGCCGGCGGCCAGTTCAACACGGCGACGACGAGAACGACGCCGAAGGCGGCCGCCCACTTCGCCGGCTCGCGAAGCAGTTCGAACTCGCGGGTCTGGACGAACTCGTAGATCGGCCGTTCGCGCTGGCCGACCGACAGCATCTTCATCCCGATCAAAAGCGCGACCAGGGCGAAGAGGACCTCCGTCGTGTGGTGGCCGTAGTAACCGGCGACGCTGCGTGAGAGGAACTGTCCCGGGGAAAGCGCCAGGACGACGACCGCGATAATACCCCCGAACCGGCCGCCGAGACGCTTCCCGATGAAATACAGCGGGACGGCACAAAGCACCGCAAACACCGGCCCCGAAAGCAGCGTCGTCATGACGATCGTCTCCTGGGACGGCGAGCCGAGGCCGACAACCAGCGCGGCTGTCGCGACCATCTGATCGAAGATCGTGCCGAACTGGCCGACACGGACCCCGGTGTCGAACCCGGTCCAGGGGTCGAACGGCATCGTAAACGGGAAGTTCTGGACGACGTAGTTCGTCGACCGGTAGTGATAGAACGGGTCGTTACCCCGGTAGAGCGGCTCGCCGTCCGCACCGATGTGGTTGGTGTAGTTTCGCACCCGGATCCACAGCATAAACGCGACGAGGGCTGCGAGGACGGGGATGTGATACAGACGATATACGGTATCGATCTGCGACTCGTACTCCGCGAGTCGCTCTTCGAGCGCTTCAACCCGCTGACTCATTGCCCGAACACACTGTCAAAACGCGCATAAGCCTTTTCCATTACGCTTCGAAAGGGCCGCGAAACGAGGGACGATCCTCGGGAGAAACCGGAACCGACGACCGGAGACCGATCACCATTTCGGCGCTTCGAGCCCCGCCGCGTCCAGGAGGTCCTTCCAGCGGTTCTGGACGGTGAGCCGTGAGACGCCGGCCGCCTCGGCGACGGCTGACTGTGAGCGGCGGTCGCCGGCGATGAGCGCGCCGGCATAGAGGCTGGCCGCGGCAGTAGCCCGCTTCGAGCGGTCCGAATCCGGCATCGTCGAGAGAAACAGGTCGGTCGCCCGCGATTTCGCCTCGCTCCCGAGTTCGAGTCGCTCGGCCGCATCGTCGATAGTGGCCAGCCACCGTTCGTTCTCGACGTGGTCGCGAGCGCGGTACATAACGCCCAGTTCGGGGTCCCGATATAAAAATACCGCACCGTGATCGACCCGAAAGGCGGTAACGGCACCGCCGACCTGATCCGGACCCTTTTATACATTACTGGACGCACCGGACGATACGCGACAGATGTGTGCCGCCTCCGAGGGGACGATCCCGTGGGACTCGCCGGCGCTGTATCTGATACTCGCGAGTTCGCTTATGGGTGTCATGGGGGTTTCGCTGATCAGCCCGATCCTGCCGGAGCTGCGGGTCGTTTTCGGGGTTTCCGACTCGCGGATCGGGCTTGTTATCACCGCGTACACGCTTCCGGGCGTCCTTTTGACGCCGTTCGTCGGACTGATCGCGGACCGGATCGGCCGCAGACGCGTCCTCATCCCCCTTCTGTTCGTGTTCGGGATCGGCGGTGCCGGGATCGCCGTCGTCGACACCTTCGAGGCGGTGTTGGTCCTCCGTCTCCTGCAGGGGGTCGGTGCAAGCGGGCTCGTCACGCTTTCGGTGACGCTCATCGGCGACTTCTACGACGGCAGTCGGCGCGACGCGGTCATGGGACTCAACTCGAGTTCGATCGGTACCGGTGCGGCGCTGTACCCGCTCGTCGGCGGCGTGCTCGCTGGTGTCCGATGGAACGTCCCGTTTCTGTTCTTCGGGATCGGTGTCGCGGTCGGGATCGTCGCCGTCGTCGTCCTGCCGGAGCCGGAAGCCGGCGAGGGGACCGACGTTCGAACCTACCTCTCCGGGCTCGGGTCGGTCGCCGTCCACCCGAAGGCGCTCACGATCTTCGCCGCGATCTTCGTCGTCTTTTTCGTCTTCTATGGGGCCGTCCAGACCGCGCTGCCTTTGCTTTTAAGCGACGAGTTCAGCCTCTCGTCGGGGTCGATCGGCCTCATCCTCGCGGCGGTCGCCGCCGCGAGCGCGGTCGTCTCCTCGCAGTACGGCCGCCTTTCGGAGTGGCGAAGCGCCCCGGAGTTGATCGCGCTCGGCTTCGTGGCGTTCGGCAGCAGCTTGCTCGGCGTTCGGTTCGCCCCTTCGCCCGCCGGTGTCGGGGTGTCGCTTCTCGCCTTCGGGGTCGGGTTCGGTCTGACGATGCCCGCGATCGATACGACGATCCTGACGGCGGTCTCGGGGGATCTCCGGGCTGGAATGATGGGGATGCGGACCAGCGTCCTCCGGTTGGGCCAGACGCTCGGCCCGGTGTCTTTTACGTCTATCGCCGAAATCGCGTTCGCCACACCGACGGCGGGATACCGGGTGTTGCTCGTCGTTTGCGGTGTGGTCATTCTCGCCGTCGGAGCGGGGGCCTATCGCCTGGTCGGCGGCGATCGGTTCGGCTGATGGGGTGGATCGACGCGTTCCGTGAGCGCGGCGAGGACCCCGAAACGGTCCCTGTGTTGGGACCGAAGCGGGAGGGTTCGGGCCGAAACCGAGTCAGGAAAGTGCCCGCGCGCCGAAGCGCAGGTGATGGATGACGGACGGACCGAGAGAGCAGCCGACACCCACGGCGAACCGACCCGATCGGTCGCCATCGTAACCGACGGCGATCACCCCGATCTGACCGACGACGGACGGGCGATCGCCGCAGCGCTTGAAGCGGCGGGTACCGTCGCGGAGCCGTTCGTCTGGACCGACGGCGCGGCCGATCCGGACCACTACGACGCGTTTTTGTTCCGCTCCTGTTGGGATTATCACACCGACTACGACCGGTTCTCGTCGTTTCTCGACACCGTCGAGGCGGCCGATACGGCGGTTTTCAACCCCGTAGATGTCGTCCGGTGGAACGCCCACAAATCCTACCTGACGGCGCTGTCGGCGGCCGGCGTCCGGACGACGCCGACGGTGTGGTTCGAAGCCGGCGACGACGCCTCACTCGCCGCCGTGCTCCGCGAGCGGGGGTGGACCGAGGCCGTGATCAAACCGGCCGTCGGCGCGGGATCGGAGGGCGTCTGGCGGACGTCCGTGGGGGCGGCGGCGGCCGATCAACGACGCTTCGACGGCGATCTCGCGGAGCGCGACACGCTCGTCCAGCGGTTCGTCCCGGCGATCGAGTCGGGCGAGCGATCGATCGTGTTCGTCCGGGGGGAATACAGCCACGCGTGGAACGACCTGCCGCGCGGCGACGATTTCAGCGCTTTCAAGCAGCGAGGACTGCCGTACGAGCCCGATGAGGAAACCGTCGAATCGGCCCGAAACGGGCTCTCGACGGCGTGTGAGATCGTCGGATGCGACCCCTCGGAGCTCCCCTACGCCAGGGTCGACTATCTCGAAGCCGACGACGGGTTCGTGTTGATGGAACTGGAGCTCATCGAACCGAACCTCGAACTCGGGACCGCACCGGGCGCGGCGGAACGGCTGGCGAGCGCCGTCACGGAGCTCCTCCGATAGATCACACACCGACCTGTATCGGCGTTTGCGTGCCTCCGCCGGGTCTGTTTTGTGGGGATTCGGCTGACCGTCGATCGAGGCCCTTTTTCGCCCCGCGTGGTGGGGACGGACCGGACGGAAAACAGCCGGCCGACGGACGGATCGTAACCGCCCCAACGGGCCGACCGCCAAGCGGAGAATCCGCTGATATCCGAGGTTTTACAAGCAGAGTTGTATTACATAAACCTGAGTTACATTCACTCCCACAAAACGATGTACCGACTCAGTTCCAGCGCTCGAGATGAGGCCCCGCCGGAACCGATATGTGGGTAGGGGCCTTCCGTCGAATCCGTTCGTTGACGGTCGTGATGGTCGGCGTCTCGCTGCTCAGCTACGCGTTGATCCTCGTCACACCGGGCGATCCGGCCGATACCGCCCTCCGAAGCCGACAGCAGAGTCCGCCGTCCGACGCCGAAATCGCGGCGTTTCGCGCCGAACACGGGCTCGACGAGCCCTTCCTCGTCCAGTACGTCTCGTGGATCGGCGACGCCGTCCGGGGCGATCTCGGCACGTCCTACGTCAGCTCCGAGCCGGTCGCTTCGCTGCTCCTCACACACCTTCCCAACACGCTCGAACTCGCCGTCGCGGCGATGGCCGTTTCGCTCGTCCTTGCGATCCCGGCGGGCGTTGTGAGTGCCGTCCACCGCGACACCTGGATCGATCGGACCTGCCAGATCACGGCCCTTTTCGGCGTTTCGGTGCCGAACTTCTGGCTCGGATACCTGCTGATCCTCGTGAGCTCGCTTTGGCTCGGGCTGACGCCGGCCGCCGGAGCCGGGGGCCTTGAGCATCTGCTCTTGCCAGCGTTGACGCTTGGCACCGGGTTGGCGGCGATCGTAACGCGTCTCGTCCGCGCGTCGATGCTTTCGGTGCTCGGTGCCGAATACGTCGAAGCCGCCCGCTCGAAGGGCGTTCGCGGGCGGCTCGTCGTTTATAAACACGCGCTCCGGAACGCGCTCGTTCCGGTCGTGACGATCGTCGGCCTTCAGTTCGGGTTCGTACTCAACGGGGCCGTCGTCGTCGAGGTCGTCTTCCAGCGACCGGGGCTCGGGACGCTGCTCGTCGACGCCGTCTTCGCGCGCGATTACCCGGTCATCCAGGGCGTCGTGTTGGTCACGGCGCTCGTGTTCGCGGTGACGAACCAGCTCGTCGATATCACCTACACCAGACTCGATCCGCGGATCAATCGGAGGGATCCGGCGTGAGCGACCGACAGGACGGCGGCTCCGGAGCCCACGACGCGTCGCGTCGCGCGCTCGACCGTGTTCGGGGCTCGCGTTCCCGAACGGTCGCCGCCCATCTCCCCCGGAGCCGCCAGCTCCGTCTCGGTGTCGTGGTCGTCGGCGGTCTCGGCGTCCTCGCCCTCCTCGGCCCCGAACTGACGCCGTACGATCCGGCCACACAGGTCCTCGGGCGGCGTCTCGAACCGCCGTCGGCCAGCCATCCGCTCGGCACCGACGCGCTCGGACGCGACGTCGCCACCCGGATCGTCTACGGCGCGCGCGTCTCGCTTGCGCTTTCGGTCGCTGTGGTCGCCGTCCGGCTAGTTGTCGGTACGGCGATCGGTGTGGTGGCCGGCTACGCCGGCGGCGTCGTCGACAGCTTGTTAATGCGGGTGGTCGATATCCAGTTGGCCTTCCCCGGCCTCGTGCTCGCCTTGGTCGTTGCGGGGTTGCTCGGGCCGAGCCTGGCGAACGTGTTGATCGCGCTGTCGATCGTCGGCTGGGCGACCTACGCACGCGTGGTGCGCGGGAGCGTCCTCTCGATCAAGGAGCGCCCGTTCGTCCGATCGGCTCGCCTCTACGGCGCGCCACCGCGTCGAATCGTTCGCCGACACGTGCTGCCGGGCGTCGCCGGTCCGGTCGTCGTCTTGGCGACGATGAACCTCGGAACGGTCGTGCTCACCGCCGCCGGCCTCTCGTTTCTCGGTTTGGGCGCACAGCCTCCGACCGCCGAGTGGGGAACGATGATCGCGGACGGACGCCGGCATCTCCGGGCCGCACCGTGGCTCACCGCCGCGCCGGGCGTCGCAATCATGCTGACCGTGATCGGGTTCAACCTGCTCGGGGACGGGCTCCGGGACTCACTCGATGCCGACGCGCTCGAGGACACCGAACGGAGGTTCGTCTGACCGTGCCCGGGACTCTCTCGGTCGAGGATCTCCGGGTGCGGTTCGGAGACGGATCGACGGCCATCGAGGCGGTCAGCGGCGTCTCCCTCGAGATCGCGCCGGGCGAGATCGTCGGCGTCGTCGGGGCGTCGGGCTGTGGGAAATCGACGCTGGCCCGGTCGTGTATCCGGCTCGAATCGCCCGGCGAGATCGTCGGCGGCTCGATCCGTTTCGACGGCACGGATCTCACGACCGCCGACGAACGGACGCTCCGGCGGATTCGGGGACAGGAGGTCGCGATGGTGTTTCAGGACCCGACGGCGACGCTCAACCCGGCCTATCCCGTCGGCGAACAGATCGCCGAAGCGATGCGAATCCATCGGGATCCCGAGAGACAGCCGTTCGTTCGGGAGCTTCTGGCGGGTGTGAGTCGTCGGTTTCGCTCCGAACGCGACCGGGACGCGGCGATCGAGCTCATAGAGGAGGTCGGGATCCCGCGGCCCGAGGAGCGGATCGACGCCTACCCACACCAGTTCAGCGGTGGGATGCAACAGCGTGCGATGCTTGCGATCGCGCTCGCCCGCGAGCCGTCCGTGCTGATCGCCGACGAGCCGACGACCGCCCTCGATACGACCACGCAGGCGGCGGTCCTCGATCGCCTCGCCGCGCTCAGCGAGGACCGCGGGATGGGAACGCTCCTCATCAGCCACGATCTCGATATCGTCGCGGAACGCTGTGATCGGATCGCGGTCATGTACGACGGCGTCATCGTCGAGTCGGGTCCGACCGAGGCCGTCTCGACGGACCCGAAACACCCCTATACGAAGGCGCTGTTCGAGTGTCCGCCGGGCAGAAGCAACCGTGGCGCTGCGCTCCCGACGATCCCGCCGGAGACGGAGGCGGAGTCGGCGTCGTCGGGTTGTATCTTCGCCGGACGGTGTCCGTTCGCGACGGATTCATGCCGGGCGCGGGAGCCGAGAACCGTCTCGCCCGCGGCGGATCGAACCGTCCGCTGTGACGTTTCCGAGGCCAGATCGACCGCCTCGATCGCGAGCCGAGAGACGGGACCGGACGAAAGCGTCGCGGTCGACGGCGGCGTCGAGACTGGGCGCCCCGTGACCGTCCTCGCCGCCGAGGGGATCTCGAAGACGTACCGCGAAACCGGGGGAATCGTCGACCGACTCCTCGGCGGTGGCGAGCGGTTCCGTGTCCTCGAAGACGTACACATCGAACTCCGGGCGGGCGAGACGCTCGGCATCGTCGGCGAGTCCGGCTGTGGAAAATCGACACTCGTGCGGGTACTCGCGGGGCTCGAACCCGCAACCAGCGGCGCGATCCGGCTCCGCGATAACCGCGTCGGCGTCGCCGCCTCACGGACGCCGGCGCAGTTGGCCGAGGTCGGGGTCGTTTTCCAGCATCCGGCGGCGGGTTTCAACCCCCGATTGACCGTCGGCGAGTCGATCGTCGAGCCGCTGGTCGAGGCGGGATGGACGCGATCCCGTCGGGAGCGGCGGCTCTCCGAGCTGCTTTCGCTCGTTGAGCTCCCTCTGGCGGTCGCCGACAGGATGCCCGGGGCCCTGTCCGGCGGCCAGCTTCAGCGGGCGGCGATCGCCCGTGCGATCGCGCTCGAACCGTCGGTGCTCTTGCTCGATGAACCGACGACGGGACTCGACGCCTCGACGGAAGCGGTAGTACTCAACCTGCTCTCGAAGCTACAGCGGGCGTTCGGCCTCGGCTACCTGTTCATCTCCCACGACATCGCGGCGGTCGGCCACGCCGCCGACCGGATCGCGACGATGGACGGCGGCGAAATCGTCGAGATCGCGCCGGCAGAGCGGACGCTTTCCGACCCGGAGCATCCACAGACACGAGCGCTTCTCGAAGCCGTCCCCGGTCCGATCCCGGGAACGGACGCCGCCGAACCGACCACCCGAACCCACGACAACCATGACAGATAAACACACGACGACCAGACGAACCGCGCTGACAACGATCGGAGCTGCAGCCGCCTCCGTGGCGGGCTGTCTCGGGAACGACACCGACGACGGCGACGGTACGTTCCGGATCGGCTCGCCGTGGAACGCAAACCGAGACCCGCTCGATGGCGGCCACACCCTCCGGCGGGTCGGGATCACGGAGGCGCTTGTCGGCGTCGACGATACCGCCGAGCCGGTCCCGGAGCTGGCGGCCGAGTGGCAACGAATCGACGAGCTCAGTTGGCGGTTCACGCTCAGGGACGGCGTCCGCTTCCACGACGGCGAGCCGCTCGAAGCCGGGGCAGTCGTCGACTCGCTCCGCCGAACCGCCGAATCAAACGCGTTCGCGTCGGTCCCGATCGGGACGGTCGAACCCGACGGCGAGTCGGCGCTCCGTGTCACGACACGGGAGCCGTTCTCGCCGTTGCCGGCACATCTCTCCAGGAACGAGGCCGCGGTTTTGGCCCCGGCGTCCTTCGAGGGCGGCGAACTCCTCGAGCCGGTGAGCACCGGGCCGTTCGTCTTCGAGTCCCTTCGGCCGGGATCGGAGCTTCGGGCCGTCAGAAACGACGACTACTACGGGCCGACGCCGGCGATCGAGGCCGTCCGATACGAGGTCGTCGAGGACGACCAGACGCGCCGTATCAAACTCGAAAGCGGCGAACTGGAGATGGCCAGAATCCTCCCGAACGGGACCGTTGACCCGCTCGAATCCGATCCGGATATCGACGTGTACACCCCCGAAATACCGCGGATACGGTTCCTGACGTTCGATACCGAATCGGCCCCCTTCGCCGACCCGCGGGCCAGACGCGCGGTCGCCTACGCCGTCGATCGGGCGGCGATCACCGATTCGATCCTCGAAGGCGTCGACGACCCCGCCGTCGGGCCCCTCTCCCCCGAACTGACGGACTGGGCACCGGACGACCTCGAGGGGGATACACACGACACGGAGCGGGCGGCGGCGCTGCTGGAAGCGGCCGGTTGGGTCGAAAGCGATGGCGGCCGGAGCCGGAACGGCGACCGCCTCGCCGTCGAGTTGCTCACCTTCGACGCGAGGCAGTTGCCGCTGATCGCCGAGGTGATACAGGATCAACTCGGCGCGGTCGGGATCGACGTCGACGTGCGGGTCGTCGAGTACGGATCGATGCTCGACCGCGTCGAGAACGATGCCTTCGACGCGTATCTCACCTCCTGGGGAACGCTTTGGTATCCCGATCCCGACCGGCTCACGGAGATGTTTCACTCCGAGGCCGCCTCGTTGCACCACGGATACGAAAACGACGAGGTCGACGCCTTACTGGAGGCGGCGCGGGCGATCGGCGACCGGACGGAACGCAGGGAGCGCTACCACGACGTCCAATCGAAGGTCGTCGAGGACGCCCCGATCGTGGCGTTGACGAACTACACGAACGTCATCGCGACCGCTGCCGGTGTCGAGGGATACACACCCCACCCGACGGAGGTCAAATACGGGCTCGAAAACGTCGAGTACAGCCCGGAGTAGCCGTTATAGGCGTATTATAGGTGGAACAGGCGTAATACCACGCCGTTTACGGCGTGGATACGCGCCGTCACAGCGGCCATTCCCGAACGTTTTTGTTCCAAAACGGCGTATCTATACGTGTCGGCGCACTGGTTACGACCCTAGTGTAGCCGAGCGCCCGAAAACTGGCGGTTCGAGTGTCCGCCCACGCTGGAAACAGGGTGTGCCCTAATGCGGGAATCAAACAACAAGCACCGGGCGAGCACTCGCAG
>OBKM01000218.1_pt1 | contig 29377 bp, 30 predicted proteins | sample 1519691 | NCBI WGS metagenome assembly OBKM01 (sample SAMEA37050418, study PRJEB22526) | metagenome | biome: saline pan; feature: lake; material: water | place: Egypt | collected 2015 | depth 0.5 m
GCAGCGTCGCCTCGCCCGGCGGGTCGAAGTACGTGCAGTACGTGCAGGTGTACCGACAGGCCGTCGTCAGCGGCACGAACACGTTGCGGGCGAAGCTCAGCGCGTCCGCGGCGGTGACATCGGCCGGGTCGACACCGAGCAGTGTCTCGATGGCATCTGACTCAATCTCGACGTGTGTCCCACCCTGAATCTCGTGGACGGTGATTTCTTCCGATTTGCGTGGATCGTCCGCGCCTGCCTTCTGTCTGTTACTGCCGTCGGTGCGGTTACTGCCGTCGGTGCGGGTGCCCCCCGTGTCGACGACGCGGACAACTGGTTCCTGTATTGTCATATTGGTGGAGTTCGGCCGTGCCCGGATAAATCGCAATGCACGTCACCGTTATCGACCCCGATGGACAAATGCATCACGGAGTCGGTTCAAACGGGCAGAACCAACACGCTCAAAACCCAGTGGGCTCGATATCCGCCAACAATGATTCAGGAGAGTGTCGGGCGGGTGGCCGAGGACGACCGGCTACCGGACAGCGCACGTGCCGTCGCCAGCTACTACGCCAAAACCGGCGTCTTCGATTATCGGAGTCTCCTGCTCAAGCGACGAGTTGATGACGTCGTTGACGAGATGCTTGGGGAGCTCTTCGCGGACATAGAGCGGGCGATCGCCGAGGAGTTTGGATACGACGACGTTACCTTCAGTTACGACACGAAGCTCGTCCTGCCCGCGAAGCTGACGCTCGCGTACCTGTACAGGGAAACCGATGACACCGAGCACCGTCGTGCGGAGGAGTTGACCCGCGTGGTCGTCGAGGCACTGATCGACGGTGACATGCGGGATGCGATCAATGATAGCGAATTCGAAGACTTCGAGGTGGATGTGGCGATCGACGAGCGCGCACGGCTCGCCGAACTCGCCCAGAGCCGCACGGAAGCCCGACTCCAGCGACAGCTCGACTCCTTCCCCGACTCGGTGCGGGATATCTACGACTGGGCCGTCGGTATCTCGACGGGCCACCAGGATAGAGACGAGTTCTTTCGTGAACTAATGGCTGACGTACAGCGTGGTGGCACGGATCCCGAGCGCATCGCAGCTGAGTATCGGGATGTCCCGTTCGACGATCCCCCCGATCTGTTCACCGAGACCGAGCGGTCGCTTCCCTACATCAAAACGCAGTACGATCGTGTCGGGATTCTCTACGACGCGATGCTGACGGCGTACCGGGATGTGGGCCTGTCGATCGCTCCGTCGTTCAAGCGGGCGATGGTGCTCACCATCATCGGGGCACAGATCTGGCTTGACGACATCGAGGATTTCGAGGAAGATCTCCAGTCCGGTCAGTTGACACCTGTGACCGCCGAGTATCTGCTTGCCGACGAAACGGGAACTCCCCGGGAGGCCGTCGTGGATATCGGACAACAGTATCTCGACCGTGCACAGCAGGAGGCAACGGCCGTCGATTCTGCACTGACCGGGATCGCCATCGAGTACATTCGCCGGTCAGGTCAGCCGGAGTCGCTCCCTCCCGCCGTCGAGGTGAGGTGGTCGAACGCCGATAGCGACGGAGAGACGGCCGTAACACCGGACAGTGACCGGCGTTCGTCACCCGCTCGTCCAACCCAGACGGAACCTGAAACGGCGAGAGGTTCGGGGATCACTGGATCGATTGCGTCGTTGCTTCGGCGGGCAACGGAGATGGTGAACCTCGGGTCTCTGGGCGGGCGGATCCTGCTCGGACTGGATACGAACCCGGTTCCGGACGACTGGACGCACATCTCGAAGGTCGACCCGGAAGGTGAGAAGCAACTCCCGCTCGCCTTTCCGCTCTATCTCTCCGAGACGAGCGCCGTATCTGTCGGCGGCTCCCAGGACGTAACTCCCGAGAACACCGACGAGACGGTCGAGATCATCGCTGCGTCGGGCGTGCCGATGTTGCACGAACCCAGCGGTGCCGATCACGTGATGACCGAACGCACCGGGGAACGTACGGACTACCTCGCCGTGCCGGAGGTGCTCAACGGTGATAGCGAGGCGATCGTCGGCAGGTTGGGACGAGGACTGAATTACGTTCGCGAGGAGTTCGCCCCGGCGATGTTCGAGCGGAAGTTCGGTGTCCAGTTGGACCCCGACGGGCCGGTGGGCGAGCGTGTCGGGAACTTCGCAGCCGCCTACCTCATGCGGAAGGCGATATTCGAGGCATACATCATTATGAACACCGACAGTGCGGCCGCGCGGGAGGCCGGCGTCACGGAAGCCGACCTGCTCTCGCCGACCGCCGCCCGGGGGCGCGCGCTCGCGGCCGAGTACCACCTCGACAGCGAGGTGGTCTACCTCGAATACTCCGGAACCTTCGGCGGTGACGAGGCAGTAGAGATACTCGAGGCGATCGACGATGCCGTCTCGTACCCACGCCTCTGGTACGGTGGCGGACTCGACAGCGCGGAACGGACCGAGCAGGTTCTCGATGGCGGGGCCGATGCCGTCGTCGTCGGGAACGTGTTTCACGATATCGTCGACGCGGAGGGCGAACTCGTGGCCAGGGCTCGCGACCGCTTCGACGACACACCCGACTACGGGGAGCTGACCGAATGGGTCGGGGAGAGCGTCGACGTCGGCGAGACGAGCGCGACGCGGTACCTTTCGACAGTTCCGGGTGTGGACGACGCGGAACAACGCGCGACTGCGTATCTCGCTGCCGGCGTCGAACTGGCGCTCGTGATCGATGCAATCGCCGACGAACTCGATCCGGGCACTGGAAGCGTTTCGAGGAAACTACGCGAACACGACCGCCTGGCCGAGACGGCACTCGCGACGAGCCACAGGGACGGACGCGACCTGTCGCGGCGAATCGCCGCGACGCTGCTCGCCGAGCGATTAGACTTCGATGCCGACGACGCGTTCGCTGCCAAGCATTTCAGTGTCGAACTCCCGACGTGATCCTGTTGGGTGGAACGTCCCGGTGGATCGTAACCGGTCGACAGCACGGGCGTCCGCGCTGTCCCCGACACCACTCGACTGTACCCCTGGTCCCTGGTCCCGTTCCAGCGACGGTAGCACCCTCACGAAGCTCTGTCAGTCAGTATTGGGATTTCGCCGTCTCGCTTATACGAGCGGAGATGCTGGCGATTCCGACTACAGCACGGTTCACAGTGGCTTCCCCGAGTCAAAGTAGTGGGCAATGACGTATCCACCCATGAAGGCAACCCCCGCAACCAGCCCGAGTGACAGCGATTCCTGCCGTATCGCCCACGCGCCGACTGCGATGCCGATGATGTTGATTCCGATTCCGGTGACGGTGCCGATGGCGTGGAGTGGACTCTCGGGAACGAGATAGTCGACGTACGAGCTGGACCCATCCGTCTGTGACGCGGTGCTCACTGTTTGTTGTGTTGAAGGCGTCTCGACATCGTCTACGAACATACCGACGGCTCCGTAATGGGCGACGAGATACCCGGTCCAGGTCAGGAAGGCAGCTGGATACACGAGTTCGATTCGTCCCTGGGATGCCCAGATGAACCACGCCGGCATGATACAGGCGGCCATCAAAAACCCCACACTGAAGAGAATCGAACAGCCGAGGCGATCGTGAGCGTCGTCCTGTGTGGTACAGTCCATTAGAGGACCCTCCAGTTGATGCCAATGTGGGCGAAGATGTATCCAAATGCAGCTAGACAACCGGCCAGTACGCCGGTTCCAGGATCCCACGACTCGATGACTACTGCGAACAGCCGGACTGATGCCCCGAGACTGAGTGCACCGGCGAGGACGAAGCCCCCACGGACGAGCTCGAACACGCCGACGCTCGCTTCGTTTGTCACGTCGTTGCCGTTCGGCCCCGGAAGAAACACGTTCGTCAACGGCGCCCCCGGATCACGGTGTGTACCGGCCTGGCTAATGTAGTATCCCCAGAAGAATACGATAAATCCCGCCCCGGTGATGGTTATGCGTACTGCGAAGTTGTCCGGTACGACCGGGAGCGACGGGACGAATGCAGCCACAGTCAGCGTTCCAGCACCGATCGCAACGATGACATTCCCCACAAATGCCCAGACCAGTTCGGACCGCTCGGGCGGCATTTGAACTGATTTCTGTTCATTCGCACATAAAACTTCTGATTTTCCGTATCGTCGTTCGAGTTCTGAACCAAACTCGGAAACCATAGTATATTAATATTTATCCTGCGTGGGAAACCAGGGACGGCTTCGTCGTCGGTCCATCCTCACCAGAGAACCGGCGAGTCGGACTCTTGCTTGTCACCCATTCGACACACGAGTTGGTGAGCAGTAAAATAAATATTCTGTTCTTCTCGAGACCGGTCCTCGGAACGAACGTCGAGAAATCCCCCGGGGGTCAAGACAGTCGAGTTCGGGACGGAGCTTTCCGGTTGACCGAACCGGCGGCATTGGCGCCGCGCACATGGAAAACACGACGCCCGGATCGACTATTTGACGGACCGTACCACTGTTGGAGTCGACTGACTCGGCAGATCGACAGCCCCCTCGTCGAATGGAGCGTTCCTGTAGACGGGATTGTCCATCCGATCATACGATGAAATTGGGGAGCAGAGCGAACACCGGTAACAAGTTAGTAACGACCAGCGACTGAAACTGTTCGCGTTCGATCGGCCAGGTGGGTGCGTTCTTCAATTGATCGTAGGCAGATTTATCCACCATGTCGCCGTAAGGGGGCTCGTCACCCTGCTCGTGCTCCAGGGGTTTCTGCTGTTCGTAACGGTTTTGCCTTTGATTTTCCAGGATCAGCTCCTCCTTTTTCTCGGTCATTTTTACGTGTATCCGCCAGAACGCCGCATAGAGCCAGAAAACGACGACGACAACGTACATGGCGATCGGGAGAACGAAGTTGGCACCCCAGATTGCCAACTCAAGCGTGGTTAGCGTGTCGATAGCCTCAATTCCGCCACCCTCGATGGCCCGATTGCCCTGCACGAACAGCCGGTATGCCAGGTAGAGGCCCCCGAGAACGATCAGGAGGTTGATTCGCATTGCTGCCCGTCCAAGATCACGGAAGCCGGCTTTACCATCGAGATGAGACGGGCGATACTCGATCTCCAGAATCTCATCGTCAGCCTCGATTTTCTCCTCGAGAAGAAGATACAGGTGCTTCGAAACGATCAGTAACTGGAACACACCAGTCAGCAACAGGAAGTTGAAAAAGACATTGACAACGAGTATCGGCGTCGAGTCCAGATACTGGGGTCCCTGCGTGAAGTACCAGAATGCCCCAAAATACGAGACAACGACTGCTCCGAAAACGTAACTGAGGCGTATATTGTAGAACGATTCATTCCCATCCAAGAGCCGCATGCTCCACAACCGGTCAAGTTCGCTATGGAACTCCGATTCATACATGTCCGGGTTCGAGATGATATTTGTGTAGTGGAAGGTATCGAACAGTTCCTCTCCCTTGACGATAAGATCGTACCCCAGTATCCCACAAATAGTCCACATAAGCAAGTACCCCGATACGAACACCACGTTGTCGTCCAGTGCGTGTGGGTCGTCGGTCTGCCAGACAAGCCAGATTGACGCGAGTGTCGCGAGCAAGAGTACGACAACGAGTGCGTACACGACAATCAATTTCAACAGCGATTCCGACGACCTGAGAAGTTCGATACGTTTCAATAGATAATAAATTACGATGGCACTCAACAGGAGCGGGACAACTAGCAAATACTGATAGGTGATCGTCGGCAGTGTCGGCAACAACTGCCAGGGACCGTCGACACCCGTCAGTAGTGGCGTCACGACGAATACGAACACAGTCACGACGACCATGACGACTGGCCAGATCCTGAACAGAAACCGCATCATGGGCGGCGGAGCATTCAGTCTCCGATGGTTGTTCGCTTCCAAACTGTAAAACCGCTCGTCCGGAAGCAACTCAGCTGGGAAAATCTGACAGTAGTCGTGGAAATCAAGCGATGTGGGTGATCGGTCACACCCGAGACATCCTCGGACATAACTCGAAACCGGCTCGGGATCATCCGCATCCCGTTCGATTGTACAGTTGTCAGGGAGGTACTTTCTCATTGTCTGCCATGACTGAATTTCCCGTAACTGTCGCGGCCATTATCCAGCAGTGAGACCACTGGCTTGTTCCGATGTACGATGAAATACTGCTTGATGGATAATAAAAGTGTCGTCGTGACATTCCCCCCTGGGACAACAAATGCATCAGATGATAGTATGACGGCCCGACAGATTTAATTGCATGAGCGCCGATGCGATCACACGGAGATGGTGCAGCAGTACTACCCTACACCTGTATCCTCGAATATCTGGATCGCTGATAACACGAGTTCCGTGTCTACCCAGACTGTACTCCGGGGACAGGTCATTGGAACCATACGGACGAGCACGACGCTTCAGGACCGAGGCGTGGCCCCGACGAATCCATGAGTGAGACGATCTTGGTGACTGGCGCGTGTGGCTTCACAGGAAGTAATATGATCGAATATCTCGCCGAGACGTCGCCTGACGCGAAGGTGGTGGCGACGGACCTTCCGGGGAGTCGGCGCGACGAGTACTACGTGCAAGCAACGGAGAGTGACGATCCTCAGCCGGTCCAATACAGGGAGTTCCTCGAGCAGTTCGACATCGAGTTTCTGCCAGGTGACCTAACGAAAGGCACCGACGTCGAAGCAGTTGTCACCGCACACGAGTACGATACAGTGTTTCATACCGCGTCGCTCTTCGATTATTTTGCTCCCCGGGAGGCACTGTACGCGGTGAACGTGGACGGGACTCGGAACCTGCTCTCGGCACTCGCGCAGCAGGACAGAACACCCCGGCTGGTCCACTGGAGCACACTCGGAGTGCTCGGAGATGCTGGGTTCGAGCGACCGAAAACCGAAGATGACAATTACTACCCCGAGAACCGGTACTGTGAGAGCAAGGTCGTACAAGAACAGGTTGTCCTGTCGTTCGAAAATCGAATTGACGTGACTATCGTCCGGCCCGGCCCGATCTACGGCCCCCGACACCATTACGGCGTGTACAATATGTTGTCGGTCATCGAACAGTTCCGTGCAGGGCCGTTGTTTCTGATCTATCCGCGCAGATACCAGCGCTGGTTTCCCAGTATTCACGTCGACGACGTCGTTCGTGCTGCGGACTACCTCGCCGGACGCCCGGAAGCTGTAGGGGAGACGTACAACCTGCTGAGTGACCCGATCAGGACCGACGAGATGACCCGCATTCTCTGTGAGGAACTGTCGCGTCCTGCCGTACCGATCCCACTACCGGATCCGATCTATCGAGCGGGTGCCCGACTCGGATACAGGCTCTTCTGTTACTGGGAGAAACGGGCTAGGGAGAGGGAGAGACGCCCTCTAATCGAAGCACAGACCATCCAATATCTCACGGCGAACATGTGGTTCTCGAATCAGAAACTGAAAGATAGTGGATATGAACTTCGGTACGAGGATCCACGGGATGGGTTACGGGATTACGTGCAGTGGTGCCTGGACAACGGATACTTCGATTCCCAGGAGGAGCGGAGTTCGCCGGTCGAACGGATCGGACAGGCGGTACGTGAGCAATTGAACTGACAGCAGGCGTAGCCAGCGAAGGGGCCTCACAATTCGAGCAGGTCGAGCAAAACGGGGTGAAGCGGTCCGTTCGATACCAGAAGCGGCGTCCTGTCGTCGGCGTCGAGGCGGAACGCAGTGCCGTCGGGTGTGCTCGCGCGGCCGCCGGCGGCCCGGAGGATACAGAGGCCGGCGACATCCCGCGGGTTGGCGTCGTACTCCCAGCAGGCGTCGGCGGTCCCGGCGGCGACGAAACAGAGGTTCAGTGCCTGGCTGCCGACCTTGCGGACGCCGCGGGCGTGCCGGTAGCAGGTCCGCAGAAACGCCCCGTCGGGGTCGTACCCCGACAGGAGCATGCTCTCGGCCAGTTCGTCGCGGTCGGTCGGCTCGATGCGTGCGTCGTTGCGTGACGCGTCGCCATCACGGGCGGCGGCGAACAGTTCGCCCGAGGCGGGGGCGTAGACCACCCCGACGACGGGATCGCCGTCGACGACGAGCGCGACCGACGTACAGTAACTGGGGTTCGCGTGTTCGAAGTTGGTGACGCCGTCGATGGGATCGACCAGCCAGATTCGGCCGTCGGGCAGCTCGTCGCCGGTCGAGACTGGATCCGCTGGGAACGCTCGCTCGATGACGGTCACGAGCACCTCCCGGGCGCGGCGCTGGGCCGTCGCGGCAGCGCGGCGGTCCCGGCCGTGTTCAGCTGCGTACCGTGCGACGAGGTCGCCGGCGGCCGTCGCTGCGTCGCGGGCGACTGCCAACTCCCGGTTCGCCGCCGCCGTCGCCCTCCGTTCCCCGGAGTCCGGCGTCGAGCGTCCGCCCGGATTCCCGCCTCGACTTGCTGGCCCTCGGCCGCGGTTGCCCGGCAGACTCGACCGATTCCGGCGGTGAGCGGTCTCCCCGGCGTATCGCCCACCCGAGTTTGTCGGTCAGCGCAGCGATGAACGATTGTTCGTACGTGCTCCGGACGTGGTGGGCCGGCTGGTCGGCACCCGTGATCCGGAGCGCCTGGCCGGGGCCGAGGCGATCGACGACCCGGCCGCCGTCGACGCTGACCGCGACGGTATCGGCGGGGACGAGTCGCAGTTCGCGGTCGGCCGCGAACGTGACCGGGCGGACGCCGAGACGGTCGGGGTGGAGCGGGCTCACCTGCAGGGTATCGTCGGACACGTGGACCGGGCCGCCGGCCGACAGCGACATCGCCGTGCTGCCGGTCGGGGTCGCAACGGTTACGCCGTCACCGTGGTACGTGCCCAGATACTCCTCGTCGACGAAGGCCTCGACGCGGCACTGTCGGTGCTCGTCGGTCGCGGGACGCGGTTCGACCATCACGTCGTTGATACCGGCGGTGTCGAGGCCGCCGCCCGAGACGGCGAACCGCTGGCGCCGTCGGACCCACGCCTCGCCGCCGCGTATCTCGGCGAGCGCCGCCGACACGTCTCCCGCGGGAATCCGTGCGAGAAAGGACAGCGTTCCGCGGTTGACGCCGACGATCGGGACGCCGCGAGGCGCGAACGCGCGAACGCTCTCCAGAAACGTGCCGTCCCCGCCGATGGAGACGCCCAGCGTCGCCGTCGGGTCCGGTATCTCGACGGGGTCGCCGACCGGGACGACCGTCACCGACAGGTCACGGCCGTCGGCCCACGAGCGCACTCGATCGACGGTCGGGTCGTCCGGGTCCGCACAGACACAGACGAGTCGCCGGGTTGCGACCAGCGAGGCTCCGTGCATCTACTCGTAGTACGCCGGGCCGTCGTGCTCGTAGGCCGGCGACGAACTCCGGATGGCGGTGGCGACGTGTTGCAGTTCCATGCCCAGCAACACGACCACGTCGCTGATCGAGAGAATCCCGGCGAGCGCCCCGTCGTCGTCGACGACGATGACTCGGCGGACGCCCCGCTCGGAGAACGTCTCGACTGCCTCGTAGATGCCCGCGTCGGCCGGGACCGTCGGCGTGTCGGACTCGACGAACGCTCGAACCGGCGTCTCCTCGGCGTCAAACTCGCTGTCGAGTAGCGCCATCGTCAGGTCCCGGTCGGTCACCAGATCGAGCGGTGCTCCGTCCTCGACGATGACGAGCCCGGAAACCGACTGTCTGTGGATCTTTCGGACGACGTCTGCGACGGACATCTCCGGTGGGGCTGTCACGACCTCCGTCCGGGCGATATCGATGACTGCCATGTCCGGGTGTTCGTGCAAGCTGCCTACAACAGTTTCGTTCCCGACGTCGTGCCCGGCGTGTAACTCCAACGTCTCCGGGGCCGGCAGGAGCCGGCCCCGGGGTCGCGTCCGGGCCAGGTGTTCCACGTTCGGATGCGCGACCGCAACAGCCGCGAACGTGGGCAGGCAACGACGATAACATTCAAGCACGTCGACGCCCCAGCACGCGAAGGATGCACGGCAGGCGACTGGCGACGACAGAGCGGATCATCGCACTGTGCAGCCCTGACGCCCAGGACCCGACCGAGCGCCTGCGGGCGTGGGCCGATGGACGGGACATCGAGGTGGCAAGCGTCACGCTCGAGGAGTCCGTCGAGGCGGTCCACCGCGAGGGGCAGTCGACGCTGGGGCTCACGGTCGGCGGCGACGGAACGTTCCTGGAAGGCATCAAGCGATTTACTGCCCGCGGAATTCCACAGCTGGGTGTGAACGCGGGGACGCTCTCCTTTCTCGCGCGGGTCGACCTGTCGGATCTCGAGGACGCCCTTTCGGAGGTCGTGCGCGGCCGGGCAACCGTCGACAGCCGCCAGATGCTCCACGTCGATGCGGACGGGGTCGACGCGATCGGTATCAACGACGTGATGCTCGAGCACGTTCCGCCGGAGAACCCGTTCGATCGGAAGGTGACACGGCTGGAGGTGTTCGCCGACGGCGAGTACGTCGGCCAGTACGAGGGCAGCGGACTCGCGGTGGCGACGCCGACGGGGTCGACCGGCATCTCGCTGTCGGCGGGCGGACCGATCCATCTCCCCGCGGACAACCACACCCTGCAGATCGTGCCGTTGCACACCCACAGCCTCGGCGTGCGCCCGCTCGTCGTCGCGGCCGACACCGACATCGAGATTCGTGACCCGCGAGGGGGCGAGTCTGCTGGTCGACGGCGGGCGTGTCCACAAGATACTGCGCGGCGACTCCGTCGTCCGCGTCACGGGCGCCGATCAGCGGGCCCACGTCGTCCGCACAAGCCTCGACGAGCAGTTCATGACTGCGCTCGCCGGCAAACTCAACTGGGGACTGCGCGGACCGGAGGACGGCCCGCGACACCTGCTCGGCGACGGCGTGCCCGATCGGGAGCCGACGACCGTCGAGCGTGCCCGCCAGGTGGCCCGCGAGGCCGCCGAGAGCGTCGGCGAACCGCTCCGGGAACTCCACGGCCGTGTCGAGGACGTCACCTACAAGACCGACAAATCCGACATCGTCACCGAGGCCGACAAGCAGGCCAACCGCATCATCACCACCGTCATCGAGAACGAGTTCCCCGATCACGGGATCCTCTCCGAGGAGAGCGCGTACCGTGAAGGGTCGAGTCCGTACACGTGGGTCGTCGACCCCCTCGACGGAACGGGGAACTTCGCACACGGCAATCCACAGTACTCGGTGTCCATCGGGTTGCTCGAGGCCGGAGACCCGGTGATGGGTGTCGTCTACGTGCCCGAGACCGACGACCTGTTCCACGCGGTCGCCGGCGGGGACGCGTACAAGCGGGACACGCCCATCACAACGACCGACCGGGACCGACTCGACGAGAGCATGCTCCTGTCGGGGTGGGACCCGAACGGCGACTTCCTGACCCACTTCTACGGCGAGACGCAGGGCGTTCGCGCGCTCGGGTCGGCCGCGCTGAACCTCTGTTATCTCGCCAGCGGCAGCGCCGACGGCTCCTGGGAGTACGGCACCTATCCCTGGGACGTCGCCGCCGGTATCGTCATCGCGCGGGCTGCCGGCGCGCGTCTCACCGACCGCCACGGGGAGCCGTTCGAACTGAGCTTCGACAGCGACGAGCGATCCGAACTGCTCGGGTCGAACGGGCCGCTCCACCCGGCGCTGCTCGAACACCTCCGTCAGAACGAGGCGCTGCTCTGACCACGATCGGTGTCCGTTCCGGCCTTCGTTCCCGACCTGACCGAGTCGTCAGCCACGGGTAGTTCGCTTGCACTCCGGATTCGCCGGACTAGCGGCCGGACCAGCGCAGCAGCGCGAGCGTGAACTCGAACAGGCCGACCATCTCCGCACCGAGGAGATGACCCGACTCGCGGTCGAGGCACTCCTCGACGGGGATATGCGGGACGCACTCAACGACGGGGAGTTCGAGGCCTTCGAGCTCGATCGCGAGACCAGCACCGACGAGCGCCGGCGCATCGCGGAGGTTGCACAGGCACACCTCCAGGACCGCGTCGAGCGACAGCTCGACACGTACGCGGACCCGGTGCGGGACACCTACGAGCGGGCGGTCGCACTCTCGGACAGTCACCAGGAGAGCGACCGGCGGTTCCGGGCGCTGATGGCTGCCGTCGAGCGCGGCGAGCAGGCACCCGAGCGGCTGGCCGCCGAGTACCGCGACCCCGGGTTCGACGACCCGCCGGAGCTTTTCACCGGTGCCGACCTGTCGCTGCCGTACCTGAAGACACAGTACGAGCGGGTGGGCGTGCTCTACGACGCGATGCTCGCGATGTACCGCAAGTCGGGACTCCCGATCGAGCGACCGTTCCGGCGGGCGGTCGTGTTCGCCATCGTCGGCGCACAGATCTGGCTCGACGACGTCGAGGACTTCGAGGCCGATATCCGCGCGGGACAGCTCACCCCGGTGACCGCGGAGTACCTGCTCGCGGGGTCCGACGACGACCCGCGCGAGGCCGTCCGGCGGGTCACCGAGGCGTATCTCGACCGTGCGCGCGAGGCCGCAACCGCGGCCGACTCGACGCTGACCGGAATCGCGGTCGAGTACATTCGCCGGGCGGGTGACCCCGGCTCGCTCCCGCCGGGGGTCGAGTTCAGGCGCCGAACCGACACCGGAACACCGGGTGGTGTGTCGTGACCCTCACCGCTGCCCTCGGCCGGCGACTCGGGCAGGCTGTCAGGGTCGTCAACCTGGCCGCGGCGGCCGGTCACACGCTGCTGGGGCTCGATACCAGCCCGGTGCCGCGCTGGGACCACGTCTCGAAGGTCGACCCCGAGGGCGACAAGCAACTCCCGCTTGCCTTTCCGCTGTTTCTAAGCGAGACAGGTGCAATCTCGGTCGGCGGCTCCCGTGACGTGACCGCGGCGAACACCGAGGAGACAATGGAACTAGTCGATGCCGTGGACGTGCCGGTGATACACGAGCCAAGTGGTCCCGACCACGTCACCGAGGGGACCCGTGGCCGTGCCGACCACCTCGCTATCCCGGAGGTGCTCAACGGCGACAGCGAGGCGCTCGTCGGGACACTCGGCAGGGGACTCGACTACGTGCGCGAGCACCTCGCCACGGCGATTGTCGAGGAACACCTCTACCTCCCGCTGCACGAGGACGGCTTTCTCGGCCGGCGACTCGGCAACTTCGCCGCCGCCTACCTCATGGAGACCGCGCTGTTCGAGGCCTACATCGTGATGAACCCCGACAGCGCGGCGGCCCGCGAGGCCGGTGTCACCGAGGCCGACCTGCTCTCGCCGGAGGTCGCCCGCGAGCGCGCACTCGCCGCCGAGTACCACCTCGACAGCGAGGTGGTCTACCTGGAGTACTCGGGGACCTTCGGCGGTGACGAGGCCGTCGAGATACTGACGGAACTCGACGACGCGCTCTCGTCGACGCGGCTGTGGTACGGCGGCGGCCTCGACAGCGCGGACCACGTCGAGGCTGTTCGCGATGCGGGTGCCGATACTGTCGTCGTCGGCGATGTCTTCCACGAGATCGCTGACCTCGAGGCGGAGCTCCTCCTGCAGGCAGCCGCCACGTTCGACGGCGTTCCGGAGCACGAGCAGTTGCGCGGGTTCGTCGAGGAGACCGTCGACGTGGAAGAGACGAGCGCGGCGCGGTATCTCTCGACCGTGCCCGCTGTCACCGACCCGACCGAAACCGCCACGGAGTATCTCGCGGCCGGCGTCGAACTGGGGCTCGTGACCGCCGGGATGGCCGCGGACCTGGGTGAGCCCTCGCGCGCGGCGTTTGCGACAGCAGTCCAGGAGAACGAACAGGTCGCGGCGACCCGGATGGCGTCTCTCCTCGGTGACGACAGGCTCCCGCGCCGACTCGCCGCCACGGTGCTCGCCGACCGGTTCGACGTGGCGCTTGCCGACGGGTTCACCGCCCGACACCTCGCCGTCGAACTGCCTTTGTGAGTCCGGGCCAAAACCCGACCGATGACCGAACGCACCCGGTCGTACACGCTTTCGGGGGCACAGCGGCGGGCACTCCGCGAGGAGTCACTCGGGGCCGAGGCTGTCGAGGACCTCGCGGCCGACCTCCAGGGCGGGGAGATGAACTCCGAGCTTCGGCAGGCCTGGGTCTCGAAGCTCGTCCCGCCGGATGCCGACGAGCCGGCGGCACCGGCTGGCGACGACGCCATCGCCGTCGAGTTCCTGCTCCCGAGCGGAATGCTGGGTCGACAGACCGACGCCGACACGTTCTGGGAGACCTTCGAGTATCCCGACAACCGCTGGCCACCGGACAACGAGTTCCGGCAGTTCATGGAGGCACAGGGCCACTACTCGCCGGAGGAGTTGCCGGACCTACTCGGGGAGAGTGTCGAGACCAGGTACGACGAAGATCGGGGGCGCTGGACGCTCGATGCCGACTATCTCGACCGCGAACCCGAGCAGGACGACAGTCCGGACCGGAGCATGACCCGGCGACTCTACCGGGCCGCGAGCATCGTTCTCGCGGTCGCGTTCGCCGCGCTAGTTGTCGCGACCCTCCGACACGTCGGGGTCGCGCTCGTCGTCCTGGCGGTTGCGCTCGCGGTGCTGGTTCGGCGCTAGCCGGTCTGGTTACCGGTCGGCCCGTCGGTCGACCCCGGGTCTGGGTCGGACTCGGCCTCCCCGTCGGGCTCGGGCCCGATGTCGGTGTTCAGGTCGAGAATCGGGGCCGCGTCGGCGTCGATGACGAGCGTGCCCTCGTCCTCGTTGATGGCCTCGATGAACTCCGCCTGGAGGGCGGTCTGCTCGTCGCCGTAGGCCGCGAGCAGTTCCTCGAACCCCTCTGCCTGACCCTGTGCGCGCTCGATCTCGGCCTGTGCGTCACCCTCTGCGCGCTCGATCTCCGCGTCGGCATCGGCCTGTGCGTCGACGATCTGTCGCTCGGCCTCGGCCCGCTCGACGGCGATCTCCTCCAACCCGGTGTTGAGCTCCTCCGAGAGCTCGACCTCCTCGACACGGACCTCCCGGATCGATATCTCCGGGGAGAGCTCGCTCGTCTCGGTCGCGAGCTGGCTCTCGACGGACTCCTGGAGCTCGGTTCGCAGCAGGTCGATGTCGGCCCCATCCTCGGCGTCGAACTCCTCGACGATCTCGAGCGCGCTCACGCCCGCTGTCCCGTCCTGGACCGCCGACTGGATCGCCCGCTCGCCGACGCGCTCCTCCCAGGTGTCGAGGTCGTTGAACGGCCCCGACTGCTCGGTGTCCGCGAAGAAGCTGAACGCCTCGTCGGCGTCGAGCTGGTAGGTCACCGAGACGGTCGCGTCGATATCCTGTCCGTCCTGCGAGAGGCCGTCCTCGACCCGTTCGGTCATCGTCACGGGCTCGACGGTCAGTGACTCCGCGCCGAAGGAGATACCGTCGGGGATGACCCCCGCCCGGGTCAGCCAGTACTGCCCGCTTTGCTCGACCTGCCCCGTCGCCTCACCCCACTGGGTGACGACGTGCACCTCGTCCTCGTCGACGGTCTGGAACGCCCCGAAAAGCGCCCAGCCCAGCACGGCGAGCAACAGTATCGAGACGATTGCGATTGCGATACCCGACGCTGGAACGTCGATATCCTCAACCTGTGACATCGCCCGATATTTGTCGATTGAAAAATAAGCGTTCCGGAATCCAGCGCACCCAGCCCGGGCGCTCAGGCAAACAGCGCGCGGGCGTCGTCGATTGCGGCGACGAGCTCGTCGATCTCGTCGGTGGTATTGTAGATGTAGAACGAGGCCCGCGCGGTCGCGGTCACGCCGAACTTGTCGTGAAGCGGCTGGGTGCAGTGGTGGCCGGCGCGGACGGCAACGGCAGAGTCGTTGAGCACCTCCGAGAGGTCGTGTGCGTGGACCCCCTCGACGTCGAAGGCCACGAGCCCGCCCCGCGGGACACCCGAGGGGGGCCCGAACACGTCGATATCGTCGAACGCCTCGAGTCGTTCGAGCGCGTACTGTGCAAGCGCGCGCTCGTGGCGCTCGACCCGGTCCATCCCGATCTCGTCCAGGTAGTCGGCGGCGGCGGCGAGCGCGATACCCTGGGCAATCGGCGGCGTCCCGGCCTCGAACTTCCAGGGCACCTCGTTCCAGGTGGCGTCCTCGTAGGTGACCCGGCGTATCATCTCGCCGCCGTAGTTGAACGGCTCCATCTCCTCCAGCAGGTGCTGTTTGCCGTAGAGAACCCCGATTCCCGTCGGACCGGCCATCTTGTGTCCCGAGAAGGCATAGAAGTCCGCGCCGATCTCCTCGACATCGACCGGCATCGTCGGCGCGGCCTGTGCCCCGTCGACGAACGAAAGCGCCCCGTGCTCGTGTGCGAGGTCGGTCAACTCCTCGACGGGGTTGATCGTCCCGAGCGTGTTCGAGATGTGGACCACGTTGACCATCTCGGTGTCGTCGGTGACGAGTTCGCGGGCGTGCTCCATGTCGAGGTGGCCAGACTCGTCGACGCGGATGTACTCGACCTCCGCGCCGGTTCGCTTTGCGATCTGTTGCCAGGTCACGAGCGAGGCGTGGTGTTCCATCTCGGTTGTCACGACGCGGTCACCGGGGCCGAGTTCGTGCAGCCCCCAGGCGTACGCGACGAGATTCTCCGCCTCGGTCGTGTTGCGCGTGAACACGAGCTCCTTGCGGCCGCCGCTCGCGCCGACGAACTCGGCCAGGCGGTCGTGGGCCTGCTCGTAGGCGACACTCGCCTCCTGACTCAACTGGTGGAGCCCGCGGTGGATGTTCGCGTTCGTCTCCCGGTAGTACCGGGCGATCGCCTCGACAACCGGCTCCGGGGTCTGTGTGGTCGCCGCGTTATCGAGATAGACGAGCTGTTCGTCGCCGAACTCCCGCTCCAGGATCGGAAAGTCCTCGCGGATCCGCGACACGTCGAGCGGCTCCGACTCGGTTGTTGCCATTACAACCGGTATGTGCCGAAGGGGCAACATCATTTCGGTCTCCCACACCGCCGGGGCAACGGCGGAGGTTCCGACGGGTCGGGCGCGACACGGGCGCGGGCAGACGAGCACGACAGACAGCCTTTTGAGAACTCCCTGCAGACGACACGTATGGTCGAGACACGCGGCGGTACGACCGGGGAACGGGCCGGAACGAGTCGACGGGCGGTTCTCGCCGGCGGTGCTGGGCTGGTCGCACTCGCCGGCGGATGGTACGTGTTCCTCCGCGAGACCGGCGACCCGGCCGAGGTGGCCGCCGAGTTCGTCGCCGAACTCGACGCGGGGGAGTTCGGGGCCGCGGACGACCTGATACATCCCGAGAGCCCGCTCGACGGGGCCGGCGACGCGGCCGACCTCGTCGCCGCAATCGCCGGTGTCGACGGCATCGTCGAGGCGCTCGACCTCTCGGTTGTCGAGACGGATGTCACTGAGGAGTCGGGTGGCGAGGCTGTCGTCGACGTGCGTGTCGAACTCGATCTCCTCGTCGAGACCCTCACCACGACCATCCCACTCGAGATGCGGACCGACGACGGCGACTGGTTCGTCTGGAACGTCGACGCCTGAACACGGTGAGACGGCCGACTCGACCAGGCGAGCGCTACATCCGGATACCCGAAGTTACTTTATTTTGGGGTCTAATCGTGCCGGCATGGGACTGCTCGATTCGTTCGGAGCCCTCGCAAGCGCGATAATTGCGGCGGTGGTGATGCTCGTGTTCGCCATCCTGAGCGTGTTCGTCACGGTGTTCATCGTCGACGTGGCGGCAGGAATCGCGGATGTCGAACCCGACGAGGATGGGTTCGTCGTGCTCGGCGGCACCCTCATCGCCGCCGCGGCGATTGTCGCCGGCGGGACGGGACTCACCCAGGTAACAGACGACCAGTGAGAGTCGCCGCGGGAGACACACTCCACAACCTAGTCGGTGTCCTCGACGGGGGCGCGCATCCCCTCTATCGTCAGGACGAGTGCGTTGTTCGTGTCGTCGGTCCCCTCGACAGTGCCCTCGATGCGGAGCTTCGAGAGCGGTGTCGGGCCGACGGTCACCGGGTCACCGTCGTCGAATGCGGCCGTCGAGCCACGGAGACGGACCCTCGCGCGACACTCCTCGGGGTGGTGGACGCTCGTCAGGTCGATCTGCTCGACGTTCGCGCCGACGCGGTCCCCGTCGTGACGGATGGGAACGTCCGCGGCCTGGTCCAGTTGCGCCATCTGGAGGGCATCGTAGGCCGCGCCCGTCGGCCGGTAGCCGCCCTTCGGCCCCGGAACGCCCTCGACGAGTTGCAGCGCCTTCAGACTCTGCATCTGGTTGCGCACCGTTCCGGGGTTCCGGTCGACCGCCTCGGCGATGCGCTCGCCCTTGACCGCGCCGTTTGCCTCCCGGGAGAGGTTGACGAGTGCCTGGAGGATCGTTCGCTGGCTCGGCGTGAGTTCGATGGACGACATATCCGGGGTTGGTCGTCCGGTCGATTAAACCGTTCGGCTGTGCCACACCGGGGTGACGGTCGTCCGGCAGTCTGAAATACGGGCCACCGCTACTGTGGGTGTGTCACGGCAGGCAGCAAGGGTCGACACGCTCGTGCTCCACGAGGAGAGCGACCGGTACCACGTCATCGCCGAGCGCGACGGAACGCGGCTGTTCCAGGGCCGGCTCGAACTCAAACAGACCGACGCGGGGCCGCGACCGGCCCGACTGCGGGTCGTCGACGGCAGCGACGAGGACCTCCGCAGCCCCGACGAGTTCGTCGACATCGCGCGCCGGGCCGACCGCATCCGCATCTCCGAGCAGACCCCGCCAGCGAGTCGGCGCGAACTTCGCGCGATGCTCGAGGGCTACCAGCTCTCGGCGAAGACGGTCCGGACCTGCGGGTTCTGTGTCTCGGCCGGCCGGTACACGCCGATCACCGCCGAGACCGCAATCGAGACCGACACCGGACACATCTGTCCGGACTGTGCAAGCGAGGAACTCGACCGCCAGCTCGCCTACCGGGGTGATATCTCCGGGGCCGCCCGCGACCGGCTGGAGGAGTTACTGCTGGAGGTGCAGGACCTGGAGCGGATCACGGACCTGCTGAAGGGGCGTCTCGACCCCGAGCTGACGAAGTTCGACGAGATAAGCCCGACTGTCGAGGAGATCGACCCGGTGCCGGTCGACCAGCTCGGACTCCACCCCGACCTGCAGGAGAGCCTGGAGGGGCGGTTCGACGAGCTGTTGCCCGTCCAGAGTCTCGCCGTCGACCACGGCCTCCTCGAGGGGCACGACCAGCTGGTCGTGAGCGCGACCGCGACCGGGAAGACACTCGTCGGCGAGATGGCCGGGATTCACCGCGCGCTCTCCGGGCAGGGAACCTTTCTCTTTCTGGTACCACTCGTCGCACTCGCCAACCAGAAGTACCGCGACTTCCAGGAGGAGTACGGGCATCTCGTCGACGTGACACTCCGGGTCGGGGCGAGTCGCATCCAGGACTCCGGCGCGCGGTTCGACCCCTCGGCGGATGTCGTCGTCGGCACCTACGAGGGGATCGACCACGCGCTGCGCACCGGCAAGGAGCTCGGCGCCATCGGGACGGTCGTCATCGACGAGGTCCACACCATCGGTGAATCGGGCCGTGGCCACCGCCTCGACGGTCTCATCTCCCGCCTGAAGTACGCCTGTGAGCACGGCACAGGCGGGACGACGGGCGCAGGCGGGGACGACAGCACGCAGTGGATCTATCTCTCGGCGACGGTCGGCAACCCCGAACAGCTCGCGGGTGCACTCGGGGCGCGGCTCGTCGAGTTCGAGGAGCGGCCGGTCCCGATCGAGCGCCACGTCACCTTCGCCGACGAGTACGACAAGATCGATATCGAGGACCGGCTCGTGAAGCGGGCCTTCGACAGTACATCGAGCAAGGGGTACCGCGGACAGACCATCATCTTCACCAACTCGCGGCGGCGATGTCACGAGATCTCCCGGCAGTTGCGGTACGACTCGGCCCCGTATCACGCGGGGCTCGACAACAGTCGCCGCAAGCGCGTCGAGGCGGAGTTCGCCGACCAGGAACTCGCGGCGGTTGTCACGACGGCCGCGCTCGCGGCCGGGGTCGATTTCCCCGCCTCGCAGGTGATCTTCGACTCGCTTGCGATGGGTATCGAGTGGCTCAGCGTCCAGGAGTTCTCCCAGATGCTCGGCCGCGCCGGCCGCCCGGACTACCACGACACCGGGACGGTGTACCTGCTCGTCGAACCCGACGGCAGCTACCACGGCAGCCAGGAGATGACCGAGGACGAGGTGGCGTTCAAGCTACTCAAGGGCGAGATGGAGCCCGTTCGGACCCGCTACAACGAGGCCGCCGCCGTCGAGGAGACGCTGGCGAACGTCACGGTCGCCGGCGCACACGCGAGGGCGCTCAACGAGGGGATGGTCGGCGAGGTGCCCACAAAGCACGCGCTCGGCAGGCTCCTCGAGTTCGAGTTCATCGACGGGCTGGAGCCGACACCGCTCGGCCGGGCGGTGACGACACACTTTCTCTCGCCCGGCGACGCGTTCGCGCTGCTGGAGGGGATTCGGAGCGGCGAGAGCGCCTACGACCTGGTCGCGCGGATGGAGGCACGCGACGAGCGAGAGTGAGTTACCGGTCCTGGGTCGGCACCCGGAACCGCAGACTCAATCGTCACTTTTCTCTGCCGATACCACGGGCGCCGAGTAGTTGCCGTCTACCGCGAGGTGAACGAACAGACCGGCAACGAACGCTAGCGCGACTGCTCCACCGACGAGTTCGAACTCGATTGACTGCTCGAAGAGTAACGGCGCAGTCAGCGAGATGGCAACCGCTTCGGCGAGAAGAACGCCCTCCGATATCGCGAGCATGCGCATCATAGTGGTCGATGCAATCACGATCACCACGACGATACCCACGAGTGCAGGCAGGGCGAAGGTCATCGTTCTGTACCCTGCCAGCACGCCGAGAGTGATTGTCGCGATGATTCCCAGTGCTGCGAGGTTTTGCCAGTTCATCCGACGTTCTATCCCAAATCGTGGAAAGACATCAACTTAACCACTCCGGTAAGCCTGTCGGGAACTCTCGTCGAGGGACCCCTCTCCGTAACGGCTTGCTGGTCGTCTCGCTTATGTGTCGGGGACTCGAACGGTATTTCGAGTGGCGTGCATATATATTGCCGGTCACCACTCTTCGAGGAGGTGGTCGAGGAGGCGTTCGGTCCGATCGAGCCACCGGTCGGGCAGCGACGGCTGGAGGTCGGCGAGCAACCGCTTGGTCTCGTCGGGGCTCTCGAGGTGCAACTGGACCGCCCAGCCGTCCCGTTCCTTCCGGACGAGGTCGGCTTCGATGAGTCTGTCGAGATGCCACTCCAGCGTGCTCCGGGCGATGCCGACCTCGGCGACGACGGCCGCCGGACTGGCAGACCCCTCTGCGAGCAGGGTGAGCAGGATGTCGCGGCTTGTCTCCCGGCGTAGGAGTGCGATGACCTCCCGTTCCCGGCTATCGTACCCCGGCGGGTAGAAGTGAGACTTCCCGTAGAACTCAGCGACTGTGATGGTGTTGCTGGCTTTGAGTTCCTCGGCGACCTGCAACAGTCGCTCCGGCGTCATCCCCAGCGCGTACACGAGGGCGTTGAAGTGGACGCCCGGGTGTTCGGTGACGTAGTCGGCGACCTCAGACGCTGTCATGGGTGGTTCGGTCGGGACTGTCGAGTCTTCGAGCGGAGTACACTGCCGCGAGTACCGTCACCACGAGCACGATATCGAGGACGTAATCGACGAGCAGGTGCGTCAGCGGGCTGAACGGGACAGCCAACCCGGCGATGCCGAACAGGCTCTCGGCCAGTAGTGTCGACGTTGCCAGCCAGACCAGCAGGTACGGCAACGACCGTCGCCTGTGGTAGGCGATGCCCACGAGCGTGAACAGGAGCGTCGCGAGCAGCGTCTGGACCGCAATCATCCCGATTATCGACGTCGGGAACCCGGTGAACAGCAACCAGCCGAGGAGTGTACTCTCCATATCGGCTCTTTCGTGGCTCATGAAAAAAGCAGTTGCGGAACCGGCCGTAAATTCTACTACCGATAGCCGAAAAGTTGATTTCGGCAGGCGCTGTAAACGGAGGCGTGAACGTGTGGAGAGGGCGAGTGCCGGACCCCCAGCCCGAGCGTGTTGTTCTGCTGTTTGCCATCCTCGCAGGTGCCGTCGCGGCAGTGTTTGCGGTCGGCAATGTCAATTCGGGTGCCGAACTCGACTTCCAGGCCTACTACGTCGCCGGCCAGGCGGTGAGCCAGGGCGAGCCGTTCGTCGGCTGGGCCATCACCGAGGATTCTTTTCTGACCGATAAGGCGTACGTCTACACGCCGATCACTGCGCCAGTGTTCGCCGTGTACACCGTGTTTTCGGACTGGTTCACAGCGTATCTGGTCCACATGGGGCTGTTGCTCGTGACATTTTACGCGCTCGGTCGCCTGACAATCCGGTACATCCAGTCACAGGGGCGGGACCTGGGGCGGGTCGACCGCTGGCTGATTCTCGGGGCCAGCCTGTTCTCCGCGCCAGCGGTCATCGGGCTGTTCCGGGGCAACATCGACCCGGTCATCATGCTCATGCTCGTCGTCGGCTTTCTCGCCGTCGAACGGGGCAACGAGTGGGCAGGTGGGACGCTGTGGGCCGTGGCGGCGCTGTTCAAGCTCTTTCCGGCACTGCTGGGCGTCTGGCTGATCTACCGCCGTGCCTATCGGGCAATCGCCGCGGCACTCGCCGTCGGTATCGGCGCGACGCTGCTGAGCCTCGCGGTGTTCGGACTCGACATGCATCTGGAGTTCATCGAGTTCGTCCTCACCGACCGGAATCGTGAGGGGGCGTTCGTCGGCGGGCTCGATGCCACGCGACAGTTCATCACGCTGCGTCGCCCGCTTTCGCAGTTCCTGGCCCTGTCGTCGACCCCGCTCGCGCTGGTGGGCCTCGCGCTGCTCGCCCCCTCTCTCGCGGTGATGTACCGGGCCGCCGAGTCGGAACTCGACCGGTTCGCGACGTTCACCGCGACGGTCATCGCGCTGTTGCTCACGCTCGTCCCGTCGACCGCCGGCTACGTCGTCTATCTGGTCTTCCCGCTGTTCGTGCTGGTTTACCTGGCCGAACACCGGGCAACACGGGGCTGTCTGCTGACGGGCCTGGCGCTGATAAACGTCCCCCTGTATCCCCAGCACATCCAGCAGGGGCTGGAGGAGGTCCCGCTTGCACCCGGCACCGCCGAGACGATAACCGGTGTGACCTGGACGGTACTGACCTACGGCTCCATCGGTCTCTGGGGCTTTCTGTTCGCGTTAATCGGGTGCCTGCTCGTCGTCTGTCTGCCCGGAGGTGAAACCGAACGATGACCGCGACCGACGCGGCCCGGACGGACATCCGGACCGACTCTGTCGACGGGCCGACGGTGGGGGTCGTGGTCCCGGCCTACCGGCCCGACGTCGACGTGCTGTCGGCGTATATCGACGCCGTCGTGGAGGCAGTCAACCCCGACAGAGTCCGGGTCGAACTCGACACACCCGAGCAGTCGGTACAGCGACGGCTGGCCGGGATGCCGGCGACCGTCGCCGTCTCCCAGCAACGACGGGGCAAGGGCAGAGCGATCACCGAGGGGTTCGACGTGCTCGACACCGACGTGCTCGTCTTCGCGGATGCCGACGGTGCGACACCCGCCCCCGACCTGCGCCGTGTCGTCGACGCCATCACCGCCGGCGGTGCCGATGTCGCCGTCGGGTCGCGCCGCCATCCCGACGCGATGGTTGAGACGCCCCAGTCACGCGCCAGAGTCCTGATGGGCGATAGCTTCGCGTGGCTCGCCAGACGAACGCTCGACGTCTCGCTGTACGACTACCAGTGTGGTGCCAAGGCACTCACTGCGAGTGCGTGGGAGGAGGTCCGTGACGACCTCACCGAAGCGGGATTCGCCTGGGACGTCGAACTGCTCGCGTTCGCCGGCAACCGTGACCTGCAGGTTCAGGAGGTGCCGATAACCTGGTTCGACCATCCGGACTCGACGGTCCCGCCGGTGCGCACCGCGTTCGACCTCGGCGGCACCCTCCTGCGCACCCGTCACCGGACGCGCCGGAAGGCAGTTCCCCGCAGGGTAAGCACCGGGTTCACCGAGGGGCTGGCGACACTCCTCGAAGACCACCCCCAGCACAATGAGTGACACGACCGACCGCATCGCACGGTGGGCACGTGCCCTCGCCACACCCGCACAGTTCGGCAAGTTCGTCTCGGTAGGTGCCGTCGGTGCCGTTTGTGATACGCTCGTGCTTCTCGTCCTGGTGGAGGGGGTCGGCGTGCAGGCGGAACTCGCCGCGCTGGTGGGCATCGAGGTGTCGATTCTCGTGATGTTCGCGCTCAACGAGGGCTGGACGTTCCGGCGGGCCGGTGGCGGTGGCTGGCTGGCGACGACCCGGCGACTCGTCCGGTCGCATGCGGTCCGCGCCGGGGGGACACTCACCCAGTTTCTACTATTCGTCACCGTCTACCGGCTCCTGTTCGTGGATATCACAGCGGTAGGACTCGACGTGTGGCTGCTCGTCGCGAAGGGGACCGGCATACTGGCTGGCCTCGGGCTCAACTACGTCTTCGAGGTACTGTTCACCTGGCGGGTCCAAGACAGGTGACTAGCCGCCGAGTTTGTCACGCAAAAGGGCCATCGTGGCGACGATGAACATGAGTGTTCCGAGGTGGTTCCGCCGGAGCAACGGAGCCGTTGGCGCGACGGCCGCGACGGTCGATTCATCCTCCTCTGTCATGAGGTGTGCGAGCGCGTTACCGACGCGAGCGGCCCGGTTGTCGCCGACACATTGCTCGTAGTGGGCGGCCCCGGGGTCCGGAAGCGCCCCGTCGAGCAGGTCACGGGTGGCCGATTCGGCCTCGGGCAGGGTGTTCACGAGCAGGTCGGCCCCGCCGCGCTGGACGACCGCACAGACATCCGCGAGCATCGCCCGTGAGAGGCGGCCCGCCTCGTCGGCGGTGAGCGGGCCCGGGACGAGTTCGTCGAGTCTCCCGTGCCCATCTACGTCGGCGAGTACCACAGCCGTCGTCATACCACGACTCCGTCGCCCGGGGACTTGTGTCGTGTGTCCCGTCGAGCCCACGAGGTCCGACCGGCCGCGCCCTGAGACCGGAAGAGACCTCGTGTCGGGGCCACGGACCGGAAGGGACCCCCGTGTCGAGAGCACGGCCGGAAGGGACCTGCTGTCGGGGCCACGAGGCCGGTCGAACCCGTCGGACCCAGAACTATTATCCGGCCCCACACCCAAGAATGCGTATGGTCTTGGATGCACTCGTCGACCAACTGCCGCTGATTTTGCTCCTCGTGGGTGCAGCACTCATCGCCGCCGAGGCGTTCGCGCCGGGTGCACACTTTTTCGTCGCGGGTGTCTCGCTGTTTCTCGCGGGGCTCGTCGGTGTCGGCGTCGGCGCGCTGTTCGGTGGTCCGGTGGTGCTGGTTGCGATGACGGTGACGGTGCTGGTCAGCGCGGTGGCGACACTGTACGCGTACCGGCAACTCGATATCTACGGCGGCGCGGACGGCGGGCAGACGAGCGACTCCTCCTCGTTGCGCGGGCAGACCGGGCGTGTCACACAGCGGGTCACCCCGACGGACGGCAAGATAAAGCTCGACGACGGCGGGTTCAACCCCATCTACCAGGCCCGCAGCATCGACGGCGAGATACCCGAGGGGACGGAGGTGATGGTCGTCGACCCCGGCGGCGGCAACGTGCTCACCGTCGAGTCGATGTCGAACCTCCGCGACGACATCGACCGCGAACTCGAGCGCGAGGCCGCCCGTCAGGAAGGAACCGAGTAGTTCAGCCGCGGTAGCGAAAGGAAACCACCGTCGCAACGTCCTGGTTGTCAGCCGACTCTGTGGTGACGTTGAACCCGAGTATGTCGTCCTCGTCGACGACATCGAGCGTGTGCTCGCGGAGGTCGCCGGCGCTCGCCTCGGGGTCCAGCACCGACACGCGAATCCGGTCGCGGTTGACACTCGCCTCGCGCACGTCGTAGCCTGCAGTCTCGAACGCCGCCTCGAGTTCCGTCGTGATTGTCTCCATACCCCGGGTTCGACGCGCCAGCACAAAAACACCGGCGGTGTTCTGTCCGTCCGTTGACCCCACGGGCCGATTGACGCGCAGTTCCATCGGTCGGTATCGAACCGTCTCACTCTTTGTTCGGGAGTCGAAAAACGACTATGAGCGCGTACCGCGACGGCGGCCTGTTCCTGGTGCTCTCGGTGCTCTGGGGAACGTCGTTCGTCGCGATCAAGGCCGGTCTCGAGTACATGCCGCCGGTGCTCTTTGCGAGTCTCCGGTACGACATCGCCGGCGTCTTGTTGCTTGCGTACGCCGCGGTCGCCACCGACCGGTGGCTGCCGCGCTCGCGGGCCGACCGGGTCGTTGTCCTCGTGGGTGCGGTGCTCGTCATCGCGGCGTACAACAGCCTGCTGTTTGTCGGCCAGCAGGGGGTCACGAGCGGTGTCGCCGCGATTCTCGTGGCCACGAGCCCCATCCTGACAACCGGGTTCTCGCGCCTGCTGTTGCCCGACAGCCGGCTCACGCCCGTCGGGGTACTCGGTATCGGGCTGGGATTCGTCGGTGTCGTCCTCGTGGCGGTGCCCGACCCCGGGGCGGCCGCCGTTGCGGATCTTGTCGCGCCGGGGCTGGTCTTTCTGGCGGCCGTCGCCGTCGCGCTCGGAAGCGTGACGATCGAGCGGGTCGACAGCGAGATCGGCACCGAGGGGGCCGTCGCGTGGTCGTTCGTTCTCGGCGCGGTCCTGATGCACCTGACGAGCGGGGCCCTCCCGACGGAGTCGGTCGGTGACCTCTCTGTCACCGTCGAGGCGGCCGTCGCACTCGTCTACCTCGCGGTGTTTGCGAGTGTCGTGGGCTATCTCATCTACTTTCGCCTGCTCGATCGCCTCGGCGCGGTCGACATCAACCTCGTCTCGTACGTCGCGCCGGTCGTTGCCGCGCTCGTGGGCTGGGCTGTCCTCGGGGAGACACTCACCGGTGTCACCGTCGCCGGTTTCGGCGTCATCGCGCTCGGGTTCGCCCTGCTGAAACGCCGCGCGCTCGCCGACCGCTCGCGACGACTCCGGCGACTGTTCTCTGTCTGAGACTGCTTCCTGCGAGTCGTTCCGGTATCGACCGCACGACGATGTGCGGTCGTACCGGTACACAGTCACAGTAATCAGTCTGAGCGGTGCCAAACGCCTAACCCCAGGGGACGCGAAGCCCCGGTATGCTCGAACTCGACGACGTCGAGGCGGCCCGGGAGCGGGTCGCCGAGACGGCACGACACACGCCGCTGTCGTACACGTACGCCTTCTCCGCGATGACAGGCGCGGAGGTGTATCTCAAGCGCGAGATGCTCCAGCGAACGGGCGCGTTCAAGATACGCGGGGCGACAAACCGCATCGCCACCCTGGACCCCGACACGCTCGCGGACGGTGTCGTCACCGCAAGTTCAGGCAACCACGCACAGGGCGTTGCACTCGCGGCCACGCGCATGGGTGTCGACGCCACGGTGGTCATGCCGGAGGGCGCGCCGATCCGGAAGGTCGAGGCGACCCGTGCATACGGCGGGGAGGTCGTGCTCCACGGGGACGACTACGACGCCGCCGCCGAGCGCGCCCGCGAGATAGAGCGCCAGGAGGGGCGGTACTACCTGCCCGCGTTCGAGGACCAGGCGGTGATGGCCGGCCAGGGAACGATCGGGCTGGAGATACTCGAGGACCTGCCAGAGGTCGACACCGTCGTCGTCCCAATCGGCGGTGGCGGTCTCATCTCGGGGATCGCCACCGCACTCGAGGGTCACGACCCGGATATCAGAGTCGTCGGCGTCCAGGCGGAGGGGGCATCGAGCGCACGACCCTCGCTGGAGCGGGGCGAGCGGGTCGAACTCGACAGCGTCGACACCATCGCCGACGGTATCGCCACCCGCTCGCTCGGCGAGCAGCCGTTCCAGATCATTCGCGAGCGGGTCGACGAGGTGGTGACCGTCTCCGACGCCGAGATCGCCGCCGCGATCGTGAGACTGCTGGAGCGGGGCAAGACCCTCGTCGAGGGGGCCGGCGCGGTCCCGCTCGCGGCACTGCTCGAGGGCGCGTTCGCGTACGACGACGAGGAGGTTATCGTGCCGGTGCTGTGTGGCGGTAACATCGACATGAACACCCTCTCGACGGTCATCGTTCGTGGCCTCGCCGAGACCGGCCAGTACCTGCGAATCCGGACCATCCTGCCTGACCGCCCGGGTGCGCTCGACGCGCTCGTGGACCGCATCTCACGCGAGAACGCGAATATCTACGCGATCCGTCACGACCGGACGTCGCGGGATGTCTCGATGGACGACGCCGAGGTCGAGATCGACCTCGAGACGCGTGGTCCGGACCACGTCGAGCAGTTGCTCGCGGCGTTGCGGGCCGACGGGTACGAACTCGACGTGCTGACCTGACCCGGGCGGCGACAACTTATATTCACACGGGGTCAAGAGCCGGTCATGGAGATTCCGGACCTGCTCAGACAGCGTCTCGACGAGGACCCACGCGGCGGCGTCACGCTCGGCGGCGAGGACGTGGCGGTGTTCACCCGGAATCGGACGTTCATCTACCGGGGGGAGAGTCTGCTCAGCGACGCCCGCGTCGAGGTGTACGGCCACGATATCGAGCGCCTCTCGGTCTCGTCCGGGCGGCGCGAGACCACGTTCAGGCTGCACTCCGTCGAGGGAACCCGGGGGTTCTCGGTCGCCTCCGAGCACGCACAGGCGGTGCTCGAGGGCCTGTTCGGCGGGATTCTCGCCGCGGCGGACCTCCTCGAGGACGGCGAACACGTCCGCGGGGTCTACCTGTTCAGCGACCTCACGGTGGTCGTGACAGACCGGCGACTGGTGAAACACGTCGGGGAAACCGTCTGGGACAGCGACCACGAGGTGTTCCCGTTCGCGTCGGTGACGGGGCTCGATGTCGAGGAGGGGGCCGTCGCAACGCAGGTTGTCCTGTGGGTCGACGGGAGGCCCGAGCGCATCAAGGCCCCGAGCGACGAGGGGCCACTCCTGCGGCGCACGCTCTCGCAGGCGCTGTGTGAGTTCCACGGCGTCGACTCCCTCGAGGAGATCGGCCAGTTCGAGACCAGTCGGGGGGAGTCGAGTCCGGACAACTCGCTCGCGCTCGAGGAGGGTATCACGCCGCTTATCGACTCGGACGAGGAATCGGAGGGCGACCCCCAGGGGTGGGCGACACTCGACGCGGAGCCGACCGGTTCGAGCTCGGGGTCGGACCCCACCGAGGGCGGGAACTCGCTGGCCGGGCCGACGGCAGGCCCCCCGTCGGAGGCGGGCGACGACATCGAGGGGCTGTCCGAGCAGGTGGCGGAACTCGCCCGCGCGGTCGACCGGCAGAACGAGCTCATCGAGCGACAGTCCCGGCAACTGGAGGAACTCCTCGGGCGACTCGACGACGACAACTGATACTGATTCTTGCGAGTCGTTCCGGTATCGACCGC
>OBKM01000219.1_pt1 | contig 29355 bp, 27 predicted proteins | sample 1519691 | NCBI WGS metagenome assembly OBKM01 (sample SAMEA37050418, study PRJEB22526) | metagenome | biome: saline pan; feature: lake; material: water | place: Egypt | collected 2015 | depth 0.5 m
GTCGAACGTCCCGTGGACGGCACCGAGTTCCTCGACGGTCGGTGCGGTCACGACGAGCAGTCGGTCGTCGTCGCGTTCGACGCCGAGGGCCATCTCGTACTCCGTGCTGTCCTCGAAGGTGTAGACGCCCCCGTGGTCAGTGCCGCCGCGGTGCTGTGCGAGGTCACCGAACGCGTCGGCGAAGGTGGCGGCCGCGTCGGCGTCCTCCCAGGCGAGTTCCCAGACGCCGGCGGTGTTCTCGCCGTCGGTGTAGGCGTGAAACCGGTCGCCCTCCCAGCCCTCGGTGACCGGGTGACCGTAGTCGAACGCCGTCCCGGGCGGGCCGGTGAACTCGTTCACGTCGATAACTTCCGCTCCGGACTCGTAGAAGGGGGCCACGAGAATGGCGGTCAGCGCGTGCTGGCCGAGGATGTCGTGGTCGGCGTCCGCGGGCTCGACACGGTCCCACGTCTCGTCACTGCGGTCCGCGACAGTCAGGTCCGGCCGCTCGTAGGTCCCGTACCGCTCGGGGTAGATGGTCTCGACAGTCGACACGGGCATCTCGTCGAACAGCGCGTTCACCCCCTCCCAGCCCTCCGTCTCGTAGGTCTGCTCGACGAGCGGCGTGTTGTACGCCGCGAGCTGTTCGAGCGCGAGCGGCCAGCTTGGAATCTCGGACTGGCCGGGGGCCTGCGTGAGGCAGTCGTCGACCCACGCGCCGGTCTCGCAGCGCTCGCGGTACTGGTCCTCGACGAGCACGGCATCACCCTCGACAACCGCGAGCGACGAGGTGAACCCGTCGGTCGTCGGTTCCTCGAAGATAGAGCCGAGCTCGAAGTGCTGGTCCTGCAGCGCGTGCAGCAGCTCGTGTGCGAGCGTGACCTGGTCGAGTTCGATCCTGTCGGGGTTCTCGGTGATGAAGCCGATGAACTTCGCCTCGGTGTCGTAGAACGCTGCCGGGAACGCCGTCTGGACGTCGAGTTGCAACTCGACGGCGTCGGTCGACTGCCCGGCGATCAGTGTCGTCGCCAGCCGGGCGTTCTCGAAGTCGGCATCCGCCGCGGTGAGCGTCTCGTCGAAGTTCGCCTCGATGTCCTCGCGGTGCTCCGCGCGGGTGCGCATCTCCGTCGGTGGCACCTCCTCGAAGGTGAGACACCGGAGGGCCTCGACGCGGGCGGCGGTCCGCGCGACCAGGTCGTCGAGTTCCGCCTCCGTCAGCGGTTGCTCGAGGTCGAGCGGCTCGTCGTACCAGTAGCCGTCGACCCAGCCGACCACGTCGCTCGTGTCGCCGTCGGGGTCGGCGTGGTCGGGGGGTGACGCTGCCGCGCACGTGGCGACGTGACTGTCCGCGAGCGTCGTCGCGACCGGTGACGGCCCTGTCTGTCCGGTCTCGGCGGCCGCCCCGGCGGTGCCGGCGAGACCGACGAGACAGAGCGCGACCAGAAGAACCCGGAGTGTCGGTGTTCGCATCGACCGCCGCTTGTTCGCTCGGAGATAAAAACTCGTTCCTCGTCGGTCGCGGCGAGCGCGGGTTTACTCGCCGGACCCGGGCACCACCATATTTGTCACGACCGCCCGTAGTGCGGGTATGAGCAGGCGAATCCTGGTCCCGTACGACAACTCCGAGCAGGCACAGTACGCGCTCGACCACGCGCTCGCGGTGTTCGACGCGGCCGAGATCGTCCTCGTGCACGTCATCAAGCCCCTGGAGGACGAGACCGGCGTCACGGAACACGACTCGGGGTACAAACAGCAACTGGAGACCGCAGAGCGGACACTCGAAGGGGTTCGCGAGTGGTACGACGACGCCGAGCGCGAGCGCATCGAGACTGTCGTTCGCTACGGGCGGCCGATACGCGAGATACTGACATTCGCCACCGAGGAGCGTATCGACCACATCGTCATCGGGAGTCGTGGTCGGGACGGGACCGCGCGCCTGCTGCTCGGGAGTGTCGCCGAGACGGCCGTCCGGCGCTCGCCGGTTCCCGTGACGGTCGTGCGCAACCCGAGCGAGACGTTCAGCCCCGAGCGCGTGCTCGTCCCGTTCGACGCCTCGACACACGCGGAAGGGGCACTCCGGTACGCCCTCGAACAGTTCCCCGCGGCCGAGGTGACCGTGCTGTACGTCTCCTCGCCGCCGATGGCCGGCGTCGAGAGCGCCGAGCGGCTGCTGGGTGCGCTCAGCGAGTGGGACGAGAGCCGCGACACGGAGGTCGAATCGGTGCTCGGGGTTGCGACAGCGCTCGCCGCGGAGTACGACCGCGAGATAACGACGACGAGTGTCGACGGCGACCCGGCCGACAGGGTCGTCGAGTGGACCACAGAGCGGGATGTCGACCACGTCGTCCTCGGGTCGGCCGGCCGTGACGGGGTCGCCCGACTCCTGCTCGGCAGTGTCGCCGAGACGGTCGTCCGGCGCTCACCCACCACCATCACCGTCGCCAAGTAACGATGCAACGAGTACTCGTTCCCTACGACCAGTCAGAACAGGCCACGCGCGCCCTCGACCACGCGCTGTCGACGTTCGATTCGGCGACGATAGTGGTGTTACACGTCGTCCAGCCGTTTGCCGACCACACGGGCGCGGGTGGGTACGAGGCGACCCGGGTCCCCCAGCAGCTGGCGACCGCTCGGGAGATGCTCGACAGCCTCCGGGCGGAGCAGGACGAGCCCGAGCGGGTCGAGACGGCCGTCCGGTACGGTCGGCCGGCACACGTGATCGTGCGCTACGTCGAGACCGAGGGCATCGACCACGTCGTCCTCGGGAACCGGGGCCGGGACGGGGCGACCCGAATCCTGCTCGGGAGTGTCGCCGAGGCGACCGCCCGGCGCTCGTCGGCCCCGGTCACGGTCGCCCGCGGGTCCGACGCGGCCGAGACAGTCGAGGATGTGCTCGTGGCCTTCGACGGGTCGACACGCGCGCGCCGGGCGCTCGCTCACGCGCTCGACCGGTTCCCAGAGGCCAGTTTCACCGTGCTGTATGTCGTCTACCCGCCGACCGAGCAGACCCGGGAGGGCAAGAGCGGGTTCGAGGTCCTCGAAAGCTGGGCGGACGAGCGTGACGACCACGCCGCGTCCGTGCTCTCGGTCGCCGAGGAACTCGCTGCCGACCGTGGACGAACAATCGAGACGCGAACGGCGTCGGGCAAGCCGGCCGCGACCATCGTCGAGCACGCCGACGAGGCCGACCACGTGGTCGTCGGGTCGGCCGGCCGCGACGGGGTCTCGCGACTCCTGCTCGGCAGTGTCGCCGAGACGGTCCTCAGACGCTCGCCCGTGACCGTCACCGTCGTGAAGTGACGTGAGCGCTCGGTTCAGTCGTCGGTCGGTGCGACCGACCCGGACGGGTTGGAGGACGTCCCGCCGACCGGGACGACCCCGAGCCGTGCGAGCAGGAGGACCACCGCCGGCATGAGGACGAACGCGCTGAGCAACGCGAGCCCCATCGCGAGAGCGACCGCGAGCCCGAAGTTCGAGAGAACGGGGAAGTCTGAGACGAGCAACACCCCGAACCCGAACATCGTGGTTGCGCCGGAGCCGAGTACCGGCCGGGCCTTCGCAACAATCGCCGTCCGGATTGCCTCCGCCGGCGAGACTGCCGAGACGGCCAGTTCCTCACGGAATCGCTCGTAGACGTGGATCCCGTAGGTGATACCGACGCCGAAGACGATAGAGGCCGTTGTCACGGTGAGTGGGTTCCACGGCACGCCGAGCAGGAACATCCCGCCCGCGACAAGCGCCATCGTGCTCGCCGCGACCGACCCGACCAGCAGGACCGACTCCCGGGCCGACCGGAGCGCGAGGCCGAGAAAGACCAGTCCGGCACCGAAACTCAGGAGCGTCGTCCGGGTTAGCCCGGCCGTGACGTTGTCGATGACGTTCCGGTTGATGACGATGTTCCCGGAGACGCGAGCGTCCATCTCACCGAGGGTGTCGTCACCGGCCGTTTCGACCGCGGAGATGACGTCCGCCTCCTCGCTGCCGTCGATATCCTCGACGTACAGCTGGACGAGTAGCCGGTCGGGTGTCTCGTCGAACGGCTGTGCCCCGACCGGCGGAATATCGGTCCCCTGAAGCGCATCGAACTGTGCCTGACGGTGTTCGGGGTCGCTCGAGACCTCCGGGGGCTCACCCTGCGCGGCGGCCTGCATCTCGACCGCGCTCACCGGAGAGAGTGCGGTGACGACCCGACTGTCCCCCTCGATTGTCGTCTCGAACTCGCTCACCGCCCCGAGTTGCTCGCCGTTGTTGTAGATGTCCTCGCCCTCGACGACCACGTACATCACGTTGGGACTCCCGACAGTCCCCTCGAGTTCCTCCAGGTCGTCTTTCTCCTCGATGTCCGGCCAGTAATCGAACATATCGTCCTGTGTCTGGACCATCGGGTACGCGGCGAACCCCCCGGCAATCACGAGCGCGAACACGAGTATCACCGCGAGTGGCCGGGCGGTGATACCGCCCGCGAGCAGTCCGGCGGCCCGGTCGAGACCGCCCGTCGAGTCGTCCTGCGTGCTGTCCCCTGACGATGTCGTCTCCCCGTCGTCGAAGATAGTCAAGAGCGCGATGAGAAGTGTCAGCGAGAGAAACATCGACATCAGGACGCTGAACGCCGCAGTCACGCCGAACTGTCGCACCGGCGGGACCGACGCCGCAAGGAGCGACCCCAGGCCGACGAGTGTCGTCCCGAGTGCGAGCGTGAGCGACCGCCCGGCGGTCCGTGCGGCAGTGCCGGCCGCGTCGACCGGCCCGCGGCCGGACGTTCGCTCCTCGACGTAGCGGGTCTGTATCTGGAGGCCGTAATCGATACCGAGCCCCAGCGCGACCGGCATCACCCCCAGCATGATCGCGTTGAACTCGAACCCGACGAACCCCATCATCCCGACCATGCTGAACAGTGCGACCAGTGTCGTGGCAAGCGGGATGACGACCCGTCGGGTCTTGCGCAGTCGCCCGCGCATCACGAGGGTCATCATCCCGAGGATAATCGCGAAGGCAAGCGCAAACAGCGTGAGCATCTCGGGGAGCATCAGCCCGAATGCGGCCTCCTCGAAGATCGGCCCGCCGGTGATACTGACGGCCGTCCCCTCGGGGACGGTCACCGACTCGGTCGCGGCGTCGATCTGGTCCTCGACGATCTCGTTCTCGCTCGGCGGCATGAACCCGAGGAGGTCGCCCTCACCGTCTGGCACCGCGGCGTCGCCGTACTGGAGCTGGATAATCGCGGTGTCGTTCTCCGCTCCGTAGGTCGGAACGAGGTTCTCGAGAATCCGCGAGTTCGTCTCGCCCGAGTCCTCGACGGCGGCGAGTCCGGCGACCGCCTCCTCCCGGGTCTCCGGCAACTCGCCGTCCTGTGCCAGCATCTGCGTGTAGCTGGTCACCGTCGCGGTGGCATCGACATCGGCCTGGTACGACCGGGTCAGTTCGTCGACCGAGCGGATCACCTCGGGGTCGAAGATGTCCCCGTCGTCCGTCTCGACGACCGCGAACACCACGTTCCCCGTGTCGAAGTCCTCCTGTAGTTCGTCCCAGTTCTGGATGGTCTCGGAGTCGTCCTCCAGGTACAGCTCCATCCCCATGCTCATCTGGACGCCGAGCACGCCGACGGCCGCGATACCGACGACCAGGAGGACGACGACCAGCACCACCCGCGTGTGGCTGGCCGCCCCCCGGCCGGTCCGCTCTAGCAGCGCTCCCAGGCGGTCCGTGCTGTCCCGACTCATCTGGGTCTCCCGTCGCTCGACTGTCGCTCAGTTGAAATCGCCATGTGTTCTATTGTGGCCCGTGCCACTTAGTAGTTTGCATACTGCACAATACTACCTCGCAAAACCACTGCCCAGTGAGTGTGGAGGAAGATTTGTACCTGGAATAGGCGCTACAGTGGACCGAGGCGGCCGATCTTTTTCGAGCCGGGCAACAGGGTTATATGCATAGGGGTTGTATAGCGTTGTATGTACAGCGAAATACTGGTGCCAACCGACGGGAGCGACCCGGCACGGACGGCGGTCGAGCACGCGGTTGCGCTCGCGGGACTCTGTGGCGCACGGGTACACGGACTGTTCGTCACCGACGGGGGGACCGTCGACAACATCGAGGGGCGGTATCCGCGGCGGGCAGACGAACTCGAAACGCTCGGGGAGACAGCAGTCGGGGAGCTCGAGGAGCAGGCAGCCGACACAGGAATCGAGGTGGTCACGCATGTCACCGGCGGCACCGCTCACGAGGCGATTCTCCGGTACGCGAGAGACAACGAGATCGACCTGATCGTGATGGGGACCCGCGGCCGACAGGGCGTCGAGCGGTACCTGCTCGGCTCGGTCACCGAGCGGGTCGTCCGGACGGCCGACCAGGCGGTGCTGACAGTCGACGAGACGACCCCGACGGCCTGATACTGGTTCTTGCGAGTCAGTCCGGTATCGACCGCCCGACGATGGGCGGTCGTACCGGTACACGGTCGCAGTGACCAGTACGAGTCGCGACACCGGAGCGGTCAGACCGGCACCCGTTCGACCGGCAGATACCCAGCACATATCGACATCCTCAAAGCAGATGCCGACCGTATGAACTCACAGAAACAAGACACATGCCGAGCAACCTGAAGCGTGACCTCGGGCTTCCAGAGACGTTCGCCATAGCAGTCGGAGCGATGATCGGTTCGGGGATCTTCGTTCTCCCGGGCGTCGCGTGGGTCATCGCCGACTCGGCGGCAGTGTTCGCGTTCGTGTTCGCGGCCGTGCTGGTGTTACCGGCGGCGATGGCCGTCGCGGAGATGTCCACCGCCATCCCCGAGGACGGGGGTCCGTACCTCTACGTCGAGCGGAGCATGGGACCGCTCCTGGGGACAATCGCCGGCGTGGGGACCTGGCTGATGCTCAGCCTGAAGAGCGCGCTCGCACTCGTCGGTGGCGTTCCGTACCTGCTGTACGTCAGCGAGACCCTCGTCGAGTTCGTGACACTGATCGCGGTCGTGCTCGCGCTGTTTTTCACGTTCATCAACCTCGTGAGCGCCGAGGGGTCCGGCAAGCTCCAGTTCGGCCTCGTCGGACTGCTCGTTGCCATTCTCGCGGTGTATGTCGTCGGTGGTGTCCCGGAGATCGACACCACGCGCGTCGACGGGGCACTCGTTCCGACGACCGGCGGGTTGAACATCCTCGAGGCAACGGCGATCGTGTTCATCTCGTACGCGGGCCTGACCAAGATCGGGGCCGTCGCCGAGGAGGTCGAGGACCCCGGGCGGAACCTGCCGCTGGCGATCGGGCTGGCGCTTGGCTTCGTCGCGCTCACGTACGCGCTTGTCGTTTACGTGACAATCGGCGTGCTCGACATCCAGGGGGCGATCGACGACCCCGACATCTCGGCCGAACTGCTCTCCACCGACGGCGAGGGGGCGATCATCGCGATTGCCGCCGAGGAGTTGCTCGGTGGCTTCGGGGCGGAGTTCGCAATCGCAATCGTCGTCGCGGCGCTGCTGGCACTCGCCTCGACGGCAAACGCCGGCATCCTGGCGGCCTCGCGGTTCCCGCTGGCGATGGCCCGTGACGGGGTCTTCCCCGCGAAACTCGAGGAGGTCAGCGAGCGCTTCGCCACGCCCGTCTACGCCGTTGCCCTGACCGGCCTCGTGCTCGTCGGGATGGTCGCGGTCTTCCCGATCGAGCAGGTCGCGTCGTTCGGCAGCGCGTTCCAGATCCTCGTGTTCATCCTGCTGAACGTCGCCCTGATCGGCTTTCGCGAGGGTGCCGTCGAGGACTACGACCCCGCGTTCGAGACGCCGCTGTACCCCTGGATGCCGATTTTCGGTATCGCCGGTGGGGTGATGGTGCTGTGGTTCACCGGCCCGGAAGCCGTCGGCGGGGCACTCGGTATCGGGTTGCTCGCGGCTGCGTGGTATCTCGGGTACGTCAAGCGCTATCAGGGGGGTATCGACCGCGAGAGTGCCGTGCGGGCTGGCGCTCGCGAGTCCGTCGGCGAGCAGGCCGTCGAGCAGACCCGCGACCTGTTCGAGTCCACCCGCCGGTACGACGTGCTCGTCGCGGTCACCGAGAACACCTCCCCGGACGCCCGCCAGGGCATGCTCCGGGTCGCCTCCGACCTCGGTCGTCTCCGGTCGGCGGTTATCTCGGTCGTCGAGTTCATCGACGTGCCCGACCACATCTCGCCCGGCGGACAGAGCGGGTCACGGTCGGGCGAGACCCCGGACTGGCTGCCGACCGACCCGGAGGAGGCCCCGGACTGGTATCCGGCGGATGGTCGGCTCCGGACCTCCGGCGGGGTGGCGGTCGAGTCGGCCGGCGAGGGGTCGCGTGCGACCGTCGAGTACCGCGAGATCGGCAGCAAGGACCACAAGCAAGCCATCGTCGATTTCGCCAGGTTCGAGGACACGGACCTGCTGTTGCTCGAGCGCCAGTCCGGCGAGGGGTTCAGCTCACCCCTCCAGGCGAGCGAGACGGGGTGGATTCTCCAGCACGCCCCCTGTGACGTGGCACTCATCGAGGACCGCGGGTTCGAGGACATCGAGGAGATCGCGGTGGCGAACCGCGGTCAGGGCCCGTACGACGCGCTGAAGCTGCTCGTCGCCGACGCCATCGCGGAGGAGACCGGTGCGGAACTCAACCTCCTGCGGGCGATTCCGGAGGACGCCGCCGAGGAGACACGCGAGTCTGCCGAGCGCTACCACACCGAGTTGCTGTCCGTGCTGACGGTCCCGGCGCGGTCGACGGTGCTCGAAACCGACGACCCGGTCGAGGGCATCGCACGGTTCGCCGGTGACGCGGACCTGCTCGTCACCGGGACCGACCGTGGCGGCCTGACCGACCGACTCCGGGGGAGCCCCGAGGACCAGCTCGTCGAGGCAGTCGACTGTACCGCGGTGATGGTTCAGCACAGCAGCGCCCGCAAGCGCACCCTCTTCGAGCGACTCGTGCTCGACCGGCTGTTCTGAGCCCCGCGTGAGCGACGTTCGACTGCTCGTGGACGCGATGCTCGGGCGACTCGTCACGTACCTCCGGATGTGTGGTCACGACACGGCCGCCGTCACCGAGGAGGGTCTCGACGAGGACGCGGCGATCAGTGCGTTCGCGCGAGACGAGAACCGGCGACTCCTGACCCGGGACCGCGACCTCGCGACACGGACACCCGGTGCCGTGTTGCTCACCGCCAGAGATATCGAGGGACAGCTCGCCGAGGTGAGCGAGGCGGGACTCGATCTCTCCCTTCCCGAGGAGCCACGGCGCTGTAGCGCCTGCAACGGCGACCTGCGCCGCGTCCCCGCCGGGGCATCGACACCGGGATACGCGCCCGACCCCGCCGAGACCGCGGTCTGGCGTTGCGTGGACTGTGCCCAGCGGTTCTGGATGGGGAGCCACTGGGACGACGTCGCCGACCGGCTCGCGGCGGTCACGGACTCGCCCACAGGAACTTAGGCCGGGGGTGTGCTACCGGGCGGTATGACGGCGATATCGCGCACCTCCGTGCAGGACCTTCACGAGAAGTACCGCGACGGCGAGACACTGACGATGCTGACGGCCTACGACGCGCCGGTCGCCGCGCAGGTGGACGCAGGCGGTGTCGACATCATCCTGGTCGGTGACTCCGCGGCGGACAACCACCACGGCCACGACGACACGCTCCCGCTGACGATGGACGAGGCGGTGTCGAACACCGCCGCGGTCGACCGGGCGGTCGAGGAGGCGATGGTCGTCGGCGACATGCCGTTTGGCTCCTACGGCGCGTCGATGGCCGAGTCGGTCCAAAACGCCACCCGCTTCATGAAGGAGGCCGGCGCGGACGCGGTCAAGCTCGAGACGGCCCCGCACGGCGAGACGACGATCGAGGTTGTCGACCGCCTGACGGAACTCGGCGTGCCGACGATGGGACACGTCGGGTTCACCCCACAGCGGATGCGCCAGATCGGCGGCGCGTACATCCAGGGCCGGGGGGAGGCGAGTTCCGCACACGTCGATGCACTCGTCGAGACCGCCGAGGCACTCGCCGAGGCCGGCGCGTTCGCGGTCGTGCTCGAGACCGTCACCGAGGAAACCGGCAGACGCGTCACCGAGGCCATCGACGTCCCGACAATCGGTATCGGCGCGGGCCGTCACGTCGACGGGCAGGTGCTCGTGACGAACGACGTGCTCGGACTCGGCGGCGCGGGGTTCAAGCTCGCAAAACAGTACGCCGACCTCGACTCGACCATCCGGGAGGCTGTCGCCGAGTACGTCGCGGATGTCGAGAACGGCGAGTTTCCCGCCCGCGAGAACGTCTTCGACCCGGTCGAGGAGTGACCCGGGGGCTCACCGGAGTCGGCGGCGGAGTCGGACGGCCGTGGGTATCTCGCGGGGGTGTCTCGTGAGACGGACCGGGTCGAGACCGACGAGCAGCAACGAGACGACCAGGAACGTCGACCCGACGAGGATGTTGATGGCGAGAATCGGCAGCCAGGGGTGGACCGCGTGCAGCGAGAGTATCGTCTCCTGCGGGAGCAGTGCCAGGTAGCGGTACTCGTGGACGGTCTCGACGAACGGTCCGGTCTCGTCGGGGGCCCGGATCGTGAGGTTGTACGTCGCCTCGGACCGCCCCTCGACGTAAGCGTGGTTGGCATCGACCTCGATACCGTCGGTTCGGGTCTCGACAACCGAGACCGTCGGCAGCGGCCCGCTCGAACTCGTCGTGTAGGTCGCGTTCTGCGTGGTGCCTCGCTCGATGACGTCCGCCCGGTCGGACGGGGTCTGTGAACTCACGCTCGTGAGATCGTACGGGCCGGCCGGAACGACCATCGCGGCGGTCGTGACGAGCAACAGCAGGACTGTCATCCCCGCGATGACCGGGCCGGGGGCGATTGCACCTGTCCGGCGCGCGCTCGACCGCGAGTCAGTACTCGTCCGGAGGCGCTCCGCGCCGGCCGCGAGGACGTACGTGATGGCACCGAACGCGATCAGCAGGTACGCGAGCCCCTGTGTCCCGAGTAGCGTGCGGGTCCCGAACAGAATCGCGAGGCGCTGCTGGACCGACGAGACGAGGCTACCGGCGATCTCGACCGGGGTTCCGAGCCGTGGGATGGCCACGACGTTGCCGTTCAGCGTCAGCGCCCTCGCGTACACCTGCCCGTCCTGGACCGGGGGCTCACCGCCGTCCTGGTCGGTGACCGGGTTCGCGTCCCCCTGGGTGATGTATCCCTGGTCCGTCACCTCGACGACCCGGTGGGTAACCAGCCCACCATCGTCGATCTCCTCTGCATCGAATACGATCACGTCACCCGCCTCGACAGACGAGTCGAGTGCCGTCGGCACCGCGACGAACCCGTCCCCCGGTTCGAGTGTCGGGCTCATGCTCCCGGTCTCGACGTAACTCAAAAGCACCGGCTGTCCGAACACCGCACCGAGGAGTAACAGCGCGGCGACGACGAACAAGACCACGTAGACGCCGGTGACGACCGTACTCCTGAGTGTCATTGTACTGGACCGCGCGTCGGGGCCACCACCGGCAGGGCCTGGCGTGTCCGTAGCGGCCGGTTCGCACTGGCTCCGCCGCGAGGCCCCCTGCCGGGTTGCCCGCGACCGTTACCTGACGTGAGTCCTCACGACGTATGAATGCTCCGGACGTCGGCGACCCGGCGATGGGCCTGCGAGAGCCAGACCCGCATCAGGCCGTGCGGTGCGCGAGCAGCGAGCCCGCTCCGAGTATTCCGGCGAGGGCGGCGAGCGGGCCGAATCCGGGCCCGAACCCGTCGTCACCGTCGTCGATTCCGTCCTCGCCGTCACCGTCGTCGGTTCCGTTTGTTCCGTCCTCGCCGTCACCGTCGTCGGTTCCGTTTGTTCCGTCCTCGCCGTCACCGTCGTCGGTTCCGTTTGTTCCGTCCTCGCCGTCACCGTCGTCGGTTCCGTTTGTTCCGTCCTCGCCGTCACCGTCGTCGGTCCCGCCCTCGCCGTTATTCATCCCGTCGTCCGCGCCGTTGTCGCTGGTGTCGACAACGTCGATGGTGGCGCTCTCGCGGTCGGCAACCGTGTACTGGTTGTCCTCGTCGAGACCGATGTCGACCTCGCCGTCGACGACCAGTTCGACGGACTCCCCGGCGGTCTCGCCGCGGACCGTGAGTTCCGCGATCGGTATCTCGTCGGCCGGTTCGTGTGCCCCCTCGCCCATGACGGCGACGACCGCCGCCGTCGTGTCGTCGACCCGTTGCGAGAGATCGAGACCGGGGTCACCGGTCAGGGTCACGTCGGTCAGCACCACCCCGTCGCCCGTGGTTCTGACCGTCATGTCGTAGACGGCGATGCCGTCCTCGGCACCCGAGACGACGAGTTCGACCGTCGTCTCCTCGCCCTCGACGACCTCGGACTCCCCGGGGTCGAACGACAGGTCGACCTCCTGCGCGCTCGCGGCGGTCACCCCCATCGAGAGCCCGACGAGACAGACAGCCACGACAACGATTCGCGCGACCCACTCGCCCGAGAGCGGTCTGAACCCGTTCATCACCCCCGTTTCCGGCGGTACCGGATTAACCGTTTCGACAGCCCCGGCTCAGGTGCCGTGCGTGTACCCGCGGTCTGGCAGCGGTTCGCCGTCGAGGCTGACCCCCGCGTCGGTGACGGTCCCGATCCGGGTCAACGCGACCGGCAACGACGCGCGGACCGCCGACACGCGGTCGGCCGGGAGGGTACAGACCAGTTCGAAATCCTCGCCGAAGAACAGGCCGAGCGCGCGCCGGTCGGACTCGTCGGTCGCGACCGCGGTGACGGCGTCGTCGACCGGGAGGGGCGACTCGATGGCGATGCCACAGTCACTCGCCGCCGCGAGCTGGTGGAGCGACCGCGCCAGCCCGTCGGAGCTGTCGAGCATCGCGGTCGCCACACCGGCGAGTTCCCGACCGGCGGCAACCCGGGGTCGGAACCGGAACAGGTCGTTCGCGCGCTCGGTCTCGCCCGCCGCGAACAGCCGACAGGCCGCAGCGCTTCGACCGAGCGTGCCGGTCACGCAGACCACGTCACCCTCGCGCGCACCAGACCGGCACACGGGGTCGTCAGTCCGCCCGAGCGCGGTCGTCGCGACGGTGAACTCCTCGTGGGTGTCGAGATCACCGCCGACGTAGGCCGCGCCGACGGCCGCAGACGCCTCCCGTGCCCCCTCGACGAACGACTCGACGCCGTCGAAGGTGGGTGCGCCGTAGGCGGCAACCGTTGCGACCGCCTCGGCACCCATCGCGGCGAGGTCTGACAGCGACGCACCCACGGCCCGCCAGCCCGCGGTGTACCGCGTCGTGCCCTCGGGAAAGTCGGTCCGCTCGTGGAGCATGTCGGTCGTGAGCACGTGTCCGTCGACGACCGCCGCGTCGTCACCCGCCGCCGGCACCTGCCCGGCCAGCAGTGCGAGTGCCGCCTGTTCGTCCATGGGCCACGTCGGGCCGACGTGCAAAAGAGGATGCCGGCCGCTCCCGACGACGGACCGGGCCACCCTTGTGCCCGCGCCCCGCAGGGTCTGATGAATGGTCTGGGTGCTCGCGCTCTCGGTCGCGCTCGTCGTCGTCTCGACGGTGGCGATTTTCATCGGTGGTGACTGGCTCGAGGCGTCGAGTGCGAAACTCGCGGCCCACTACGACCTGCCGCCGGTCGTCCAGGGCGGTATCGTCGCGGCCGCCGGGTCGAGCTTTCCCGAACTCGCGAGTGTCGTCGTCGCGGGACTCGCTGGCTCGTTCGGCCTCGGCATCGGCGCGGTCGTCGGGTCGGCGGTGTTCAACGTGCTGGTCATCCCGGCGCTCGCGGCGCTGCTCTCGTCCGGTGGCGTCGACGCCACCCGGACGCTCGTCCACAAGGAGACGCTGTTCTACATGCTTGCCGTCGCAGTGCTGTTTCTGACGTTCGCGCTCGCGCTCGTCTACAACCCGACCGACGCCGCACTCACCGGAACCCTCACCCGACTCCTCGTGCTCGTGCCGCTCGCGGTCTACGGGCTCTACCTATTCTTGCAGTGGCAGGATACCGTCGAGCGCCACACCACAGTGACAGCAAGCGAGCAGCGCGTCCGTCGCCAGTGGGGGCTGCTCGCCGCGGGACTGCTGGTCACGCTCGTGGCGGTGTGGCTGCTCGTGGAGGCGGTGCTCGAGCTCGGCGAGGCCTCCGGCGTATCGGAGTTCCTGTGGGGCGTGACCGTCGTCGCGGCGGCGACGAGTCTGCCGGACGCGGTCGTCAGCGTTCGCGCCGCCGACAAACAGCGCGACGTCGCGAGCATCGCCAACGTCCTCGGGTCGAACACGTTCGACCTGCTCGTGGTCATCCCGGTCGGCGTGCTCATCGTCGGTTCCACGACGATCGACTTCGGCGTCACCGCGCCGATGATGGGTGCGCTTGTCGCCGCAACTATCGCGCTCTTTGTCACGTTGCGCACCGGTCTCGTGCTCACGGGGCGGGAGGCTGTCGGCCTGCTCGTCGCGTACGGCCTGTTCCTGGCGTGGGTGCTCGCCGAGGCTGTCGGGGTCGTGTCAGTGCTTCCCTGACCAGTACACATACGGTGTCGGGGTTCGAAGTGGGGGCGTGACAGAACGGATTGTTATCCTCGGGGGCACGTTCACGCCAGTCCACAACGGTCACCGGGCGCTGTTGCACGCCGCGTTCCAGACTGCGAGCCACGACGGCCCGGGCGACGGACACGTCGTCGTCGGGCTCACCGACACCGACCTCGCGACCCGGACGCGTGACGACCCCGACCACGCCGACTTTCTCAGTCCCTTCGAGAAGCGCCGCGCGACCCTCGAAACCGAACTCGCCCGTCTCGGGTCGGCCTACACCGCCGGGTTCGAGATACTCCGGCTGACCGACACCCGGGGGCCGGCCGCGACCCGTGAGGACCTCGACGCGCTCGTTGTCTCGCCGGAGGCAAAGGCCCAGCGCCGGGCGAACGAGATCAACCGCCAGCGAACCGAGAACGGTCTCGACCGCCTCGAGGTCCACACTGCACCCTTCGTCGTCGCCGAGGACGGGGCTCGCATCAGCAGCACCCGCATCCGGAACGGCGAGATCGACACCCACGGCCGGCTACTCGATGGGGGCGACGACCGGACCCGGACCCGGTGACGCCACCCTGCCGGTCACACGCCGTACTCGCGCTCGCGGAACTGGACGTACCCGCCGTTCTCGTAGCGGCGCGAGGCGCGCTTGTACTGCCAGAGAAGCTCGACACCAGGCCGCCCGGAGCGAAGCGCCCCCCGGATTCGGGAGCCACCGGTGAGGGCATTACCCACGCTGAAGGCCCTGTCCCAGTCGTCCGGGCCGTACCCCCGGACCATCTCCGCGACGGCGACGTTCCGGTAGAGCTCGAAGTCGAGTGCATCCTGCCAGGTGTCGTTGTACTCCTGCAGGCGGTCGGTCGCGGCGAGTTCACCGGCGATCTTGCCCGTCCGGACGGCGACGTGGTCACCACCCTCGTGGAACGCGGAGGTGCCACCCATCGCGCCGCCGACGACCGCGATGTTCGCCGCGGTCGGTGACTCGATCGGCCGCGTCGAGGAGATGGCGTAGGTCTCGGTTCCGCCCTGCTTGCCCCGGTCCTCGACGAGTGGCATCTCGTCGATATCGTAGGCCGGGTACTCCTGTTCGATGAGGCGGCGCAGGTAGACCTCGCCGCGTGGAATCCGCTCGTCACCGGGCTCCAGCAGCGGCCAGGCCTCGCGGTCGAACGCGTCGATGTCGAGGCCGATCGGCATCGTGAGACCGATCCGCGCGACGTCACCGTCGTTCGGGAAGACCCAGGGGTAGGCGGTGTGACCGGGCATGTAGCCCCACCAGAACTGCAACCGCGAGGAACCGGCGAGCCCCGCCGGAACCCGCCGGTGCTCCTGGTACGCGATGTGGTTGACCTCGGAGGGGTCCAGCAGGTCGGCCATCCGCCGGTCGGGCGGGGTGAACTGGTCGAGCGTGTCGATGGTGACGGTCCGCTGTGGACCGTCCGCGAGCACCAGCGACTCGGCCCGGAACTGGTCACCGTCGGCGAGTGTCAGCACGTGTGTCGGCTCGCGCCCGTCGAGGTCGGTCTCGACATCGACAACAGCATCGCCGACCCGGTAACTCGCACCCGCGGCCTCGCTCTCCTCGCGCAGCCAGTCGTCGAACGCCGCGCGGTCGAACGCGAGCCCGAACGAGGGGTACGTCGACTGGATACCGGTGTCACTCATCGCCATCGACTCCGAGGGGCCGATGAACTTCGCGCCCGTGATTTCCTGCAGGACGACCTCTTCGGGAATGTCCTCGGGATCGAACCCCATAATGTCGACCCAGTAGTCGAGCAGTCCGGCGGCGTCGGTCGAGTCCGGACCCGGGCGGGGCCGGTCCTCGCGCGGGACACCCTTCTCGAAGACGACAGCGTTCGCACCAGCATCTGCGGCCGCCCACGCCGCCGACGAACCTGCTGGTCCGCCGCCGACGACCGCAACCTCTACCTGTTCCATACCGATATGTACCCCCACAGCACCATAAGCCCACTCGTTCTGTGTGTCGGGTGCCCGCTGTCGCGAGGGTGGGTCCGCCTGGGCCGACCCGCGCCCGAGTGTGCCGGCCGCCGCTCGACCCGGCCGGTATCGGCAACAAGTGCCGGGTCTTGCGCCGTCGCGGACCGATTCACGCGCACGCCACCTCTGCATCTCCGATTCGCGTGTTACGGGCTTAGAGACGGTTATAAAATGTCTGAGCGCCTCTCGATAGTTCGTGAAAGGTCGTTTTACGCCGATTTATCGGAAACGCGGTCGAAGGGAGACAAACCATCCAGCCTTTATATACCCCTCTGGGTCCCACGTACGGGCGAGGAACGATGAGCGCAACACAGTCCCCGCAGGAAGACGAGTCGTTCGAGGCCGAGGACAACGAGGACCGCTCGAAGGAAGAGCGACTGCGTGCATACCTCGCGCAGCGAGCCGAGGACGGCGAGGTGTACTTCAAGAGCAAGTTCATCGCCGACGACGTTGGGCTCTCGCCGAAGGAGATCGGCGCGCTGATGGTGAAACTCCGTGAGTCGGCGACGAACCTCGAGATCGAGAAGTGGTCGTACACGAGCGCGACCACCTGGCGCGTCGAGCCCGCGTAACCCTCCAGCTTTTTTTCGGCGTGCATTCACCCGACAGTCCGCGTCACCGCGGTATCAGCGGGTCGCTTACGACTCGCCGGTTTCGAGCGCGCCGATGTCCTCGAGCCGTTGCCGGAGTCGTCTCCGGGTCTGACTGTCGAGTCGTCGGTGTGGCGAGCGCGGGTAGCCTGCGGGTGCACCCCGCTCGCGCATCGCCCACTTCAGCCCCGAGACGCCGAACTCGAAGACGGCGGCGTGGGACTCGCCGAGGTCGGCGGTCAGTCGCCGCGCGCGGTCGGGGTCGTCCCCGTGACACTCGCGGATAGCGACCGCGAGTTCCGGCCGGAGGTTCGAGATGCCGAGGATTCCGCCGTCCGCGCCGGCTGCCAGTCCGCTGGCGAGCAGGTCCGCGCTTCCGGCAAGCAGCGCGAACGTCTCGTCGGTTCGTCGGCGGTGGCGGGTCAGTGCACCCAGTGACCCCGAGGAGTCCTTCAGCCCCGCGATACCCGACTCGGTCGCGAGTTCGCCGACGGTGTCCGGGTCGAGTCGAACACCCGTGTACTTTGGCACCGAGTACAGGTACACCGGCAGGGGCGAGCCCTCGGCAACCTCGCGGTAGTAGGTCGCGAGCTGCTCCTGGTCGTGGCTGTAGTAAAACGGCGTCACGACCAGTACCGCGTCCGCACCAGCCTCGCCCGCCGCCCGGGCCGACTGGAGCGTCTCGCGCAGGCCGGGGTGGCCCGCCCCCGCGAGCACCGGAACGGAGGCGGCGTCGACGACCGTCTCGACGACGCTCGCTCGCTCGTCGACGGTCAGCAACTCGGCCTCACCCGTCGAGCCACAGGGGACGAAAAAGTCGACGCCGCGAGCCTCGACCCACTCGACGAGCCGCCGCAGACGGTCGTGGTCGACAGCACCCGCCGTGTCGAACGGTGTCACGAGCGCCGGTCCAACGCCACTGATATGCATACCCTCCCTTGTGTACCCGCCCGGGAAACAGTTGCGGGCTCTGCCGACGGTGCGTGTCCGCTCGCGGGTCGCGGGTTCCGCGTCCGCCGGTCGCGTCACGTCGACGCGGGCGCCTGTCGGTCGGTGTTGCCCATCAGGCGCGCTCGTCGCGACCGCCACCGTTTTCGAGACCCGCCGCCGTACGGTTTCTATGGGCAGTGTCAGCCGCGTCGGATGGCGGCTCGAACGGCTCGTCGCGGAGTACTTCCGCCACGAACCCCCCGAGCCCGACGTGTCGGTGTGGTGGCTCGCCCCACTCCCTCGCTGGCTGGAGGATATCGCGCTGCGACTCGCCTGGCCGATCGTCGCGGTCAATCTCCTTGGAACGGTCTTCGGCGTGTGGTACTACTACCAGATCCAGTTTCCCGACACCCCGACGGTCCTCTGGCCGCTTGTCGCGGCGAGCCCACTCGCCACGCTGTTCATGGCGGTCTCGCTTGCGAGCTGGCGGCTGGGTCTCGACCTCGACAGCCTCCACGCCCTTGCCTTCTTCGGGAACGTCACCTTCGGGCTCTGGACGCCGTACGTCCAGCTCGCGCTCGAACCGCCGGGGCTTCCGACCTGGCTGTTCTGGTTTCTGGTCACGAGTCACCTGCTGATGTTCCTGCAGGCGTTTCTCGTCCACCGGTACGCCGAGTTCCGTATCGGGTCGGTGGCCGTCGCGACCGGCTGGTACGCGCTGAATCTCGTGACCGACTACTTCGTTCCGGTGCTGGATACGTACACGAGCCCGCGGCTCCGGGCGACGGTCGTCGACGGGACCGTCGACCACAGCCTGCCCGCACACGACTACGCCGCGGCGGGGGCGGTCCTGCTGACGCTCCTGTGCGTGTTTCTCGCACTCGCCACCCGCCTGGCGAAGGTCCGGTAGGCTACAGGGGGTGTTCGAGAACGAGCGAGTCCTCCCTGTCGGGGCCGACACCGACCGCGTACAGCGGTACGCCGAGTTCGTCGGCGATGTACCCGAGGTACTCGCGGGCGGGGGCCGGGAGCGCGTCGTAGCCCTCGCGTGCGACGGCCCGCCAGTCGGTCTCCGGCCAGCCCTCGAAGCGTCGGTAGATCGGGTCACAGTCCGCCCAGGCGCTGGCAGTCGCCGGCAGGGTCTCGACGCGCTCGCCGTCGAGCCGGTAGGCCTCCGCGACCCGGACCTCGTCGAGCACGGCGAGGGTATCGACGTGGCTGACCGCCAGCCCGGTGAAGCCGCTGACCCGCGCCGCGTGACGCACCATCGGCAGGTCGAGCCAGCCGACCCGGCGCGGGCGGCCGGTGACGGTGCCGTACTCGCCGCCGGCCTCCCGGATCTCGGTGGCACGTCCCGACCCGTCGTCGAGTTCTGTCGGCATCGGACCGCGTCCGACCCGCGAGAGATACGCCTTCACGACGCCGACAACCTCCTCACCGACAACCGCCGGCGGAAGTCCGGTTCCCGTTGCGGCCCCGCCCGCTGTCGGGTGCGAGGAGGTCACGTACGGGTAGTTGCCGTGGTCGATATCCAACACCGTCCCCTGTGCGCCCTCCAGGAGCACGTCCTCGCCGGCATCGATGCGCTCGGCGAGGAACGCCCCGGCATCGACGAGCATCCCCTCGCGTTCGAGCCGGGTGCCGTATCCGCGAAACTCCTCGTACAGCGCCTCCAGGTCGAACGCCTCGCCGGGGTCGTCACCGAACACCGCCTCCGCGAGGGCCCGCTTTTGCGGGACGGCGTACTCCAGGCGCTCCCTGAGAGTCCCGGGGTCGGTCAGGTCCGCGACACGAATCCCGCGCCGACCGGCCTTGTCCTCGTACGTCGGGCCGATACCCCGGCCGGTCGTGCCGACCTCTGTGGTCTCGTCACTCCGTGCCGCCTCCTCGATACCGTCGAGCGCACGGTGGTAGGGGAGGATGACGTGTGCGCGCCTGGCGACCCTGACCTCGGGGTCGAGACCCTGCTCGCGCAGCGCGTCGAGTTCCTCGAACAGTGTCCGGGGGTTCACCACACAGCCGTTCCCGAGCACGCCGACCTTCCCGCGAACCGCACCGCTCGGGACGAGCGAGAGCTTGTACTCCCGGCCGTCGTGGACGACGGTGTGACCGGCGTTGTCACCGCCCTGGTACCGGACGACGACATCCGCCGGCTCGCCGAACAGGTCGACGATACCGCCCTTTCCCTCGTCTCCCAGCTGTGCGCCGACGACTGTGACAGTCATCACACAGCAGTTCCTCCCTCCGGGGTAAACAGATTTCGGTCCCAGCCCCGGGCGGCTCGCTCTTTGCTTCGCCGACCGTTTTCGCCCGCGAATCAAAATAGACTTGTACCGCGTGCGTACTCCTGACGTACTAACGGCAACGCTGCCGGTGACGACAACCTTTAAATCCCCGCCTATATTAGTTAACACATGCCATGATAGACCGACTGGAGAAGGAAGTCGACATGCTAGAGCGGCATCTGCAGGTCCTACAGATGGTCATCGAGAACGAGCCGATCGGCATCGTGAAGATGTCCGACGAGACCGGCTACCCACACCACAAGGTGCGGTACTCCCTGCGCGTTCTGGAGGAGGAAAACCTCATCGAGCCGTCGAGTCAGGGTGCAATCACGACCGACGACACCGCCGAATTCGTCGAGGACCTGGATGGAAAGATCGACCACACCGTCGAGAAACTCGACGGGATGAAACTCGACGGCCCACAGGAAGTCGAGAGCTAACTCGGGTTCGGGGCGGTTGATATTCTCTGTGGCAGGGATGTAGAAACGTTGGGGTGTCTCCGCAGGAGAGACAGAGAGATTCGGGTATCACCTGCGCCGTCGTGCTGTTCGAAACGCGGCTGACAGCGGTTCAGGCCTCGGCCGTCGAGGCGAACTGGTCGTCGTACTCGCCGCTGTCGATGCGTTCTTTGAACGTGCGCGGGTTCTCACCCTCGATCGTGACCCCGAGTGAGGTGCAGGTGCCGACGATCTCCTTGGCGGCGTTTTTCAGGTCGTAGGAGAGCAGGTCGAGGTGTTTTTGTTCCGCGATCTGGATGACCTGGTCGACCGAGAGGTCGGCGACGAACTCCTCGTGTGGCTCGCCGCTACCGGTCTCGAAGCCGGCCTCGTCCTTGATGAGTTCGGCCGTCGGCGGCACGCCGACCTCGATCTCGAAGGAGCCGTCGTCCTCGTAGCTGACCGTCACCGGCACCTCGGTGCCATCGAAGGCCGCGGTCTGGTCGTTGATCTCCTGTACGACCGCCTGGACATCCACCGGTGTCGGCCCGAGTTCGGGGCCGAGCGGCGGGCCGGGGTCGGCCTGTCCGCCGGGAACGAGTACCTCGATGCTGTCTGCCATGTTCAGGGATTCGGTGGAGACGGTGTTAAGAATTCCCCTTCGGGCCGTCGGTGCGAACGCCTGGCACGCGGCGGGTCGGTGACACCGGTGGTTCCGACCATCACCGGTCGGAATGGCAAGGGCCTACCGGCCCGGGACCGAAGGGGGGATATGAGCGATAACACCTCGCGTGCCGCGGTCGCGGCACGTGCCGCCCGCGCGGGCGGCGAGACCGCACACGAGCAGTTCAGGGAGTCGGTGACCGTCGAGACGAAGTCCGACCCGATAGACGTGGTCACGGCGGCCGACAGGGAGGCACAGCGGGCGGTCATCGCCACCATCCGGGCGGCGTTTCCCGACGCGGTGCTGGTCTGCGAGGAGGACAGCACCCCGGGCGGGACCGACCTCGCGGTCCGGAAGCGACTCCCCGAGAGCGAGACGGCGTGGGTGGTCGACCCCATCGACGGCACCGGGAACTACGTCCGGGGGATACAGCTCTGGACCACGAGCGTCGCCACGCTCCAGGCGGGCGAGGTGGTCGGTGCTGCAACCGTCCTTCCCGCGCTCGGTGACGCCTACACCGCCGGACCGGAGGGGGTCACGCGAAACGGGGAGCCGATAACCGTCAGCGAGCGAACCGACCCCGCGGAGTTCGTCGTCTCGCTCACCGGCCGTCCGGCCCCGCCCGCGGTCGCTGGAGGGGTCGTCCGCGAGGCGGGCCACGCGCTCGGGAGCCTCCGCCGACTCGGGAGCATGCAGGGTGCGCTCGGACTCGTCGCCGCGGGTGGTCTCGACGCCACGATCGCACCCGTCGCACATCCGCCCTGGGACACGATCGCCGGGGTTCGTCTCGTCCGGCAGGCCGGCGGGACCGTGACCGATGTCGACGGCGACCGCTGGAGGCCCGACGCGAGCGGCCTCGTCGCCTCGAACGGCGCGGCACACGACAGGCTGGTCGAGGTCGTCGCCGCCGCGCGCGCCGACGCGTCGGCCGGCGGGTGAACACTCTTTACCCTCGGGGTATACCTCCCGGGTATGATAGACGAGGCCGTCGAGGAGATAGCGGAGATGCAGACCCACAGTTCCTCCGCTGTGGCGGTAACGGCGGCACGGGCACTCCGGGAACTGCTCGACCGCGAGTATCCGACCGTCGAGCAGTACCTGCGGACACTCGAGCGAAACAGCGACGCCCTCCGCCGGGCGAACCGCTCGCACGTCTCGTTGCACACCACCCAGCGCGAGATCGTCACGTCGGTCAGAGAGCGCGACCCGGGGACCGTCGAGGCGGCGACGGAGGCGACCGAGGCGGCCATCACCCGGGTCGTCGAGCGCATCGAGCAGGGCAAGCGAGCGGCCGCCCGCGAGACGGGGGCCATACTCGCGGACGGCGCGACACTGCTCACGCACGACTACTCGACGACGGTGCTCGCCGCGCTCGAGCGCGCGACCGAAACCGGGGCGTCGTTCACCGTGTACGTCCGCGAGGCACGTCCGCGGTTCCTGGGTCGGCGGATGGCTCGCCGCCTCGCGGATGTCGATGGCGTCGATGTCAGACTCGTCGTCGACAGCGCGAGCGGCCACGTCATGTCCGACTGTGACCGCGTGCTCGTCGGGATGTCCTGTCTCGCCGACGGCCGCCTGTACAACCGGGTCGGCACGTACCCGCTCGCGGCGACCGCCGCCGACGCCGGCGTGCCGGTGACGACCGTCGGGTCGTCGACGAAGGTCGTCGACGACGGGTTCGCGTTCGAGAACGACTACCGGCCCGCGAGCGAGGTGTTGCGCGAACCCGCCGAGGGGTTTGCCGTCGAGAATCCAGCCTACGACGCGACACCGGTCCGGTTGCTCGATTCGGTCGTCACCGACGAGGGACGTCACGACCCGGCGACGTTCGCGTGACGGCCGACGGGGGGTTTTTGAGTGCGGGTCACGTTCGTGGATGTGTGAGTACGCTCGTCGTCTGCCTGGCGGGGGCCGAGTTACGCGAGCGAGCACCGGTCGTCGGCCGTGAGGCGGTCGAGGAACTGGTGACGACCGCGGGTGTCGAGGACCCCGAGAACAGCCGGGTCAACTGCATGCTCGAGGGGCTCCGGGTCGCCCGCAGCCTCGACGAGGAGACCATCGTGGCGGTGCTCGCGGACTCCGGCGGCGTGGGTGGTGAGCCCGCGCTCGCCCGCCAGCTCGACGAGGTCATCGCCACCCACGACCCCGACTCGGCGGTGGTCGTCATCGACGACGCCGACGACGAGCGGTTGCTCCCGGTGTTCGAGAGTCGGCTTCCCGTCGACGCGGTCGACCGCGTTGTCGTCAGGCAGGCCCGCGATATCGAGTCGACATACTACCTGCTCAAGCAGTTTCTCGGCGACGAGCAGCTCCGCCAGGGCGTGCTGGTACCGGTCGGGCTGGCGTTGCTCGCGTTACCGGGGTTGCTCGCCGTCGCGAGCCCACCGGTGGCGGTCGGGACCGTCGCCGCCGTCTTCGGGTTGCTGGTGCTGTACAAGGGGTTGCGCATCGATACCCTGCTGGCGGAGTTCTCCGCGGACACCCGCGAGGCGCTGTACGACGGCCGTGTGTCGGTCGTCACCTACGTCGTCGCGGGCGGACTCGGGCTCGTCGGCGGCTTTCTCGGTGTCGTCGGTGCGTCCTCGCTCGACGGGGAGGTCGGCGGATTGCTCCCGCTCGTGCAGTTTCTCCACGACGCGGTCCCGTGGTTTACCGGCGCAGCACTGGTCGCGAGTGCTGGTCCCATCGTCGACAGCGTCCTCCGCGAGGACGACACCGGCGTGTCGTACATCAACCTGCCGTTCGTCGCACTGGCGCTTGGACTCGCGGTGCGCGGGTTCACCGCCTACACCCTGCAGGTCTCGGAGGTGACAGGCGGGATTCAGGTGCCCGCGATCGTGGTTGGCTCCCGGGAGATGGAGGGGTTCGCCGTCACCGCCGGCACGCATCTCGCGGTGTTTCTCCTCGCGAGTATCGTCGTCAGCCTCGTCGGGGTCCGGGTGGCCTCGCGCCTGAACCGGTCGGAGACCGACGGCCCGCTCGACCGCCCGCCCTAATCTGTCCGACACTCCACGCGCCAGGCTGTCGCTGTCCGGCTGTCGAGCCGGTCGTACAGCGCGCGCAACCCCGCCGACTCCGTCGCCGGCAGGGCGTGCAACCGGACGGTCCCGTCACGGACCGACAGCCGGAACACGTCACCGGTTTCGGTATCCTTCACGAGATACAGCGGCATCGGCAGGTTCCGGAAGTCACCGTAGCGGTACGGTCCCGCCGCGAGCAGGTCAACCACGAGCTCGGCCAGTCGCCCCTCCGGGTCTGACTCCGGGTGGAGCAGAAACGTCGTCGAGCCCTCGTACTCGACACTCCCCCGAAACGGGAAGCTCCGCTCGGGTCTGACCGGGATCTCGAACGACGGTCCGCCGGACATCAGGCTCTGTTAGGGCGTAATTCGATTTAAGTTCCCGGCCGCGTCGCCGACGGACTTACCTGTAGCCCCGCAGATACAGGGGTATGTGCGGCCGGTACAGCCTGTTCACGCCGTCGGCGGAACTCGCCGAGCGGTTCGACATCGACGTCGAGGGGTACGAGCCACGCTACAACGCCGCGCCGGGGCAGTCACTGCCGGTTATCACCGACGACGACCCGGCCCGACTGCGCCGGCTGGAGTGGGGGTTCGTGCCGTCGTGGGCCGACGACCGCGACGGACATATCAACGCCCGCGGGGAGACCGTCGGCGAGAGGCCCACGTTCCGGGCAGCGCTCGAGCAGGCGGGCGGCGAACTCGCGGCCGGCCGCTGTCTCGTTCCCGCCGACGGGTTCTACGAGTGGGTCGACGGACAGCCCTACCGCGTGGCGCTCGAGGACGACCGCCCGTTCCTGATGGCGGGGCTGTGGAGCCGGTGGCGTCCAAAGACGGCACAGACCGGACTGTCGGCGTTCGGCGACGGCTCCGGCCCCGACGGCGACCCCGATATCGTCGAGACGTTCGCAATCGTCACGACCGAGCCGAACGCGCTCGTCGGCGATCTTCACCACCGGATGGCGGTTATCCTCCCACCCGGGGCCGAGCGGGAGTGGCTCTCCGCGCCACCCGGGGAGGCCCGCGACCTGCTCGACCCGTATCCCGGCGACGAGATGCGGGCCTACCAGGTCTCGCGGGCGGTCAACGACCCCGCGAACGACTCGCCGGCGCTGGTCGACCCGGTCGACGAACCGACCTGACGGCCGGAGAGGGTGTGCTCGACGGAGTTGGCACTGGTCGGGGGTGAGCGCAAAAAATCATTGGCGGGTGTCGCCCCAGGCGTTACTCGAAGTGGTCGAGGCAGGTCTGGTACTCCTCGGCGACCGTGTCCCAGTTGACGACCTCGAAGAAGGCGTCGACGAAGTCACCGCGCGCCGGGCCGTAGTCGTAGTAGTAGGAGTGCTCCCAGACGTCGAGTGCGAGAATCGGGTGGGAACTCCAGATGGCTCCCTCGTCGTGGTTGTCGACGACGACGTTGCGCAGCTGTTTCGCCACGGGGTCGTAGACGAGCAGCGCCCAGCCGCTTGCGTCGCCGGCCGCGGCCTCGAACTCGCCCTTCCAGCCCTCGTAGGAGCCAAAGTCCTCCTCGATGCGGTCGCGCAGTTCTCCCTCGGGTTCGCCCCCACCGTCGGGATGCATGTTCTCCCAGAATAGCGTGTGCAGGTAGTGGCCGCCGCTGTTGTGGGTGACACTGCGGATCGCGGCCGCGCTACCGTCGAACTCGCCGGCCTCGCGGTTCGCCGCCAGCGTCTCCTCCGCGGCTTCGAGACTGTCGACGTAACTCTGGTGGTGGGTGTCGTGATGCCAGGTGACGACCTGCTCGGAGATGTGTGGTTCGAGCGCGTCGTACTCGTAGGGCAGTTCCGGCAGTTCAGGGTCGGAGTATTCTGCTGTGGCCATGGTTACACCAGAATATACGGGTGGAACGGTCTTAAGACTTGAGTCTCCGGCGGACAGCCGTCGAGCCCGGTCGTGTCCCGTGGCCGTCACTCACCACGAGGCGGAGGCCTCACCCCCGGGTCGTGAGGAATCGCAGATTCATCTGACCGTCCGAACGGCCTTGCGAGGCGGCTTCACCGCCTCGAATTTGCGGCCCGGAGCGCCGCACGGCCCGTAAGAGGAGAGTACAGGGCTCGCGATGCTCAATCGGAAGCACGAGCGAGTCGGGTGAGGAGGACAAAAAGGATCGAGGATCGCTCAAGCAGTCGGCAGTAGGCTGCAACAGCGAGGCGCCTCGGGCCGTGCAAGCGGGCAAAGCCCGCGCGCAGAAGCCGACACCGAGTCTGCTAACCCACGCACAGAGCTAGCCCTTGCCCAATCACAGCCTTTGTCATCCATTGAACCGACATAACACATACGGTGAAAGCAAATCGAACTGTCGTGATCTCTCTAGTCGCTCCAGAAAAGTCACGCTCCGACTTCCACCAGGCGATCTTGCCGCATGCCTACTGCCAGCACGAAGCGATTGAGCACTGTTGACTAGACACATCAAGGCACCCGGACGACCTGCAAACTAGCAGATAGGCTGCCGAAGACACACTCGACGACCAACTTCGGGACGACACCAACGAGCAGCTCCACTCGAATCTCGTCCAGAAAGCCATCAGAGACGCAACCGGAGTGATTTCTTCGTGCAAGACCGGTTGGGAGAACGGCGACCGGATCAGCAAGCCCGACCTTCACGACCGTGAGCAGGCTGGCGACACGGTGACCCACGACGGACGAGCCGCCACCTGCAATCGGTACGAGGCGACGTTCTCGACAATGAATGGCCGGTGCCGATACGAGTTGCCGACAGAACTCGGGGGAACGCCGTATGGCGAGTACGTGCTGGACAGGCGGTGGTCGTTTTCGACGCTCTGAAGCGGTCGATGCGGGACTGTGAATCACGGCTGGTGTACGACAACACCGACCGTCTCTGGATCACCTGTCCGTAGGCCACACGAGAGTCAGCGGCCGTACTGGCCGGCGAGCGCGTCCCGGTCGAGTTTGCCGGCCCCCGTCTCGGGGAGCGTGTCGACGAACTCGTACTCGTGTGGGATCTCGAAATCGGCGAGATGGTCGCGGCCGTACGCGTCGAGTTCTTTCTCGGAGGCGGTGCCGACGACGACTGCCTTCGGCACCTGCCCCCACCGCTCGTGGGGGATGGGCGTGACACCCGCCGACTCGACCGCGTCGTGGCGTTCGAGTCGGTCCTCGATGGCCTCGGGATAGACGTTCTCGCCGCCGCTGACGAACATATTGTCGGTCCGGCCGAGGATGTAGTAGTCGCCGTCCTCGTCACGGCGTGCGATGTCGCCGGTCGAGACCCAGTTGCCCTCGAAGGTGCCGTCCTCGGTTGCGAGGTAACCGTCGGCAGTGACGGGACCAGCCAGTTCGAGTTCGCCGGTCGTCGCCCCGTCGAGGGGGGTGCCGTCGCCGTCGACGAGTCGTGCCTCGCAGTCGGGGAACGGTCGCCCGACGCTGTCCGGCTTCTCCGTCGCTGCTGGGCGGTCGGGCGACCGGTAGAGGTTGTTCGGCCCGCCTTCAGTCAGGCCGTAACCCTGGAGGAACGTCTCGCCGCGGTCGCGGTAGGGCTGCATCACCGACTCCGGGCAGGGGCCACCGCCGCTCATGACCCACTCGACCGACGAGAGATCGGCCTCGGCAAACGACGGATGCTCCGCCAGCGCTCGCAGGATGGCAGGCACGGCAAACAGTTGCGTCACGCCGTGGGCCTCGATACAGCGAAGCACCGGACCGGGCTCGAACACCGGCCGCATCACGAGCGTGCCGCCGGCGTACAGCGTCGGGAGCGTGACGAGATTCCACCCGCCGGTGTGAAACATCGGCAACACCGGTATCGAGACCGTCTCGTCGTCCAGTCCCCAGGCGACGGCCTCGGTGATCGCGTTCCACTCGAGCTGGCGCCGACTGATCGGGACGACCTTGGGAGTGCCCGTCGTCCCGCCGGTGTGCAGAAACAGCGGCGCGACGTCAGGCTGTGCGTCGGCGCTTCGGTCGGGTTCGCCTGTTGTTTCTCTTCGCCCCTCGGACTCCGTGTCGCGTCGCGCTGGGGCAGGTGCGGTCGACTCGTCGAAAAACGAGGCGAATTCGGTCTGCGGGGCATCGACATCCCCGACGAGTTCCGCGAACTCAGATTCGACCAGCACGAGTTCGGGGTCGATGCGCGCACACAGGGTGGCGACCGTCTCGGCGGGAAGTCGCTGGGAGACCGGTGCGATGGTAGCGCCACGCGAGTCAGCGGCGAAGAGCAGCGAGAGCAGTTCGAGACGGTTCTTCGAGAGGGTCACCACCCTGTCTCCGGGACTGATGCCGACGGCCTCGAGTCGGTTGGCAGTCTCGGTGATGCGGTCGGCGAACTCAGCATACGAGAGGCGTGTGTCGTCCACGTCGTCCACGACCGCAGTTCGGTCCGGCCAGTGACGTGCCCGGGCAGCCATCGAGAGCGTCATATCTGAACGTTCCCCCGGACGGACGTATATCTGTGGTGGTCCTGGTGGCGAACGCAGACTCGTGTGGCGCTGCGCCGCTCTGTCCACGTGACGGCAGGGGGAAGCCGCTGTTTGCGCTTGCCTCTGGCCCGCTACATTCTGTACTGGCGCGTTCGATACGGCTCGGGGAGAACGCCGGGGGGTCCGTCGGTGTCGAGGACCTCCGCCGGTACATCGAGCGCTGTGATTTTCGAACCGACGAGGGCAACTGTCGGTTCGCGGTTGAGCATGGCGACAGAGACCGGGTGTTTGCCAACGAGCGCCGGGTCGAACAGTTCCAGTGTCCGGTCGCAGGAGACACCGACGAGGACGGACTGACCGCCCGCTGGGACTGGCAGGACTGCAGGCATTTTCGCGCCCGGAATCCCGGTGACGAGTGTCTCCGGTGTGGCCTCGACGAACAGCGGATGGCCCACGACGACAGGCGCCCGCTGCTGGAGGAACACCATCTCTCGTATGCCGACGATTCGCGCCACGACAGCAGCGACCCGACCCACGAGATTACAGTGGCGCTGTGTCGGTGGTG
>OBKM01000220.1_pt1 | contig 29236 bp, 17 predicted proteins | sample 1519691 | NCBI WGS metagenome assembly OBKM01 (sample SAMEA37050418, study PRJEB22526) | metagenome | biome: saline pan; feature: lake; material: water | place: Egypt | collected 2015 | depth 0.5 m
CCGGGATGAATCGCGTTGACTCGCACGCCATCCGGACCGAGTTTCGCCGCCAGCGGGTAACCGCTGTGACCGACGGCACGCCACGCTCCTTGCCGGACACGTCGGACGAGTCGCGGGGCTCAACCTGAGACGCGGCCTGCTCGGGGACACACAGGCGGACACGGCCGACCAGCCGCTCGCGTGCGGGACGACGCCGCCGCGCTCCCGTCGGGTAGAAGCGTTGTCGAGTTCGCACGGTACGTCACGACGGTTCATCACCTGCCCGGCCGGGCAACGCAGATCGAGAGCCCGCAGGAATTGCTCCGTGGCAGTTTGGCCGTCCGGCCCGTCTCCGAGGACGGATTCACGTTCGGAGCTGTCGGAGTAATACAAAATACGAATGTGTCTCGTAGAGACCCTCAATCCAGTCAAGTGTATCGTTGGCGGCGTCGGCCAGTCCGGCAGCACGTTCGACATCACCACGACGATTGGTCTCTCTAGCGGCTTCGAGTAGTGTCGACACGAGATCGAAAAAGTAAATCGGTATTGTATGGTCGCAGTCCGGGTACTCGGACGGGTAGGACTGGCGCATCTGCTTGCGCCGTTCGTCGATTTTGTCGAGACGAGCAGTAATCGGCTCGTCGTCGGGGTCGTACCCGGAGTCGGTCGAGAGATTCGGGACGAGCGTCCTGTCGTAGAACCGGATCTCCTGCCGGGCAGCGTACAGCGCCGGGAGATCGACATCGTTCGAGTGTTCGGCGGTCCGCTTGAGATCTGCAATGCGGTCGCGGAGATGTGGAACCATCTCACCCGACTCGGTTTCGAGAGTGGCGAGCAGTCGGTCGGCGGTTCGAGTCAGTCCATCGGCATCGACGCCTCCGAGTCGGGTTGAGATGGTCTCGGCCCGGTCGATGGCATCCACAGCCGTCTGTAGGGTATCGACGAGGCGACGCCGCTCAACTGTGTTGATGTGCTGTAACGTGGAGAGAAATTCCTCGGCTGGCTTGCTCTGGACGCTTGCCGATGTCTCGACATCGGCCGCGACGCCGGCAATACTGGTCGTGTCGTCGGCGAACCACAGCTGTTCATCATCGAGGTCGCGTGCGAGATCGGTCATTGCGTCGGTGGTCTCGGTGGTCCGAACTGACCACGATGTCTGCTCTCTCGCCATCTCGGAGATATCCTCGGCAGCACGCATCAACGCATTGTTGCGGTTGCGACACTCCTCGAGGTCAGCAGCCACTCTCTCCAACGTCCGGCCAACAGCCGCCAGGCGCACACTGTTGTCCATCGTATCGCGCCCCGGGTCCGCGACTCCTCCCTCGAACTGCGTGGTCATGCTTTGGGCAAGCTGTTGTGGGTCCTGTTGGCCGTCGAGCGTCGCGAGCGACGCCTGGAGCCGGTCGTACGCGTCCAACTGCTCGACGGTCGTCTGTAGTGTCCCGGTCATTTGCTCGACAGTTCCCCCACGGGTTTCGAGTTCCTCAAGCAGACCAACTGCGGTATTCGACTCGATGCCATCGTCACGGACGCGATCGACACTCTCCTGGAGCACTCGGTGACGCTCGGGGGCCGTCTCCTCGCGGTTGGGTGCTTTCGCGAGTTCCAGCTCCCCCTCGTTGAGTGCCTTGGCAAGCATCGATATCTGGCGTGCTGACGGATCGGAGCGATGGATGCCGTAGTCGGCAGGCCGGTCGACCGCATCGAGCAACTCCTCGGACGCGTCGAGCAGTTCCTCGACGGCCTCGGCGACGGCTTCGGGTTCCGAGTTCGTGTCAAGCCGGGCTGCCGACGATGCAAGCGCCTCGGCCGCCGGCCCCGACTTGTCGACTCGTCGCGGGCGCCTGCCGTCTCGCTGTTGCTCGCCGTCAGTCGAACGCTGTGTCTGTGGTGACCCCACGACCGACCTGTGTCGGTCATCGCTGTCGGGGGGTTGTTCTTCCCGACCCAGTGGGGGTCCATCCTGGCGGACAGGTCCGTTTTGCGGCTCGGTGGTGGCGGCGGACGGTCGCTCCGATTGCCGTTCGGTTGCCTGGCGCGTCTCGTCGGGTTGACCCGCTGGGTCCTGCTTGGACTGGCGGCGGCCGGGGGCACGACTCGGCGCCGGAGTACCGGCGACCATCCCACCGATGAGTCCCCCGACGAAGCCGAGTGCCAGGGAGTGACCCACGATGACCAGCACGATAACGACGAGGCTCCCCGCCAGGAGTTCACCGATTACCGGAGTATCCGCCAACCACGCGCTCGCCAGCGTCCCGAGCACGGTCGCTGGCAGTACCATGATGAATCCTTTTGCGGTGCCAGCTTTCATCCCTCCAACTGCACCCTGTTTCTGCAAGTAACCCGCGACGATGCCACCGAACACCGGGGCGAACAGTTGCAGTATGGGGACGAGATAGGATATTTTGGTGACAAGCGCGCCGATAGAACCGTTGACGAACGTCCGCCCTTGCAACTGTGCCATACGAGAAGGAATAACAGGCCGACCGAATAAAATTATCGGTTACTGGAATCGAATCGGGCAGTCTGTAAGTCACCCCATGTTCTCCCGTCCGAGGTGCTCGAAGACGGACTCAACGTTGTCCCAAACATCTTTCAGTGCCGCTGCCTGTCGGTTGTTCCTGTTGTTGACGACCGCTTCGGCGTACTCGTACATCGACTCCAGCGTCGGAAGTTGTGGATTCCAGACAAGTCCCCACAGGTGAACGGAGTCGACCTGTGGAACGACCAGTCGGTCCACATAGATATCAACCGATTCACCCGGGCCGGTAGACGCGCGATCGAAGAAATCCTGCCCTCCAAGTATGCTTTTTACCCTGTTGTCTGCCAGCAGTGGTGACAAATTTTCCATCTTTTCGTCTGGTCCGAAAATCATGAACGTTCCGCCCCACGCAGTTCCGGGATCGAAGTCGATGAACTGGCCCTGAAGAAGCGTCGAGCGAACGAGCGTATCGAGGTCCTGTTCGGTAGACGGCGAGTCGTGACGGCCGAGTACCGGCACCATCACGACCGCTGGGTCGTACTCGAGGTCGATATCGGTGGGATACTTCTGAACCGCAGGCCGGATGCTATCCGGAACGTCGAACATGTCGCCACTGATGCGCATCGTTGCCGAGGCATCGTACGATATCGGTGTCGAAGACATCGTGAACCCTTCAAGAAACGAGACAAGGAGTCGGTTGATATTCTGGTACTGCGGCGGATTGTACTGGAGCCACTCGGATCTAACCTCGACCGCGAGATCATCTCGTATCTGTTCGAGTTGGGAGTTGTCGAACGGAAGGATGCCGTCGACGGCTTTCGAGAGCCGTGCGATTCCGATGACCCCACGGACCATATTCCCACCACCGAATGTATCTTCGCTTGGAAGGACGACCGAACTCAGAACTGGCTTGACGCTGCTTCCGTCACCGCCGGGGCCAGAGGACTCGAGCATCTCACAGATGTTCTCTGCAAGCACCGGTGTCGCCCCGCAGCCGGTCCCTTTCGTCACACTGTGAACCAGCATCACCGCCTGTGCACCCCGGAGACTCTGCCGGTCGATATCCCAGCGTTCGACGAGTGCGTTCTGCTCACCGTCGAAATCGTGTTGCATAAAATCACGACCGCGCCGCCAGTCCCGTCCCGTACCGGAGTACGTATGCTGGTTGAACCCGATCATGCAGTACCTCTCCAGTGCCTCCCGTGAGTACTCCTTGTCGACCTGCGCGTAGTACGTCCCGTACACCTCGCTGTTGTTCGTGTTTAGACTCAGGTAGTCCGCGATTCCTTCCTCCCAGACATCGGCCAGACTGTGATTCTGTTCTGCGAGTGTGTCACGTCGCATCAACATCGTATCAAGGATGTGGTTCCCTGCACCACCGATTCCGATTACCAGCCATTTCTTCGATGTTCCGCGGTCGATGTTCTCTCTCGTCTCCGCGTGCTCCTCGCCGCCTGTGTCGGAGTGTCGGCCACCGGCCGTTTCGGTCCGGCGTGTACCCCCGGATGGTCGGGGGTGTGTCGGGCTTGACCCGGTCTGTCTGGCGTCGTCACCTGCGACATCACCCGGTGAGTGTGGCTCGTCTCGTCCGTGCTGTGGGCCCTGCGGACCGCTACGACGAGTTTGCGTATCTGCGTCAGCAGGCCGTCCAACCCGTTCCGTCTGTTCTGTCGATTGGTTTCTCGGCTGTTCTCCCCCAGGTGTGGTCTGCGAACGGAGGTCGGTACGGAGCGTCCCGTCTTCAAACAGCTCCTCGTACAGGTTCGGATACGCTTGCTCCACCGACGGCGCATGCTCCCCGTGTGTGGAGATGATGTGGGCACGTAGACCCCCCTCTGTTATTTCGGTCTGACATAACTTACATCGGTTGGACATCGTGTATAGCTACGATTGTATTCCACCCTTGTTAATTATTTCTACTGTCCGGGAGGTGATGAGTCAGCTACTGACGTGGATGCTAGTATCGCTCACACAGCGCCGAGAGTACCTGCACCGGACTCTCTTCCTCGTTTACTGTCAGCTCGATGTAACCAGGATCTGTATTGTCGACATCGACGGCCCGGATTTCGGTCTGGCGTTCACAGAACGTCCGAATCTCGTCGAGGAGGGGGTCACTGGAGAATCGCGTGGGGTACTCGCCGAGTTGAAGTGTAACACTCCTGTCGGCCCCGTATTCGTCGGCATTGCGCCGCAACTCGCGCAGCAGATACAGTACGTCCTCAGACGAGTAGTCCGCATTGGATGACGCCTGTTCGGAGGGGCGCTGGTGTCGGGATGGCCCCGTGTCGGCCTCGTCGTTCACTGTGGTGGTATCCACCGCAGTTTCGTCTACCGGCTGAGGGTGAATCTCGATCGTGTCATTTTCGACCGTGTAATCGATGTCGTACACGCGCGTGAGTTCGACCCGGAGTCGTTCGACGAGTGCCGTCTCGACGGTCGTCGGGATTGCGACGGTGCCGGAACCGTGCTGGATGGTCGGCACTACGCTATCGGCGACGAAGACGGCCGTCTGTCTGAGCTGTTCCGCATTCTCGTGTGCCTGGTCGAGGGTGCGCAACGCGCGCTCGAACCGGCACTCATGGAGCTGCGCCGTCGCGTCCTCGAGCTGTCGGTGTACCTCGCGGCTAGTCGGAAACGGTGGTTGTTCGTCTCCGAACCGCCCCTCGAACAGCATCTCCTCGAGCCGTTCACCGACGCGGCTGTCGAGACGGTCGAGGGCGTCCCGGGCGCTTGCAAGTTCCGACTCGACCTCCTGACGACGGGCGTCGAATCGCTCCTCGTTGTGCCGGAGCGTCGCTTCCATGTCTTGAATGTGGCTGGCGGCCTGTGTGACAGCGCGTGTCCCCTCCGACAGTGACACCCCCGTCCCTGGCTCGAGCAGGGCGGCGAGGCGATCGTCGAGTTCGTGAACCTCTCCCCCGATCTGGATCGGTGGACCCTCGACACCCGGCAAGACGACCTCGTTGAAACCGTCCATGTTCCGAATGATATAGCGATCCCCGTACGACGACGTGACAGCCACCTCGTTGTACGTGCTCTGGACCTCCCGCACGAGATCCTGCCGGAGCGTCTCGAGTGCTCGCTCGGCCTGTGCGACGGGGTCGAGCGAAGCTGCCCGGTCGGCCAACTGGATGGCCCGTTCGCGGCGCTCGCGGGTCGACAGACCGGCCGCCGTCTCGGCGAGCTGTTGTGCATCTGTCCGTAGCCCCTCACACTCGGTTTCGAATGTCTCGACTGTCGCTTCGAACGTCGCAACCACATCCGGGGCGACCGTCTCGAGTTGCGCCAGGGTGTCGGTATCGAGTTCCCGACGAACACGCTGGTCGAACGTCTCCTGAGCGTCTCTTGCCTGCTCACGCGCCGTTGCCAGCCGTTCTGCTGTTTCCTCCTCGAGTGTGACGGCCCACTCGTAGGAGGAAACACCGAGCCAGATTGTCACGACAGTCAAAACCGGAATCGCAAGGAATCCGAGGAGTTGGACGACCGGAGTTCCCCCGGTAAAAAGTGGCGAGTAAACCAGCAGAAACAGGGCGAGAAAGACCGTCACGAGACCCGCCCCGGCGTAGGTCAACTGGCGATCACGCAACACCAGCATCGCCACGCCAACACCCACCCACGCGAGTGCAATCAGGAGAAACAACCCGAACACGACGATATCGTTGTCACGAAAGATGACCCCAGCCTCGTCAAACACCTCGATTGCCTGGAACGTACTCTTCAGCGTCGCCATCACCGGCACGTCGTCCGCGTCGACGCCGAAAAGTGCCAGCAACGCCTGAAGCGATGTCACAATGATCGGGAGTCCGGCGGCCACCCAGCACACAATCGCCACCCGACGATCGTTACGAATCACGTTTCGTATTGCTCACTCACTCATCATACTGACGGACGAAAATATAAGGATTTTGGTCCAGTAATATAAACGAATGGTGTCCGCGTTGTCTGTGTCGCTCACGGGCCGCTGTGCTCCCCGTTCGCCGGTCGAGGCTTCCCGTGGGCCTCGCATCTGCTCATTACCGGACTACAGTCTGGTTTTTTGCATCCGTGTACCAATCAGCACTGAGGTCAGACTGGATAGTACGCCGGGACGAATCTCCGGATTCGCAAGATTTACCACGTAAGCTTTCGAGGTTGCACGTATGGTTCGCCCGGTCAGCACGGAGGTGCTGCAGGATATCTGCACGGAGATAGCGAGACAGAACTACGGGTTCGTCTATCTGAACGAGCACAAGGGTACAATCAAAGAGCAGTACACACAGATGGATACGGGACTGAAATACAGCAATTCCGTCTCACTGTCCGATATCCAGCAGGGGTTGGGCGACATCGCCGAGAACGATGTGAATTCCTTCGAGCAACTCCGCGGGGACGCGTACTTCCTGCGACCGTTCGGCCAGAAATGGGGAGGACAGATCGGCGACGAACTCGAGGCGCTGTTTACGACCGACCTCGTCCTGCACAAGAAGCGACTGGAGTCGCGGTTCGATATCGCGCCGGCGGATGTCGACTTCTTCGCACGCGAACTGCTAGAGGAGGGATATATCGACCGGGTGCCTGCCGGCGAACGGGATTACTTCGTTGGGGGGCCGAAACTCAGAGACGAGACCAACCGTGACATTGGACTCGAAGCACAACTGCAAACGGAGTCCAACGCCGAGGGAAAACTCTCACACCGCGACCTCGAGGAGATAATCGATGTCGCCGCAACAGAGAACGTCATCGATTATCTCTCGAAAAACGACTTTATCATCGACCTGGACGGCGAGTTTCTTGTCCAGACCGCACTCGACGAGTTCGCCGCGTCGATGGCAGAGCGTATCGAGACCGCGGTCGTCAAAGAGTTCCGCGAGGCCGACCACGTTCTCCACCGGGCGGAGTTCGAGACAGTGGTCGAAAACAACATCAACGACTCGAGTTCGATTCTGAAGAAGGCACGCTCGGTAAGACAGGCTATTCTCGAAGAGACCGAAACTGTCCTGCAAGAACGACTCGGACTCGAGGAGGACAGGACCAACCAGATGATCATCATGCCCGAAGAGGGCACCGACGCGGATGGATTCCAGTCGTTCGTGGACCAGCAGGCGAAGACGATTCAGCGCCAGGTCGCCCGGAGTGACGTTGCGATCACGAAGCGAAGCGAGATGATCGAGGCCGGCGACGAACGGATAGCGGATCTTCAGGTCGGTCGCACCGAGCGCGCCCGGCAGTTTATCCACGACGAGATCCGGGACCGATACGAGGAACTCGTCGACAAGGAGTGGTGACCGGGATGAGCGCCTGCTGTCCCAGCAACCAACCCGACTGGGCCGCCATAATGGTAACCGAATAATAGATAACTATATATTACGCGAAACCGAACAGACAGGCGAAACAGGAGCCCACGGCACAGACGGGGCGACAGAGAGACGCGAGAGACGACAGAGACACTCCAGACAACAACAATGCAACGAAAATACGAGAACTTCGAGGAACGGGAGATGATCGACGGGACGTATCTGGTTGGGGAGCCGTCAAGCCCTGCCGACGAGCGAATCCGCATCGATACGGGCTGGTTCGAGGGCGAGGCTGGGGAAAAGCGTGACTGGGAGTACATCGTCGGCGAGATTGTCGCCAACGACCTCCAGGAGGACCTCCAGCTTGAGGAGGGTGGTGAGGGGACGATCACCCGAGAACGGGCCGTCGAGAACATCAACAACGCCGATATCGGTGGGGACAAGTCGGTCGTGAACCGGGACCAGGCGGAGGCGATTGTCGATTACTTCGTCGAGGAAGGGGCGCTCACGCAGCGCCACAACGAGGAGATGGTCGTTTTGCACGACCCCACGAAACTCACGAGCGAGGACTCACAGTTCGACGACCAGGAGCGGGAGTACCACATCCTGAGCTGGGCTGCCGCCATCGACACCTGCATCGACCACATGCAGGACACACTCGACACGTTCAGGGATGCGAGAGAACGCCTCCAGCAGGAGACCGAGGATATCGGACAGGAGGAGGTCTCCCACGTCGAGAAGGAACTGGCCCGCGTCGCACAGGAACTGAAGGCCCTCGGCCCAGGGGCCGACGTGCCCGACCGGTCCGATCTCGCCCGTGACGAGCGCAATCAGTTCGACACACTCAAAGATGACCTGGCGTACTACAAGTCGCTCCACGAGGTCAAAAAAGAGCAGCTCGTGACCGCCGAGAAGGGAATCGAGCAGCTCAAGCAAAACATCAGGCGACTGCGCGCAGCCAAGGACACCTACGAGTCCAAGGTCGGCGAGATGCGGAAAGCGGCACTCAGACAGCAGGTCTTTCCGAGTGAGGATGTCGACCTCGCAAAGAACATGGCCGGGCTGATAACGAGCCTGTCGAACGCGGAGAACCCCGAGAAGATGGCCGACAGCTGGAGCTCCACCGAGGACGTGCAGAACGCAGTCGACGAGGCGCTCGAGGATGTCGGCGAAGTCGTCGACGAGATCGAGACATCCGTCGACGAGGAGGAACTCGACGAGGCAGAGGCACAGGCCCAGGAAGGCATCCAAATGGAGTGAGGACGATTGCAATCCCCGGAACACCCATGCAACGGAAATACGAGAACTTCGAGGAACGGGACACTGCCGACGGGGTGTACCTGGTTGGAGAACCGACACACCCGGACGGCGCACACATCCACATCGAGGCGGGCTGGTTCGAGAGCGAGCCTGGAGAGAAGCGTGACTGGGAGTACATCGTCGAGGAGATTGTGGCCAGTGGCCTTCAGGAAAACCTCCAGTTCGAGGTGGGCGAGGTGACGGTCGCCCGGGACCGGGCGGTCGAGAGTATCGCCGGTGCCGACCTCGACGCCGACACGTCGGTCGCGAACCGGGACCAGGCGGAGGCGATTGTCGATTACCTCATCGAGACGGGGGTACTCACACAGCGACGGAACGATGAGATCGTCGTCCTGCAGGACCCGGCGAAGCTGACCAGCGAGGACTCCGAGTTCGACGCCCAGGAGCGGGAGTACTACATCCTGAGCTGGGCTGCCGCCATCGACACGTCTCTCGACCACATGCAGGACGCACTCGATAGGTTCAGGGATGCGAGAGAGCGGCTGCAGGAGGAAATAGAGGAGGGGGGTCAGGAGGAAGCCTCCCACGTCGAGAGGGAACTTGAACAACTCAAGCAAAACATCAGGCGACTGCGCGCGGCCAAGGACACATACGAGTCCAAGGTCGGCGAGATGCGGAAAGCGGCACTCAGACAGCAGGCCTTTCCGAACGAGGACGCCGAACTCGCAAAGAACATAGCCGGGCTGATAACGAGCCTGTCGAACGCTGAGAACTCGGAAAACAGAGAGGAGAGCGCGGCCTTCCCCGAAGACGTGCATAGCGACAACGCTGAGAATTCGGAAAAGAGAGTAGAGACCACGGCCTTCCCCGAAGAGGTGCATAGAGACATCAAAAAGGCGATCGACCTTGCGAAGGAGATGACCGAGTTGCTGACCGAGTTGCTAACCCAACTCGAGCGCCCGGAGAACCTGGAGAAGCAAGCCGAAAGCTGGAGCGCCACCGAGGACTTGGAAAAAGCGGTCGACGAAGCGCTCGAGGATGTCGGGGAAGTCGTCGACGAAGTGGAGACATCCGTCGACGAGACAGAGGAGGAACTCGACGAGTCGCAGGTGGGGTGAACGATGCAGGCACGCTCGGTACTCTGGAGTCTCGGGACGATCGGGGACTGCATCGGACAGCTGGACGAGCAGCCAGTGTTGAAGGGCAACCCGATAACGATCGACCAGGGGAACCGTGCACGGCAGACGGCCCGGGAACTGGTCGAGTTGCTCCGGGGTGTGTCCTGCGCGCGGCCGAGCAACCCGACCGAGCGGACCGACGAGGCACTGCGTGAGGTACTCGCAGCGATGTATCGGACGGGGAGTGCGGACGTGGCGACGGTTTCGAAGGCGGTCACGTCGGAGCAGATCGACAGGCTCCGCTCCAAGGGGTACGTCGAGACCGTCCACGGGGAACTGTTCGTGCAGCTGGATGACCCGGATACCGCCCGGAATTGGCCGCCGCTGGTTCACCTGTTGGTCGAGGTTCTCGGCCGACAGGTCCGACGGACACAGACGCTTCTCGCCAGACTCAGTGCCGACGGCGACCGGGGAACGGAGTACGCCCTGTTGTGCTCGCTCCGCGACCGTCTCGACTGCCTGCGGACGGTTCTCCGGAGCCATCTCGGCCGACTCCGACTCGTCAACCACACCGTCTCCATCGACGCCGACCTCTCCCGGGTGCTGGCCGAGACGCTCCCGGGCGTGTTCGGTGCTGCCTCAACCACAACGGAGGGATCATAATGACAAAGAGAACGAATGCAAAACCGATGTTCAACACCGACCATCCGACCAGCTACGTGACTGTCTCCGGGAATCTCGTCGATTCCTCGCAGAAACTCGTCCGGTTACGGTGTCGGGGAAAACAGGCGGTGTTCTACGCGCGCCCGCCCGACGACGACCTTGATGACTTCCTGACCGCCGGCGCACCGAAGGTCACGATGAACCGCAACGTCGCCACGCTGTTTGGCTCCGGCCCGGACGACATCCGGCGTGCGAGTTCGTTCATCGTCGATACATCCGCGACAGATAGGGAGATCCACGAGTGCCGGTCAGCCGAACTGTACGTCGAGGGAAGCGTCACCAGGTCCGAAATCGAGACCCTCCTGCGGAGCAACAGCTATCTACTCCACGAGATTCCGGAGGTGATCAAGACCAACAAGGGGAAGATAACCGTCAACGTCGTCGAGATGGAGCCAGCCGACTTCACGACGCTTCAGGTCACCCAGGGGACGGAGTTGACGTTTCTGGACAGGGAGGCCTACGACGAGCGGCGCACGGAGAGTACGGACACAGCCGGCAGATCCGGGACCGGCGAGAGGGACGTCGATATCGACCTGTCACCGGAGAAGCCAACCGTGAGCTTCGAGGGGGATGTCGCCGGACTGGAGAGCGTCAAAGAGACCGTGCGAACGTTGCTCGCGCTGTTCGATCCCGAGACGAGAGCAGAGATCGAGAGCAGATACGGTCCAAAGTTCGCCTCCCGCGGGAGCAGCCTGCTTCTGTACGGGCCGCCGGGCTGTGGGAAGACGATCGTTGCCGAGGGGATTGCCTACGAGGCGGCGAACAACACGAACATCGAGGACCAGTACGGCGACGTGAAGTTCCTGCCAGTCAAGGGCGGCGACATCCTCTCGCGGTACCCTGGTGAGGCCGAACGGCGCGTTGAGGCAGTATTTGCGCGCGCGCACGAGATTGCACAGGACGGATTCGCGGTGCTGTTTTTCGACGAGGTCGAGACACTCATCCCCGACAGGAGCGACGACGATCTCCAGCGACACGAGCGCTCGCTGACGAACGCCTTCCTTCAGGAGATGGACACCGACCAGATGGAGGACAACCTCTTCGTCGTCGGGGCAACGAACATGCCGTTCACCATCGACCCGGCAGCGAGTCGCCGGTTCCCCGTTCAGGAGTTCATTCCACAACCCGACGCGACGGTGATGGCGGAGGTCTGGCAGAAGGAACTCGCCGACCTCGAGGCCGAAAGCAACGTCGGCATCGATATCGATTACGAGCATCTCGGACGAGCTTCCGAGGGGTACACGCCGGCGGAGATAGCCGACCGGGTGCTCGGGACCGACCTCCAACGAGAACTCATCCAGAGCGTCGTCACGCCGGGCGAACCGATTACTCCCGACACCGAGTACCTGCTCCGGCGCCTCGACGAGAACGAGCCAAAGACCATCAGGCAGTTCATCACGAGCGTCACGAGCGAGATGGATTCGCTCGAGGGCTACCCTGAAATGCGGCGGTACGTCGAGCAGCAAGCAGAGCGACTCGACATCGCCACCGGGTCCGGCGGCGTCTTCGACGAGTTGTTCGCCGCGGCGGACCCCGACGAGACGGCCGGACAGTGACTATGTACGAGGAACCCACGTACCACGAGCACGACAGCTACACGCTCGGTGAACGGTGGGTACTCGCAGCCGGGAGGGAGCATATCGCGTTCGGACGTGTCGACGGACAGGTCGACCTGTGCAACGAGGACGGGTGCGAGACGCTCGCACTCGCGACCCCGCTCGACGATCTCGACCTCCACCAGTACCTGCTTGCCCTCTCGGGTGACACGGTCCACGCATACACGATGTCGGGGGTCGAACTGTGGACACAGGAGGTCCCGGATGCCACGGCAGTCGCGGCACTTGGGGCCCGCGGCGTCGTTGCCGTCCCGACCGACGGGACGGATGTGATCGGACTCGACATCGAGACGGGGAGTCGTATCTTCACCGCCAATCGACGCCACCCCGACCTCGAACCGGAGCATATCGTCAGCGGCGACGGTGTGCTCGCCATCGGCACCTGGTCGTTTGTCGTCTGTTTCGACACGACAGGAGAGGTAACACTAGACTGGAATTTCGGGGGGACGATCGAGGCCGCAGGCGTGGTCGATGGACGCGTCGTCGTCGTGCGCCAGGACGGTACCGTCGCGGCGCTCGACCCGGCAACGGGCGACCAGTGTTGGAGTACCTCGTCGTCGATCCGTCACCTCGCTCCGCGCGGCAGCACCTGGCTACCGGCGCTGGACGACGCCGGACCCGGGCTGATCCACGTCGATGGACACGTAGAGCAACTCGACGTGGAGAGAGGCAGTCACCGCATTGTCGGCTCCAGGGACGGCACCGTACTCGGCATTGCCGATGAGACATTGGCCTATCTCTACCGTTCGCAGGCTCCTCCGTCGGCAGTACTCGAGGCAAACCTGCTCACGGACAGTGTCGCTACCGGTGAACCGATTCGCGCCCGCATCGAAAATACTGGCGACAGGCAGGTCACCACGACGGTCACACTCGACATCCCGGAGACCGTCTCCGTGGCGACCAGGTACAAGCCCATCGACCTGCAACCCGGAGAAGCAAGCGAAGTTGCCTACCGGCTCCAGAACACCCCGCCCGAACAGATCGCGTGTGGGCTCCTCGTCGACTCACGGGAGCTCACACGCCAGTCAGTCACCGTCGAGCGTCGACTCGATCTCGAGGCTGCACTCGACGTACGAACCGAATGCGCGTCGGTTACGGACGGTCGGGTGACCGTCCGTGCCACGGTCGAGAACACGAGTGAGGCGACACTCGACGAGATACAGATCGGCGACCGCCGGGCACACACGGTTCCCCCGGGAGAGACGGTGGCAACCGAACACAACGTGGCTCTCGGGACACAGTGTGACATCACGACCACGGCCGTCCACGGCGAGACGAGCGAGGCTGTCGAGACAGCACTCCCGGTTCCGGAACGGGCACTGGCGGTCGACACTGACCGTCGTGACGAGCCTCCGTCCATCGACATCGCCCTCACGCCGGCAGTTGAGGTCCCAGTCAGTGGTAACGTGACTGTCGACATCGGGGACACGACATTCACACGTGAGGTATCACTGTCGGTCGAGGACCGACTCGTGCTCGTCGTGGTGCCCTCTGAGCCTGTCACCGCGCGCGACGAGGTTGATCTCATCGTCACGTCGTCGTTACTGCCGGAGCCACATCGAACAACCGTGCAGGGGTGGATGGACAACCAGGTCACCGACGCCCTCGCTGGGCACAGGTCGTCCACCGGAAGGGGAGCCCCGAACGCTCCGGACAGAGACGGACCGCGCATGGAGCCGACCGTCGAACGAACCGTCCCAGAAGCGGTCGGCCGGGGTCGGGTGTTCACCGAGCAACTCAAGGTGACCAACGAGGGGAACACGCCGCTCGAGGGCTGCCAGGTCGTCAGCCGAGACGGCGAGTACACGATCGAATGTCTCGGTCCGGCAGAGACGATGGTGCTGCAACGTCACCACGCACTCTACAAGACGGGAGAACAGCAGCTCCCGCCGGTCCAGGTCGGGAGGACTGACACGACGACGCGGACAGTCGATGTCGACAGGCAGGATATCGAAATCGCGGCCGTACTCCTCGCTGACCGCCAGCCCGACGAAACAATCACGGCGGACGGTGGTGACGGACGGACGGTAACGACGCGGGTCGACGTCACGAACCGGAGTACGGAACGGTGTGCCATCGACGCGTTCGAGATCGATTTCACTCCAGAGGGGACAGAGCGGGTGTGGGAACTCGACGACCCGCAGACGGTACCGGCCGGTGAAACAAAGCGGTTGACACGGACAGCCCTCCTTCCGGAGACCGAACTGTACTCTCCACAGGTCTGCCTGGTCGGCGTAAGACGCCACCACCGGGACGAAGAGTCTCTCCACACGCTCGCGCCGATCCGGACGGAGAGGGATGCAGCGAACGCTGCCGCGGCGGAGTTGGCGGTGGAACTGCGAGACCACACGGAGGTCGTCACCGGTACCACCGGCACGGTGTCGCTGGATATTATCAACAGGGCAGGCGAGGAGGTAAGCGACCTCGCGGTCGCGGTCGAGGGGGAACTGGTGCACGAGACGCCGCTGTTCGACGGCTCCGTGACAATCCCGAGCCTCCCGCCTGGAACAGACGAACTCGTCAAGGTCGACGTGCGACCCGAGACGGCGGGAACCGCGACGCTCACCGTCACGCTTCGTGGGAGCGTCGGCGGCCAGGAGCTCCATGAGGTGGTCTCGGTCACTGGGCCCGTTGCCGAGACGACGGCAGACTGGTCACGAGGCGCTGACCCCGAGGACTGGACCGTCGAGGACCGGTCGACGGCCGACGACGGATTAGCGTCGCCCGGGACGGGCACAGAGCATCTAGTCACTCCGTTCCTTCCCAGGGAAGGAGGAAATCACCGGTGACCGCTTCCCCGGTGTCGACGCGGTAGCGGTACAGCGCGCGCATCTCCCAGAGCAGGAAGACAAGCAGGAGGAATCCGGCGACCACACCGAGGGCGAGCGAGAGCAGGTACGCGTCGTCGTATGCCGATTCGACCTGCTCACGCTCCGCCTCGATGCGCTCGGCCTGTTCAAACATGCCTGCCTCCTCGAACTGGTCGATCGCACTGTTGTATCGTGCCAGCACCTCGTCGGTCTCGTCCTCGAATGTCGAGAGTGACCCGACCCAGAACAGTCGTTGCCCGCCGATTTCGAAGAACAAGTCCTCGTCGAGGTCGTCCTCGATCGCGCGCGCTTCGACCAAGTCGGCGTTCCCCTGCTCAACGAGCGTCGTATACGTGTCGAAGGCCTCGTCGGCTGTTGTTCGATGGTCCGCTGCCCGCTGTGAGTCACCGCCGAGTTCGGCCAGTCGTGCCAGTTCGCGCGCCAACTGCGCTTCCTCGAGGACCGTCGTGTCGACATCGTCGAACTGGCTCTCGAAGTGTGTCTCTTGGTCCGCAATGAGCCCTGTGAGGAACTGGCTCGCGCGGTCCTCTGCCTTGGCAAGCGACGACTGCAGCGTCGAGTCCTCGGTCTCTACGTCGCCGAGTGCCTGCGAGAGGCTATTGAACGCGGCGGCCGCCCGGACGAGTGGTCCCTGGGCCTCCTCGTGGGCCCCGTCGTCGATATCGTCTGCAGCAGTCTCGGCAGCCTCAACGAACAGCGTCACGCTCCGGCCAGCCGACACCATCACCGGGATGTCATCCTGCTGTGCGCTCCCGTCCTCGACCTGGAGTGTCTCGTTCAGAACGTCGAGGGCGGTCGCCATCTCCTCACCGACGACGGACAGATCGTCGGGTGCGTCACTGGCGAGCGTCTGCAGGTCCTGGACGGTATCCTCGAAGTCGGCGGGTCTCGCCGTTGCGGTCAGGCTGACCGTCTCGGTCTCGATGCTGTCACCCGAGACGGTGAACTCCCAGGTGTAGTCCTCGAAGGCTTCCGCATCGGTGTCGAACTCGATGCCGAGAGTGAGGTCACGCTCCTCGCCTGCGGGGAGTTCGGCCGGTTCCGACGTGACCGTCAACCAGTCGTCGGGCCCGTCACGCTCGATAGACAGATTCTCCACGGCCTGGTAACCGAGGCGTTCGACAAGCGGCGTCGACCAGACGACATCCTCCCCAAGCGTTACCTCCCCCATACTGTGTACCGGGTCCGGAACCGCGAGTTCGGTTTCGTGTTCGATTGCCAGTTCGAACGATGTTGTCTCCTCACCGGTCTGCTCGCCAGGAGCAGTCGTCGGTTCGTCCGCCTCAATCTGAATGTCGACCGCCCAGTCGTCCGCCGCCGAATCGGGTTCGGCTTCGATCTCGATCGTCGTAGCCCTCGAATTCCCTGCCTGAATCGCGGTCGGAACGTCAGTCACGCTCACCGTTCCGAAGAATCCACCGTCCGGGTCCTCGACCGATACCGATACATCCAGGTTCTCCATCGGCAGATCACCGCCGTTCTCAATCTCAAGCGTGACATCGTCCACGAAGTGGTCCGTCTCATCTCGTGGCTCGTCGAAGACAATCTCGCTGTTCCCGACGTCGACCGACGCGAAGTACGGCGGATAGATGACCGATGTCCTGAACTGCACCCTCTCCGAGGCGATACCGTCAGCAGCCTCCGGCGTGAACTGATAGTTCCACTCGAGTTCCTCGCCTCGCTCCGCGTTGTTCTCGAGGTCGAATTCCACCTCGAGTTCGGCCGTACCACCGGCATCGATCTCTAGTGAATCGAGGTTGGTGAAGCTGAGGTCACCGCCGTCGGGGTCGGGCCTGACAAACTGCGCCTCGATATCGGACACATCGGTGTACCCACCGCGTTCCACGAGCGTTATCGTCGTCTCGTTCCCCTCACCGACCAGTGTCTCCCCGAAGTCGATATCCTGGCCGTCGTCCTTGACCCCGAGGGCAGATGGTTTCGAGATATCGAGTGTCACGTCGAACGAGTCCTGGCCGAGCGAGTGGTCAATCTCGACAGTGAAGTCGTACTCTCCTTCGAATATGTCGTCCTCGACTTCGATCGAGATCGCGACATCTCCCTGGCTGTGGCCTGCTATTGTGTCTGGCTGGTCGGTGACGGCCACGTCGATGTCGAACGGGACGCCCAAGGCAGAGACGTCTTCGACATCCATCATCCCGGGCCCGTCGTTGAATATCGTCCGGGTCTCGACCCGCTCGATCCGCCCGTCGTCTTCCGGCGTGAATACGACATCACGCGACAGGTCGGGGCCGGCATCCAGTTCCGGTTCGAGATGGTCGACCGTGGCAGCAAGTGTCGCCGTGTTCGTCTCCGGCGGACCGTCGGTCTGCTCTATTTCGGCTGCCGAGGTGATCGTGTATTCCCCCTCACTGGCCGAGGCGGAGGCCTCGACGTCGTAGAATACCCTGTAGCCCGTGTTGTTTTCTACGTCGAATTCGGGAGTGCTCGAAACTACCCCCCCAGTCTGCAGTTCAACCCTGTCGAACTCGAACGTCACGTCCCCAAAGTCGAGGCTCTCCGAGACGGGTGTGATCGACGCGTGCTCGGCCTCGGGTCCCGTGTCGAACGTGTACGATACCGTCCCGGTGTCACTGTCGTCCTCGTCGACTGGTTCGACTTGGAGTTGCACCTCTGATGGGTCGGCCTGGTCGGTCGTCTGGTTGTCCGCTACCGGGCCGACGGCCATCGCCGTTCCCGTGGCCGCAATAGCCACGACACAGAAACACGCGATGGCCGCGAGCAGCAGCGCCCTACGCATTGAGCATCTCCCCCAAGAGGACGACATCTCCGCGCTGTGAGTCGACGACGTCACGACGCCAGATCATCAGCCGCCATGTGACCAGCGCAACCACGAGTCCCGTTGCGGCGCTGTAACCCTGCACCAGCACGGCCGAGGTTACACCGAGAGTCGTGCCGTGGTCGTCGACCGTCCCGCGGAGCCCGCGGAGTTCTGTCTCACGGTCGTCGAGGCCGTGCCGGGCGGCCAGCGAGATTGCCTCCGAGGCCTGCTCGTCGAGCGACAGCGAATCGGTGTACAGTCCGAACACCGAGACGTGCTCCTCTGCCACCAGGTCCGCCAGCGAGTCACACTCGACACACCGGTCGAGGAACCTGTCGAGGTCGGCCGCCGTCTCGTTGATCCGGACCCGGTCACGCGCGAACGTCTGGTTCGTCTCCTGTCTCCGTACCTCGACCTCCGCGAGTCGCTCCGTCGCGCCCGCCTTGTCGTAGCCCGTCGCGGACAGCGAGAGGAGCCGGAGTTGCTCCGGGGTCGTGTCCGCCTGGTCGGCCTCCGCCAGGAGCGTCTCGGCTCGCTCGGTGAACAGACGGTCCAGCGCGATGTCCGCCAGTAACGCGTACTCCTCGCCATCCTCGACCTGCCGGAGTTGCTCGGTGATGTTACGGACACGTGTGCCGCTCTCGAAGACCTCGCCGTCTGCTTCCTGTGGTTGTACCTCCGCCCGTAACTGTGCTGTCCGGTCGAACTCCTCCAGCAGCGAGAGCACGAGTTCCAGGCGCTGCTCGGTCGTCGCCGTGAACTCGCCGACCTGTGCATCCTGTACCGCCGAGGAGCGGACGACCTCGAGTTCGCTGTACGTCTCGAAGGAGTCGGTCCCCTCCAGCGCCTGGAACACATCGAGGAACTCGTCACCCGTCTCCGGCGTCTCCTCGTCTGCACCCGCCGCAACGCCGCTCGCCATGCTCACGACGAGCAGCGACACCACGAGCACCGCCACGAGTCGTATCGCTGCCCATTGCCATGTCGTGCTCGCGTCACCGGTCCGTTTTCGTGTCGTGCTCAGCAGGCTCGGTTGTCGGTACCGGGTCGTGGTGAGCAGTCTCACAAGTCGGTGCGCCGTCGCCGTCGGGATGTTGTGTGGGTGGTGCCAGGTCATGATCAGTAGGCCGTCTGTTCGAGACGTTTGCGGAGTTCCGGGCGGTCGAACAGCCCCTCGACTGCCGCAAGCAACTGGAGCAGGACGTAGAGCCCCGTCGTGCGCTGGAGGTCGTCGGTCGCCCGACCGCACTCCTGTGCCAGGTCGTTCACCCCTTCGAGGACCTCACGGGCGGGGCTGACCTCGGCCAGGTCGCGCAACTCCGATGTGACACGGTCGTCGACAGCCTCGAACCGACGGTTGTACTCGCTGCGCAGTTCGTGTCGATCCTCGTCGGTGTGGGCCAGCACGTCGGTAATCGAGACGTCGCCCCGCCACTCGGCATCGACATCCGGCAGGCTCGAACACGAGGCGAACAGACTGACGTTCTGCCGGGACGAGAGCCGCTCGTCGAGCATCGCCGTCGCCTCCTCTGTCACCGCGAGCAGTGCCGCCGCGACTGCGTCGGGGTCGCGGTCGTGTTCGATGAACGGATGCCCCGACTGCGGGAGTCGCTCGATCTCGTCGAGGACCGCCCGTAACACGCTCGCGTAGTACGTCTGAATCGCGTCGTCACGACGCGTCGAGGTTGCCAGGTCGTCGAGGTCACGCCTGATGTTCGCGATGCGGTCCCGGTGGGCACGCAGACTGTACCGGAACTCGATATCGACCCGCTGGGTCACCGTCCGGTTCTCCCTGACCTCGAGGCGCCCGCCCGAGACAGCGAACGCGTCGCTGTCGGTCGGGAGTGCCACATCGAGCTGGTACTGGCCGATCGGGACCCCGTCGAACTGCAACTGTCCGCGTGAGTCGGTTCTGGCCTGCGCATCGGGATAGAGCCCCCGTGGCTGCTCGACCCGGCTGAGCGTGACCGCCACGTCCGACACGGGCCGTCCGCCGAGTCGGGCGGTCACGGCCACGGCCCCCTTCCGGAGAGTCAACTGCACCGTGTATGTGGTGGACCGACCCAGGTTCGGGACTTCAACCTGATTGCTCGCTTCCTCGAACAACGGATGCTCGACCGTGACGGTCGCCTGCTCGATGCCGTCCGGGAGTCTGAGCGTACACGTCCCGTTCTCGTTCGTGTGCGTCGATTGCTGGCCGTTGAGCCCGTGCTCGACCGACACCTCCGCGTTCGGTATCTTGCTGGTGGTGCCTGCGACCGTGGCCTCGACCTCGATCGTGGGCGGTGAGACCTCGAACAGCAGTTCCGAACTGCTGTCCACGTACGTGCTCTGCTTGCTGTCGAGTGTCGTCCGGCCCTGTGTCAGTGTGAACGACCATTGACCCTCCTGGAGCTGTATCTCGTCCCGGCCGCCCCGTATCGTGGCCGGCTCTGCACCACTCTGCGTCGAACGCGGCTCGAGGCGAAACTCCCCGTCGATGGGGTCGCCGGTGACCGAGTTCCGCACCTCGACCGGAACCGTCACCGGTGGTGATCTGGTCCGGGTGGTGCCCGCCGAGGTCCAAGACTCCGTGAATCTGAGCGTACCGAGGACAATAATCACCGCCGGTATTCCGTATACTGACCCCAGTCCCAGAATGAGCAGCAACTCGACGTCGAGAACCCACCCGACGAGGATGCTGATCAGCGTCCCGAGCAGGATCGCCACGAGTATGATCATTCCGAACAGCACACCCGAGGTGAACCCTCTGCGGGTGTCACGTGCTAGATTGACTCCCACTAGCGGCATCAAACCCCCGGCCGTCCCGCCGAGAAAGAAAAATAGAACCGGTCCGGCACTCGATAGGATGTTCACCGCAACGAGTGCCGGCACGACCACCAGCATGACGAGGGCTATCCCGATGCGGACGACGGTCCTGCGGGACGCCTGCCCGACCACCGGCAGGCCACTGACCCGCCAGACAGCGAGGCCGAGAACGCTGAGCGCGGTGCCCAGGAGCAACAGGATGTTCGGGAGACCGACGGACGGCAGCGAGACCAGACTGTCATCGGTCTCGACCTCTTCGACGACGAGTTCGAGCTGCTCGATCTCGCTCCCGTCCACGAGGATTACCTCGACAGTGTCGTCCTCCGCGGGCAGTGTCTCCGCCGACGCGAGTTCGATGACTCCCTCGGTGCCATCGAACGCTTCCGAATCGAGTTCTGTCGGCGTCCCGCTGATGTTGACGATCGCCCTATCGGCATCACCGAACCCAGTGCTCTCGTTGAACACGAGTGTCTCCCCCTCCAGCGTCACGCTCTTGCTGTCGACGGCATCTGCCGTGCCCTCGAAGACGAGTCGCCCGCGTTCGTCCGTCACTGTCACCGCTGTCTCGCGGGGCAGCACGCTCCCGATGTCGCTCTCGACATCGGACGGGAGCTCGAGCGTCCCGGCATCCGCCTCGACGAACCGGGACAGGATGCCGGCCTCGGTCTCGACGGTCACCGCGTACGGTTGGTCCGCGAACAGAAGCGGGTGCTCGAACTGCATCGAGTCTGCGTTCACGTCGAACGCGCCAAGTCCCTGTTCCTCGGCTCTATCCCGTGCGAGGTCGAAGACATCATCGTCCTCGAATGGAATCGCTACAGTCAAGCGGTCTAATCCATCGGACGCGACTGTAAAATTCCGCTTGTTTTCGAGAAGTACCGTCTCCGCCGGGAGCGACAGCCCACCGTGTTCGTCCGGGGAGCGGGACGCACTCTCGTCCCCGACGTCAATCTCGTACTCCACCTCGGTAAAGAGGAACGGGTGCTCCAGAACGAGGGTATCGTTGGCAATCAGTTCGGGAGATGGCTCGTGGTGCAGGTCCTCGTCCGTCCAGACCGCCTCGCCCTCGGTGTCCGGGAGCGCTTCCATGCTGATCTGTGAGGTGGCCCGCGACAGCACCGTCTCGGCCTGCTCCTCGTCGAGTTCCTCGAGTGGGACCGAGAGATTGCCGTCCGCGAACGTGGCGGTGAGATTCAGCGACGTCGCTCCCCCTTCGCCGCCCTCCGCGACTGCAACCCTCACGCCGTCATTCTGCTGAATACCGGCGGTGCGATTCACACCGAGGACGAAATCATCGTCCGTGACGAGTATCTCTGTCCCGTCCGGTTCGATGGCACGTAGGTCGAGTTTCGCGGTCGCCTCCGGTTTCTCTGTCTCCGGGCCCTGACCGTGCTCGTCGTCTCCACTGCCCTCGCCGCCCTCACTCGTGTCCCCGCCTGACTCTTCGGTCTCAACCGTCACCCGGACAGTCGCGTTTCTGAGGTTGTGACTCCCGTCGTCGAGATTGAACAATCTGTACGAGATCGGGCCATCCTCTATCTTCTCTAGATTGTCAGTCAACACGGTTTCATTTTCGGTACTGACAGTGACTGTCCCGTTGATCGGGTTGATTTCGGACCCCTCGACGCTGATATTGAGTTCGTCACCAATCCGGTCGATATCGATCGGACCGTCATCACCGTCGGAGTCACCGTTCTGCATTGCGAGCACCGCCCCGCCGATTACGAGCGCAGCGAGGACGAGCAGGCCGACAGCACCCACACTGGCCCGGAAGCGCCCCACAATCGGTTCATCGGAGGGAGTGCGTTGGCTCATCGTCTCAGGCGAGGTAGCGTTCCAGGTTCTGCTTGAGTCGCACGAAGTCCTGTTTCGAGTAGTCCTTCTCCGGGCGGTCGAACTTTTCCATGAACTGTCCCTCGCGGGAGTCCTCGAGCATCCCCTCGAACGCCGGCATCGAGCGCTCGACAAGCGAATCGATGTCGGGGCCGGTGAAGAGCAACATGACGTCGTATGTATCGGTTTTCTCGTCGCTTGGGACCAGCGCGTGCATCTTCATCGTCTCGTCTGGGTTGAAGCCGTTGGCCTCGTGCCAGTCGTCGAGCGCCTTCATTACGCCCGGCTCGGTGAACCTGCCGTTGACGTCGATTTTCGAGCGCGGTGCTCTGATGACCGCGATGGTGCCACTGGCCGTGCTCGGGTCCACCGGCGCGAAGACGCTCTCGGCGGCCATATCGAATGCCAGCTCGAAATCGAAGATTGTCTCGACATCTAGCGCGAGCCCGGGCACGAGGTGTCGCGTATCGCGCTGTGAGGGCCACGCCATGATGTCGACGATGTCGGTGACCCCGTGAGTCTCGCGGCCGGCAGCAATCATCATGTCGATGGCCTTGATAAGCACCCTGTTGACCGTCTCCTTCTCCCCAAGTCCGCCGCGATCACCGCCACCCGGGCGCGTCCCTGATTGCCAGCTCAGACTGTCCGCGAGTCGAGAGTCCGCGTCCGTGGCCAACTCCGCAAGCCGTGAGTTATCGACCAGCAGTACAATGTCGGCGGTCTGTGACCCGTCGTACCAGTTCAGCAACCGTGAGAGGCCGGCGATCGCGTTGAAGTCCCGCTGTGCGCCCTCGTACTCGAAGGGCCACGCCGCCAGCGCAACGTTTGTGATGTTGCCAAACGCCGGTGATGGCGGGTCGTTCCGGACCTTGTTGATGAGATACGGGACCGATCCACAACCCGTGCCGCCACCCAGCGTGGTGATGAACAGGAAAGCACCGGCGGTGTCGAGCTCCGCGGCCGCGATGTTCTCGAGGACGCGATCCTCGTCCTGTCTGGTGCTCTCCTCACCCCAGTGGAACTTGTTCCCGGCGCCATCTATTGGGCCAAAGTCCACCGTGTATCGCCGTTCCAGCTCCTGCTGGTCGATATGAACGTGTGGCGCGATGCGCTGGATGTTGTTCCTGAGGTCCGCATTGTTCGTGTTCATCAGCAGGATCCGGTCCTGGATCCCCGGATTATCAGTCCGCTCGAAGAACTGTGAGGCGATCTTGCTACCACCCTCACCTGCTGCCAGTACTGCCCAGCTCGTGAACTCCTCCGGTTCGTTTGTAGTTTTTATTGACATTATTGTGCACTCTCGGTCTTCTGGATGCCGGTGTCGTCAAGCCGAACGTCGCCGCTCTCGGTAGATTCGTCAAGCAGTTCTTCGATATCCCCGTCCGGGATGGGAGCGGACAGGAAGTTCTGCCGAAGTTCGTCGTAGGTCAGTTGCCCGCCAAAATCGAGATTGTATCTGACGACGTTCTCCAGTTCCTTTCGGAGCTGGTCGCCGTCGTAGACGACGACCTCGCCGTCGCGTCTGATAACGTCGTGGTCCTGGCGACCTGCCCAGATAGCCAGCAGGCAGGGGATATACTCCGCGTCGACGGGAAACGACATCGAGGTACTGAGGTACTGCTCGTCTTCGAAGCGGTTCCGAAAACGCGGCGCAAGCGTCGGGAGCATCCCCTCCGCATCGACGTCGACCCCTTCACAGAGCTGGTCGCGCAACGAGCGTCGTTCGAGGTTGAGTTCGACCGTCATCTCGCTGTCGACCGTGACCGTTCGTTCGACCACTGAGAACAACGGCTCTCGAGGCTCCACGCGCACCGTGTACTCGCCGTACGGGATATCCTCGAACGTGGCCACTGCGACCAGTGGTGTGTGGCATACTTCTTGCCACGTGCGCTGCCCGACCAGTTCCACGGTGAGTTCCCGCTCGGAACCCCCTTCCGGAAAGACCGCCCGCACGGTAACGTCGTAGCTCTCGGTCCCGTCGGTCGCCCGAAGACTGGGGTCGTCCGGATCGAACTCGATCTCCCCCATATGTCGGCGGTAGTACAGCCCGAGGAACTGCTCCACGTACTCGCTGACTGGTATATCGTCTCCGGAGACCTGTCCCTCGGCACGCAACTGCCCGGTAATCTGTGATTCGACGCGGTCGAACCCTTTGACGACGGTGACTTTCGGGCGGACTTCGTCCAGTGCCGCCAGCAGGGCATCTGTTGCCTCCTCGAACCGCCGGTTGAACTCGCGGTCGTCGTCGGTCTGCTGGAGTCCGGAGACGAAATCGGTGTCTACGGCCTCGGGCCGGTCGTACCAGTCTCTGGGAACGTCGGCCTGGTCGAGTCGCTGTAGGCGCTGGTCGAGGTCGTCCGCCAGTGCGCCCACTAGCTCGAGACACGCCTCTCGGGTCCGGTCCTGGAGGCTGTGCAGTTGTGCGACCTCGAAGGCGTCGTCGAGTCCGTCCAGTTCCGCCTGAAGCGTCTCGATCTCCTCCCTCCGGGCCGGGTCGACGTGCTGGTTCGACGCCCGTCGTGTGGCCGTCGAAAGCAGGTCCGAAAGCAGTGCCCGCCGGTCGTCGAACGCCGCGGACGCGTCGTACTCGACGGCGTCGCGAGCGTCGAGCAGACTCGTCACGGCCTGGTCGTACTGCCTGGTATCGGCTGCTGCTCGCGCGTCCGAGAGCAGTTGTTCGACGCGACCCGAATCGACATCCTCTGTACTCGTCACCGCCTCCTGGATAGCGGTACAACCTGCCTCGATGGTTCGGTCGGCCTCGCGGTAACACTCCTCCAACCGGTTCGCGACCTCCTGCCATGAACGACGGTCGCTGGGGTCGGCGTCCGGAACCGACGAGCGAGACACCGTCTCCGGGTTGCCTACCAGCTCGTCGAGTCGCGACAGCGTCGCGTTGACGCTCTCGACGCGGTCACGCACGTTCTCCGAACACTGTGTCAACAGCCACCCCTCGAGTTCGTCGACCTCTCCCTCCAGTCGGTTCAGCTCCTCGAGACTCCCCAAGTTCCGTGTGTCGACATCGAACGACCCCGTGTTCGTGTCCACCGAGATGCCCGCACTCTCGAGATCGCTCGCGTGGCGCTGGAGGCGGTCCCACTCGGCGCCTGTCACGCACGCGTCATACCGGTCGGTCATCTGCTGGGCTAGTCCCCAACCGTCGACGAACTGCTCGCCGACCTGCCGTGCCTTCCGGCGCTCGAACTCTGTCCGACTCGTTCCCGATGCACGAACTGTTCGGTTGACCCAGACGTACACCACGAGGACGAGCAGTGGCAGAACTCCCAACTGGGCGTAGATCGCTGCCTGAGCGCCCTGGAGCAGGAAAATACCCGCACTCACTGCGCCCGCGAGAACGACGACGGCGAACATCCCGAGTGCCATCGTGTATCGCGGTTTCATATCACCACCCCCGGAAGGATGTCGAACCACCACATGAATCCGAGTGCGACGGCGACGAGCGCCGCGCCGGCGATGACGGGCCAGCGTACCACCTGCCAGGAGTACTCCATCTGTGTCACCTGGTAGAAGTCGTCGACCTCCCTGCCACGCCGGTACGGACCGATTGCTCCCACGACCGCGCCGATGACGAGTCCGATCAGGACTGTCCCGCCGACGGATACCCGCATCGTCGACCGGGCGTCGCTCCGTATCGACTCAAGCCGTGAGGTGGTCTCGGTGGTTACGTTCGCGGTGTCGTCCTGCTGCTGTGTTCGTAGCTCCATTAGCTCGTCAATCGCTTCTATCACCGTCGTTGCCTCTGCGTAGTTCATGGCTCGGTCGTACAGAATCCGCTCCACCGCCGCAGTGCTGTCCAGGAAGGCCGTCTGACTGTCCTTGAGTTCCTCGGCGGAATCACGCAGGCCGGCGACTGCCTCGGGGTCGGGAGCGTCCCCGAGTTGTTCCATCTCGGCTTGCAGTGCCTCGCGCTCGCTCTCGAGGTCGTCCCGGTCATCGTAGAGTGCCTCTACCTGCTTGTTCAGCTCCTCGGCGTCGCTCTCGGTAGCGAACTGGATCTGCTCGGTGAACTCAGTGGAGGCCGCAGTCTCTGCGAGCTCGATCGTAAACCCGTCCTCGACACCGTCGACAGCGTCACTCCCGTTGAAACTGCCCGTCACGCGCACCCAGACCGTGTCATCGTGGTCCGGGGCAGCTGTTTCCTGCTCGAGTTGTGTGTAGGCCTCGTTATCTTTGACATCCAGTGACTCGTTCAGGCTACCATCTCGACAGACGGCGATGCCGAACGTCGTTCCGGCATGCAACTCTGTGGAATTATCGGAGCCCACTGTCTCGCCGGTCGGCAGGATACCGACGGCCTCGTCGTTATCCCCACAGTTGACTGTTTCTGCGTGTCCGTCGGCGATACCGACAGCACTACCGACGACCGGGAGCATTCCAAGCAGGCCGAGGAGGAGCACACACCCGATGAACACCGGTCGGTCGGTCGCAGTGGGGTCTCGCTCGTCGTTCATCCAAGTCTCCCCTCCCAGTAGTAGTACGTGCCGACGCTTCCGAGGATCAGCCCCACTCCGAGGCCAAAGAGTAGCCCGGAACCGAGCTGCTGTTCGGTCAGGGCTGCCGTCTCGAGCATCGACTCGGTCGACTCGGCCGTATTGACGACACTCGTCACCGACGTCCCGTCATCGGCGGCGACAACAGTGACTCCACCAAGAGCCATCCCGGCAACCAGCAACCCGACTGTGAGGCGGCCTAACCGGCGAGTCATCCGTCGTCACCACCTCTCGACGAACGCCCGGATGACGGTGCGTCATCGGGTGTTTCTGACGCGGGACTGGTCGTCCGCACGCCGTCCGGGACCGTCGTCCCCGCCGTCGCGTCGTCCCTGGGTGAGGCTCTCGGCCCCTCCGGCGGTGATTCGGCCTCCGGTGGGCCAGTCTCCTCGCCGGTAACCGCTCCATCGGCACCGGCCTGCTGCTCTGTGACCGACGCCGCAGACGGTGCCCCCTGCTCCTGTTCGTACTTCTCGGCGAGTGACTCGATGTCTTTAATTCGCTCGACATCCTCGCGCTCGAACATCACGAAAGCAGTGAACGAGGCGAGGTTCCGCTCGGTCAGTGCGACGCCCAGGTTAACCTCGTTGCAATGTGCCGTCAACGTGGAACGGAGTTTGGATGTATCGATGCGATACTTGTTATCGCTGACGTACCTTCCGGGAGCTCGCAACAGGCCGATTGCCTTCTGTGCGTCGTCGAGATTCGAATTGTCGAGTGTCTGTTTCAGCCGTGCCCGATCCCAGAGGTCAGTCGCTGTTATCTGCTTGCGACCGACGAACGGGAGCAGGTAACCCGGCAACGACTTCGTCATAAGCACTGCCCGACACATCGATGCGTACCCCGGTTCCGGGCTGCCTTTCCCCTCTATCGTGAGCGCCGTAACGACGTCCTGCAGGTCGATTATTGGCGGGTCGATGTCGTACTCGCTGCGGTCAATGCGCTCGAGGATGGGCCCCGCGACGAGGTCGACGATGCCTGCACCGATGAACTCGTTGTACTCCGTGAACTGCCCCTCCGCAGCGTCGTGGTAGGCGAGACGCTGGTTGTCGACCAATACGACGCCGTCGACAGTCTCCTCGAGGCGATTGAGTCCGTATCGGGCATTCCAGGCCTGCCTGCTTGGCGTCGCCTCGTCCGCGTCCTCTCCGACCGGTCCTTGTGTATTCGGAAGGATACAGATAGCGATTATCCGTGTGGCGCCACCGGTGTAGGCGGCAATCTCCTCCGCGAGATAGGGCGCGATGCCACAACCCGTCCCGCCGCCGAGTCCTACAAACAGGAACGCGAACGGAACGTCCGCTTGACCCCCCGCGCCATCGTCATCTGCCTCCGCAGGCTCTCGAAGTTGCTCGTCAAGCGCTGTGCCGATTTCGTCTCTGTGTCGCTCCATCACCGCGTCGGCCTTTACAGGATTCCGACCGAACCCACCGGTCACCTGCTCTTCGAACCCTTGTGTCTCCCCTCTGACTAGTCCGTGCCGTTCGGCTACACCGTACCAGTGTTTCTCGTCAACGTTCGAGAGGTTCTGGAGATCACGTATTGTTGAATTGAAAACGAGCGGGTGCGCTATCTTCGACATATTCTTGTGCGCAAATATGTCGTCGACAACCGCGCTCCCGGCTTGCCCGGCCCCAATAAACAAGTATGGCATCGATTTGCATATTCAGCCGATATCGTAAAAAAGTTCCGCACGTGATTTATATATGTAGTATACAGGGGTGTGCCGCCGAGCTATCGGTATCCGGTTGGAGCCACGCCCGGCGAGCTCAAGCGGGACCTGCACGGGGCCAGCCTGGTCGTCGGGTCGGCAGCCATCTCCAACGGGAACTGCTACGCGGAGGTCCGCCCCAGGGTGAGCGGGACCGAGTGGAGATCCTTTCATTAAAATTGGGGTTTGAATGAGTAGTTAAACAATAACGACGTCGAAGACATCCGCGCCGAGTTTCGTGGTGTCGAGTGACAGCGATCAGGTGCTGCTCGACATCCCGCCGTCGACGACTAGCGACTCGCCGTTGACGTA
>OBKM01000221.1_pt1 | contig 29214 bp, 32 predicted proteins | sample 1519691 | NCBI WGS metagenome assembly OBKM01 (sample SAMEA37050418, study PRJEB22526) | metagenome | biome: saline pan; feature: lake; material: water | place: Egypt | collected 2015 | depth 0.5 m
TGCAGGAGGCCGCCGACAACCTGGAGTTCGAGCTCGCCGCGGACATCCGGGACCGGATTCGAGAACTGCGCGAGGAGTTCGACATCGACGACCCTGACGAGGGGGTGCCCGCTCCCGAGCGATGACCCGACCCGTCACGACCGCCGGCGTGTTCGCTCTGCCCACCGCACTCACCGTCACGGGGGTGTCGGTCGGCGGAATCGAGGAGACACTCGCCGATAGTGACGGCGTCTGGCAGTACGTGCTTGTTTTCGCACTCGCGGCCATCCCCTGGTTCGAGGTGCTTCTGGTCGTCCCGCCGGCGGTCGCGCTCGGCCTCGACCCCCTGCTGGTGGCCGTGACCGCCTTTCTCGGGAACGGGCTGACTCTCTACGCGGTGATCGTGCTGAACGCCCGCGTGCTCTCGTGGTGGCGACAGCGCCGCTCGAGGTCGGCCTCGGCCCGTCGCGAGCGGGCGCAGGCGCTCTGGGAACGGTTCGGATTGCGCGTGTTCGCGTTCGCCTCCCCGGTTGCGACCGGTACGCATATCGGGGCTGTGCTGGCACTGCTCTTCGGTGCCTCCAGACGGGCCGTCACGGTCTGGATGTCGGTGAGTCTCGCCGCGTGGACGGTCGCGCTCGTCGTCGCCTCGTCGCTCGGACTCTCGCTGCTCGGGCTGTGATCTGGTGGGTCGGGCATCGAACGGTCCGGCACCCCGACGGTCGCGCCACTGAGCGCCGTGAGCGTGTCGCGAGACACCAGGAGACTGTGGGTGCGACAAATACTTATCTTAGACGGGTCTAAAACAGGTCGATGGGAGGCGAGTACGTCGGCTCCGACAGTACCGGGGAGACAGAGATACCGTCGTGGGTGCTGGCGGTCGGTCCGTTCCTGCTCGTCGGCGTGCTGGTTGCGCTGGGGCTCGTGGCACACGCCACTTTCGAGTTCGAGTGGCTGGCGATCGACGGGACCGGGAACACGCTCGCGGTGCTGACGGTCATCGGGTTCGTCGCGGGCATCCTCCCGGTCGTGGTCGGGATGCTGTGGTTCCCGTTTTTCACGCGGCTCGACCCGGGCTGGATACACGCGATACTGGCGTTCTCGGCCGGGATTCTCGCGTTTATCGCCGTCGAGATGAGCGCCGAGGCGGTCGCCCACGTTGGCGATGCGGGGACACCGACGGTCGCCGGTGGACTCGCGGCCGCGGCCGGACTGGCGACGGTCGGGCTGATGGAACTGGGGAGTCGCTGGCGCAAGCGCACGGCGGCGGCCGTCGAGGGTACGGATGGGCGCGGCCTCACCATCGCGTATCTCGTGGCAATCGGGCTGGGGTTGCACAGCGTCGGTGAAGGCCTCGCCATCGGCGTGGCCTTCGTCGAGCAACAGGCCACGCTCGTGGTGCTTCTGACCGTCGGGTTCATCATCCACAACGTCACCGAGGGGCCCGCGGTGATTGCGGCAGTGGCCCGCGAGCGGGCGCGTCCGCCGCTGGGTCACTTCGCCGCGCTCGCGCTACTCGCCGGCGGGGGTGTCATCGTCGGCGGCTGGATCGGCAGTTTCGCGTTCTCGCCGCTGGTGGCGGCGCTTTTCTTTGCGGTGGCCGCCGGCGCGATTGTCCAGGTGACCTGGGAGATGTTCGACCTCGTGCGAACCGATGCCGAGGAGGTGTTCGACCGCCGTCTCGTCGTCGCCTTCGTCGTCGGTGTCTTCCTGCTCTTTTTTCTCGAGGAGATTGTCGTGGAGGGCTGGCTCGGGGCGTGAGTCCCAGCGCGGTACACGACACGGGCATTTAGCTCGGCCTGTCACCGGAAGAACGCCTCGTCGGCAAACGGCTCCTCTTCGCCCTCGACGGCGAGGACATCGAGTGCCGTCACCTCGGCGTCGACGCCAAGTTCGCCCGCGAGACTCGGCTCTGTCCGGCCCTCGTCACTGCTGACCAGTTCCTTGACGTACAGTCCGCCCTCGCCGTGTATCTCGACGGTGGCGGTTGTCGCGGTGTCTCCCTCGCCATCGAGTTCGCCACGTGCCTCGTAGACCTCCCGCACGCGGGTCTTCGCGGCCCGGCGGTGTGAGACCCGCTGTGGGGTGTCCTGCTCGATGGTCGCGCCATCCAGTGCCGCAAGCGCCGCCTGGAACGTCTCGCGCGAGACCGGTGCTCCGAGGCGCACCCCCATCCGGTAGGTCTTGCTCGCCGGGAGTTCCTTGACCCGCTCGACCATCTCGTGGGTTGCCAGCCGGAGCCCCTCGACCTCGACCTTGCCGTCGGCAAACTCGTCGATATCCGCCGCCAGTTCGTCGGTGTCGACGGTCCGGACCCGGGGAGTCTCGACCTCGATGACGAACGGCCGACCCGTCCCGAGCATCCGGGCGTCGACATCCTCCCGCCCGGCACCGTGGAAGGTCGCACTCGCGCCCTCCATCGCCTCCCGGACGACCGGCGCGGTCAGTTGCTCGACACTCTCGTCGTAGCGGTACCCCGTTCCGTCACAGCCCTCGCAGGGTTCGCCCTGCCACAGCCCGGTTCCGTTGCAGTCACGGCAGGGCCACTCGGTCTGCGGGATGTCCCGTTGCAGCTTGCGGTACCGGCCGTAGACGAACGCGGAGTTGACCTGCAGGTCGACCTTGTCGGTGGCCAGATCACAGACGACGACCACGTCGGGGCGCTCGAAGTCGACGGTCCCGCCGGCGCGCTCGCCGAGGCGCTTGCCGACCTCGCGGTTGAACTCACGGTTCATCGGCTCGCCGGCCTCCGGGTCGAGACCGGCGTCTGCCCGCAGCAGGCGGTCGTTCTCCGCGAGCAACGGCGGCACCTTCGTCCCGACCTGGTAGGTGTCGAACTCGTAGCCACGCAGTGCCGTCGCGGCCTGCTCGGCCCACCAGTCGAAGCGGTCACACTCGCGTTCACAGACCCAGCAGTCGTCGGCGGGGTCGAACGCCTCGTCGGCGTCGAGTGCGAGCGCGACCCGGAGACTGCGACCCCGCTCGGGGTTCGAGAGGCCGAAGCTCCGGTCGGCCACGAGTCGGCCGAGACAGCTATCACAGACCGGCCCCGACGCCAGCGCGTCGCGGGCCACCGAGACCACATCCATCGGTGGATGGTGGTGGCCCGCGGGTAATTTGGTTTCGAACTCGGACAGGAACTGCTCGACCGCTGATCCGCGCCGGGTGGTCGACTCTCATCAGGTAGTCAGCCACGACGCCCGGGTGACCAGACGTGCCACACTGTCGGCCAAACCACGGTCGCGACACGGACCAGCGCCGCTGTGGGGCGCGACCGGACCCGGAAGAACAGGTCGCTACTCGTCGTCCTCGGCGAGCAGATCGAACTCGGCGAGGTACTCGCGGCGCTCCTCCTCGGAGAGTTCGCGGAGCTGCTCGTCCTCGACACTGATCGTGGCGGCCCCGAGCCCCTGTGGCGTGAGACCGCCGTCCTGGACGGAGGCGAGTGCCTCCATCGCGAGCCCGATACCATCCTCGAGACTCAGCCCGTCCTCGTAGTTGTCCTCGAGGTAGCCCCGGATGTCACTCCGGTCGGCCCCGATGGCGAGGGCCTTCCACTCGTAGGGCGTTCCGGAGGGGTCGGTCTCGTAGAGCTGGGGTTCGCCGTCCGCGATACCGGCGATGATGAGCGCGACCCCGAACGGGCGCGCGCCGCCGACCTGGGTGTACTGCTGGATGTGGTCGGTCACCTCCTTGGTGAGTGTCTCCACCCCGATCGGCTCGCCGTACCGGAGCTGGTTGACCTGCGCCCGCTGGCGGGCGAAGTCGATGAGCTGGCGGGCGTCGGCCACGTGGCCGGCACTCGCAATGCCGACGTGGTCGTCGGCCTTGTGGATCTTCTCGACGCTGTCACGCTCCATCAGCGGCGACCGGATCCGCTTGTCGACGACGATGACAACGCCCTCGCTCGTTCGAACGCCGATACTCGCCGTCCCGCGCTTGACCGCCTCGCGGGCGTACTCGACCTGGTAGAGGCGTCCGTCCGGGGAGAAGATGGTTATCCCCCGGTCGTAGGCCTGCTGTTGATTCTGACCCTGCATAGTTACGTATCGAGTGTCGTCGCGCCAACGAACTCGCCGTCGACCCGCACGTCCACTCGCTCGCCACGGACGGTGGCGGGCCGGTCGGCGCTCTCGAACACGACTGTTCTCTCGGTTTGTTGTTCCCGTCGGGCACCCATATACCTTTCCTCACAGGCTCGTACCGTCCCGCTCACGCCCCGGACGTCCACCCCGACCGGGTCGCCGTCGACGCGGTCCACACAGGCAAGCGCCGCCCTGGCGCGCTCGACCTCCCCCCGGTGGGTCCGTACTACCGCCTCGGCGACCCCGCCCTCCGCGCGAAACCGCACCAGCGACAGGTCGACCGCGCCACTCCCGGGGTCCCCGAGCAGACTCCGGGCGGCCGCCCACACCGCCTGCTGGAACCCCTCGCGTCCGACGCGTGTCTCCGGCCACGTCTCGACCTCCACCGCCAGGTACCGCCACCGCGGTTGCAGATGCTTCGGCAGATGCTTCACGGAGGATTTCCGCTCTCCAAACCAATAAGCCCGTGGTCTTCTGACCGTCTTCGTATCCGGCGGCGAATAGCTCCTGTACTCCCTCCGGATTATCACTATCGATAACGAGCCGGTCCGGGCGACATATATACCCGACGGTCCACGGATGCAATGCAGGGTTGGATTCCTGGTGGTGGTGTGGCATCCGGCCCGTGTCCGTCAGTTCTCCTTCGGTTCGAGCAGGAGTGACCGACAGAGCCCGTCGAGACCCTCCTGTCGGTGGATGCGGCGCTGCCGGCTCGCGCCGCTCTCCTGGTCGAGGAGGGTGCGCAGACCCGGCTGGTCGAGGCGGTCGGCCTCGCGCTCGACTATCTCCGCCAGCGACCGTGTCGTCTCGCCCTCCCGGCCGACGAGTGTTGCGTCGTGCCCGTAGCGGAGTGCGCGCCACTTGTTCTGGTCGAGTACCTCCCGGCGGAGGTCGGTCCCGGATTCGCCGTCCTCGTGGCGCGCGGCGAGGTCGACGACCAGCGCGTGGACGTACTCGACGAGCGCGAGCACGCGGTCGGGGTCGGCCTGCGCGTCCGGCGTGCGCACCTCGACGGTCCCGTGGCCCGAGTGTGGACGAACGTCGTACCAGAGTTCGCCGCGGTCGCGGATCGACCCGGTCTCGAGCATCGTCCGCTCGAACTGCTCGAACGCCTCGTAGGACTCGAAGGCGGTGGGGATGCCGGTGTTGGGGAGGGCCTCGAACACGCTCGCCCGGGCGGACCCCAGGCCGGTGTCGAACCCGTTCCAGTACGGCGAGTTGACCGACAGCGCGAGTATCAGGGAGACGTGCCAGCGGAGTTCGTTCGCCACCCAGACTGCCGTGTCGGGGTCGTCGACACCGACGTGGATGTGGAGCCCCGCGGTCGTGTTGCGGTGCTGTGGATACTGTATCCGGTCGAGCTGTGACCGGTAGCGTGGCTTTCCGACGTGCTCGAGTTCGCGCCACCGGGCCGCCGGGTGCAGTCCCGCGGCCGCGACCCCGTACCCGTGACCCGCGGCGTGGTCCACGAGCGCCTCCCTCGTTCCGAGCACCGCACCCCGAGCGTCGCCGACGGACTCGATGAGTGGCGTCTGTGTCTCGATAACACACGTGAACAGCTCGTGGTCGAGTCGGCTGTCGAGCGCCGGTGGCGGTTCTGCCCCGTACACGAGGTCGTCAGTTCCCGAGGCTGGCCGGTCCCCGTCTCCGACGAGAAAGAACTCCTCCTCGACACCGAGTGTTCCGAACCGGTCGAAGTTGTCCGGGTCGCCGCCGTCCATCCACCCTCTGTTGCGGGTCGGCCGGCTAAAGGATTCCGTGTCCCCGGCGAAACGGGGGGCAGTCGGGGAGCAGACCACACCTGGCGGAAGCCACCGTGCCGGTCGCGACGTGAAAAGCGTCGATACCGGCACTTGGTGTTTTGTGCGCGTGGATAGTAAACTTGTGGGACTGGTCTCGAAAATAGAGGGTATCGACGACGAACACTCCGACAACTGCGCGGCGAGTTGTCGGGTATCGAGTCCACGCGGACCCACCGCAGTGATGCAGTTCACTCCGGTACGGTTAAGTGGACGGACCTGTCAATATCTGGTTGCATGATTCAGTCTGACCTGTGTGCGGAGGGATATGGGGGGGTACTGCACGAGGGACTCGCGTCCGCGGAGGGGGCCGCCTGGGTGATCAACCCGACCGACGAGACAATCGCGGAGTTGCTCACCCTCTCGCGGGAGCAACAGCCCGCGATGCCGACCCCCGTGCGATTGCTCGCTGCCTCGGACTCACTGCAGCGTACCGCCGACGATTTTCCACGCGCGAGTCGCGCTGCCGACCTGGTGAGCGAGGGTCATCTCGAACTCCGGGCGCTGCCCTCGGCGCCGCACCACTCGCTGCTTCTGACCGAACGGGCGGTCGTGTCCTTTGTCGAGTGTGACGGCCAGGTTGCCGGCCTGACCACGACCCGCGAGGACCTGGTCACCTCGACGCGCGAGACCTACGTCGACCGCTGGGAGCGCGCCGAGGAGTTCACCCTGCGGACGCCGCCACTGTCCGAGGTCCGACAGACACTCGCCTCGGAGTTCGGCCCGGTGGTCGCCGGCGAGTTCGACCGGGCGCTTGCCGCCCTCGACAGGCACCGGCAACCGGCATCCGGTGACGACCCGGTCGACGGGGTCTCCCTGGCCTTGCTCGTGGCGGCCAACAACCGCGAGTTGCTCTACGACATCAGTCGCTGGGGGGAGTCGGTCCGACTCGCCAGCAAGGCCACGTTCTCCCGCGGCAAGAAGCGCCTGGAGGACGCGGATCTTCTCGACACCGAGAAGGTCCCCATCGACGTGGGCCGCCCGCGGTTACGACTCGTCCCCGCCGACCCGCTCGCGGACGCGGACATCGAGTCACTCGTCCGCGAGGCCCGCGAGCGACTGTCGTAAGGCTTTCACCCGACCGGCCGCCGGTACCGGTATGTTCGCCGTTGTCGGTTCCGGTCCAGGTGCTGTTGCCGCCCGTGATGGTCTCGCGGGCCGGGACCACGAGATATCGACCAACCTCGACGCTGTCGAGCGCGCGACCCTCGCGGTCGTCGTCGGCCCGACCGGCGACGAGAGATTCCGGCAGGCAGACGCCCGTGCACGCGCCGGCGACACGCCCTGGTTCGCCGTCGAGTTCGGCGGTCTCGGCGGCGTCCCGGCCGTCGATGCCGCGGTCACGGGCCTCGCACCCGACCGGGGCTGTTACGACTGTCTCCGGACCCGGGCCCGCGCGAACTGGACCGACGGCCAGTCCCCCACTGGGACCGACGGCCAGTCCCCCACTGGGACCGACGGCCAGTCCCCCACTGGGACCGACGACCAGCCCGCCACTGGGACCGACGACCAGCCCGCCACTGGGACCGACGACCAGCCCGCCACTGGGACCGACGACCAGTCCGTCGCCGGGGACGTCGGGCCATCGACGAGACGGCTCGCGGGCGCGGTGGCCGGACACGAGGCCGTCCGGGCCGCGACCGGTGAGGACCCGTTCGGTCGCGTCGTCGTCGTTCCGTACGCCGAACACCCGTTCCTGCCGGCACCTGGCTGTGACTGTGGCTCCCGACCCACGGGGTCCGTGCCCCGAACCTGGGTCGACCGCTCCGTCGAGGCGTCGCTCGAACGCGCAGAACGCGCGCTCGATGCCCTCGTCGGCCCGGTCCAGGAGGTCGGCGAGGCCGAGTCGTTTCCGCTCCCGTACTACCTGGCGACGCTCTGTGACACCGCGGGGTTCAGTGACGCGACCGCCCCACGGAACGCCGCCGGGGCCGACCCCGACTGGAACCGGGCCTTCGTGAAGGCGCTCGGCGAGGCGCTCGAGCGGTACTGTGCCGGGGTCTACCGGAGCGAGGACCTCGACCGCCGCCGGCCGACGGCGCTCGGAAACGCGGTGGCTCCGTCGGCGTTCGTCTGCAAGCAGTCCCCGGAGAACGAGCCCATCCGGTGGGTGCCCGGAACGGCACTCGGGAGCGACGAGACGGTCGCGCTGCCGGCGGCGTTCGTCTATCACCCGCCACCGACGGAGCGATACCGGCCCGCCGTGACGACCGGGCTCGGCTTCGGCAACAGCGGCGTCGAGGCGCTGCTCTCGGGGCTGTACGAGGTCATCGAGCGCGATGCCGCGATGCTCGCGTGGTACTCGACGTTCGAACCGCTGGAGCTGACCACCGACGCTGTCGAGCGGACCCGTTCCCGGGCCGCCGCCGAGGGCCTCGACGTGACCCTGCTCTTGCTGACGATGGACGTCGACGTGCCGGTGGTGGCGGCGGCGGTCCACCGCGAGTCGTGGCCGCGTCTCGCCCTCGGAACGGCGGCGAATCTCGACGCGGGGGCGGCGGCGTCCTCGGCACTCGCCGAGGCACTCCAGAACTGGATGGAACTCCGCGGCATGGGTCCAGACCGGGCCACGGAGGCCACCGGCGCGATCGGGCGGTACGCCGACTCCCCCGGGGACGCGGCGGCGTTTCTCGATGCCGACCGAACAATCGCTGCCGGCGATATCTCAGAGGCCGTCGACGGAACGGCCGAACTCGACGCGGTGCTGGAGCGACTGCGCGCGGCCGGCCTCGACGGGTACGCCGCCCGGACGACCACCCGTGACGTCGAGTCGCTCGGCTTCGAGGCGGTGCGCGTGCTCGTTCCGGGGGCACAGCCACTCACGTTCGGCGACCCCTTCTTCGGCGAGCGCGCGAGACGCGTCCCCCGGTCGATGGGGTTCGAGCCGCGACTCGACCGGGCACACCACCCGTTTCCGTAGCTACCGCCGGAGAATCCAGGCCGTCGGCGACGGGAGCCAGCGTGTCAGCCCCTTGCCGACGCGGTCCTCGGACTCGGAGGGGTGGTCGCCGGTCGGCACGGCACTGACACGGCGGAAGACGGCCACCGGGTCACGTGTTCGGCGCCAGTGCCACCAGGTGCGGGCGACCGTCCAGAGCTTGCGCGGCCGTGACAGGGTTGGCCGCCCCGAGACGACGTCGAACTCGCGCCGCCGTATCAGCCGGTGGTGCTCGGCGTACAGGACTGCGGCGAGCAACACCGCGAACTGGCAGTCCTCCGGAAGATGTGGGATGCCCTCGACCCCGGTCCGGTAGCGCTCCTCGGCGCGGCGCACCTCGGCCGCGACGGCCTCGCGAACGGCCGGGGTCGGCTCGCCCTCGCGGAGGTCGTCGACGGTCACGTCGTGCTCGCGCAGCGTCTCCATCGGCAGGTACACCCGGTCGAGGTCGCGGATATCCTCGCTGACGTCACGAACGAAGTTCGTCAGCTGGAACGCCTCGCCCAGTGCCATCGCGTGTGGCCGCACCGACGGGGTGTCGACACCCATCACCGCGCTCATCATGTTGCCCACCGCCGCTGCCGACCCCCGCATGTACCCCTCGAGGTCCTCGTAGGTCTCGTACCGGTCGGTGTCGATGTCCATCACCATCGCGTCGACAAAGGCGTCGACCTCCTCGTCGGGGATGTCAGTCTCTTCCCGGACCGCCGAGAACGCCTCGACGACGGGTTCATCGGCCGGTTGCTCGCCGAGCGCCGCCGCCCGAAGTGATTCGAGCCGGTCGCGTTGCTCGGCCGGTTCAAGCGACGGGTCGCCGTCGACTACCTCGTCGGCGATTCGAAAGAACCCGTACAGGACGTAGGTCTGCTCGCGGACGCGCTCGGGCAGGAGACGGGTCGCGTAGTAGAACGTTCGCCCCGTCTCGCGGTGGATTTCCTTGCCCTGGTCGCGCTGGGTTCCGTTCACAGCCTATCGTTGGGCGGGACCGATATAAAAGTGCCACCTTCTCTGTTCGCACCGGGCTCGTGGCCCGCAGGCGCGGCGTTTACAAGCTGTGAGATGCTACCTGTAATGATGAGTCGTTCCGGGGAGTTCTGCCCGCGCTGTGGTGAGACCGTCGAGGGGCGAGCCCCGGGCCCGACCGCCCGCGACCGGGCGCTGTGTACCGACTGTTACCTCGACGAGTACGACCTTGTCGACGCGCCCGACCGTGTCGAGGTGCAGGTCTGTGCCGACTGTGGGGCCGTCGAGCGCGGCGACCGCTGGGTCGATATCGGCGCGCAGGACTACACCGATGTCGCGATCGACGCGGTCCGCGAGGCCCTCGGCGTCCACGTCGACGCCTCGGAGGTGTCCTGGCAGGTCGCCCCGGAACAGGTCGACGAGACGACGATACGGATGCACGCACAGTTCACCGGACGGCTTCGCGGGCGACCGCTCGCCGAGGAGGTGCTCGTCCCGGTAAAACTCGGTCGGGGCACCTGCAGGCGGTGTGGCCGCATCGCCGGCGGGTCGTACGCGAGTACTGTACAGGTGCGCGCGGACGGCCGCGACCCCGACGACCACGAGTGTGACCGGGCGAGGGAGTTCGCACGCGAACTCGTCGCGGCACACGAGGCCGACGGTGACCGCGAGGCCTTCGTCACCGAGATCGCGCCGGTCCCGGGCGGACTCGACGTTCGCCTCTCGACGACGCAACTCGGCGAGCAACTGGCCCGTCGTCTCGTCGCGGAGTTTGGCGGCTCCTACACCGACCACGAGCGCCTGATAACCGAGGACGAGGACGGCCAGCCGGTCTACCGGGTCACCTACGCCGTTCGCCTGCCGCCGTACCGTCCGGGCGAGGTCCTCGACCCTGGTGACGGTGACGGACCGGTGCTCGTCCGCGGGGTCGACGACCGGCTCACGGGTGTCAGACTCCACACCGGTGACCCCTACGAGGCGGCCTTCGACGAACTGGAGGATGCGACCCGTCTCGGCGCGCGGGCCGACGCCCGCGAGGCGACGGTCGTCGCCGTTGTCGACGACCACGCCGTCCAGCTACTCGACCCCGACACCTACGAGACTGTCACCGTCGCCCGGCCGCCACACGTCGACGCCGACGCCGAGACCGTCCCGGTCGTCCGTGGCCAGGAGATGGTCCACATCCTGCCCGACGCCGACAGGTAGCCACGGACCGGACACAAGACGCATACTTCTCCCGGGCCAGGCCCGTGTATGCTGTCGGACATCGACAACGCGCGCAAACTGATGGAGTTGCTCGGCGACGACGGGTTCGTCGACGCCGTGTCGAACGCCGAGCAACTGGTCGCCGAGGTCGACGAGACGCTCGACCGGGTCGAACAGATAGAGGGCGACGCGGAGCAGGCTGTCCGGGAGGCAAACGAGGCACTCGACGCCGTCGACACCCGACTCCAGAAGTTCGACGAGGCGATCCGTCTCGTCGAGGCGAAGATCGAGACCGGATTCAGCGTCGCCTTCTTCTTTTTCGCCGTTCAGCAGTGGACTGCCGGTGAACCGCTACTCGCCGCGGGACTGTTCGCCATGGGGCTGCTCGGTGCCTCCTCGCTCGTCGTGACAATCCTCACGATGCCACAGGTCCAGCGCATCCGACAGGGCGTCTCGTTCATGCTCGACAGGGTCCGCAAGACCGTTAACGACGACACCGACACTCGTGCCGGTCGGCGCGGTCGCGACTGACCCCTTTCAGACTGATTCTTGCGAGTCATTCCGGTCTCGACCGCCCGACACTGGGCGGTCGTACCGGTACACAGTCACAGTAATCAGTATCACTCGAACTCGTCGAGAGTGGTGACACCCGACCGGACATCGCGGACGAGTGTTCCGTCGAGTTCGAGTCCGAGCACCTGCACGGCGGCGTCACCAACCCGTTCTGCGACCTCCTCGGGGGCGTAGACCCCGAGTCGCCACTGGTCGCGCTGTGCGGCACGGAGCGCGCTCACGAGTGTCGACTGCTCGCCGAGCCGTCGCACCTCGCCGTTGACGAGCACCCGCGAGGTGGACTCGGTCATCTCGGGCTCGGCGGGCACGTCGAGCAACACCGTCTCGGGGTCGACCCCGGCCGCCTCGGCGACCGCCCGCTCCATCTCGCGGGACCTCGCGTGGTCGGCCTCGAGTACCTCGTCGGGCACGGCCCCGTACTCGGCCCAGACCGCGCGCTTGAGCAGGGCCCGCTCGTCGAGACGGCGCGCAATCGCCTGTGTCGTCTCGTGGTCGCGCAGGGCCGTGTGGAAGGCATAATCGTCCATGCGGCGGATTCGCCCGGCGTCGATGCCGTCCTCGATAAGCCGCTCTGCCCCCCGCCGGAGCATCGTCTTCGAGATGCGGGCGACGTGGTGCTGGTAGACGGTGGGGTTCATAAGCGCCCGCGCGAGCAGGAGACTCTCCGCGGCCTGGACGTTCCCCTCGTCGAGTACCAGTTCGCCGTCGACAAAGCGCAACTCCCGAACCAGTCGCCCGTGGTCGATGGCCCCGTACGGGACACCCGTGTGGTGGGCATCCCGCACTAGGTAGTCCATCCGGTCGACGTCGAGTTCGCCCGAGACTAACTGCCCGAGTTCACCCTCGCCGGCGATCAGACCCGCGACGCGCCCGGGGTCGACGCCGTGCTCGGCGAGAACGCGCGCGACCGCCCCCTCGCTCACGAGGTCCGTGACCTCGTCGTGGTACTTTCCGGTGTGGCGGTACAGCACCGGCTCGATGGTGTGGCTGTAGGGTGCGTGGCCGATGTCGTGCAACAGTGCGGCGGCGCGCACCCGCGTCGCCTTCGCCCCCTCGATGTCGAGATGCCCGAGCGCGCGGTCCGCGAGGTGATAGACCCCGAGACTGTGCTCGAATCGGGTGTGATTCGCCGACGGGTAGACCAGTCCGACCGTGCCGAGCTGGACGATGCGGCGCAACCGCTGGACCGGCGGCGTATCCAGCAGCGCCTCGGCGACACCCTCGACGGTGATGTGGTCGTGGACGCTGTCCTTGATCGTGGCCATTACCGTCGCTTAGTCCGCTCAAACAAAACCCCCATGAAATAAAAACCCGCCGACACGTCGAGCCCGTTCGGGCTCGCGTCCGGCGAGGTCGAACGCGGCGAGAGAGCGGTTCAGCCAAGTAGCACCGTCGGGAATGTCGGCTCAGCGAGTTAGCACCGGTCTCGAACTACCACTCCAGGTCGCCGCCCGCCGTGCGCTCACCCGCGGCAGCGACTCCGGCGGCCGCGGTTCCCACGACCGACGCCGCGCCGGTCGCCACCACCGTCCGCAGGACCGTCCGTCTCGGAATCCGCGCCTGGCTCTCGTCTCGGTCTCCCGCGAGAGCCCCGTACCGGAGCAGATGGTTTAACGCTGACGACGGACAGTCTCCACGGTCGGGCGGTGCACGGCGAGCAGAGATAACGGACGGTTTTATTATTGGCCGCGAGAAATACAGGGTAAGCATAGTGCAGCCCACGATGCACACCCTCGGCTCGATGTTCGACGACGGGTCGGTCGACCCCGGGACGAACCTGCTCGTCTCGGGGCCGCCGCTGAGTGGCGTCCGTCGGGTGGCGTTCGAGGTTGCCACCCACCCGGATGCCGCGACCGTCGTCATCACGACCCGGTACGGGGCCGACCAGGTGTTCGCGGAGCTATCGGCCGCCGGGGTCGACACCGCGACGGTTGGCATCGTCGACTGTGTCACCCGGCGACAGGACCGAGCCCACGACAGCGACAGGGTTCGGTACGCTCCGTCGCCCGCGGCACTTACCCGCATCGGGGTGCAGTTCGCGAACCTCTTCGAGCGACTCCGGGACGACGAACCCGGACAGACCCGCGTCACTGTCGACTCGGTCTCGACACTGTTGCTGTACAGCGAGACCGAATCGGTGTTCCGATTCCTGCACGTGCTCGCCGGACAGATAGACGATGCCGGTGCCCTCGGCGCGCACGTCATCGAACCGTCCGCACACGACGAGGAGACCGAGCGCACCCTCGACGGACTGTTCGACGGCCGCGTCAGCGTCGCGGACAACGCCGTTACCGATGTCGCCCTCGACCGGGACTGACCACACAGGCGGTCCTCACAGCCCCACAAGCGCCGCAAGCAGGAGTCCGGCCGTGAGCACGACACCCAGCAGGAGAAACGCCGCGTTCTCCGTGTCGATCTCCTGTGGTTCCAGCGGCCCGACCATCTCCATCCCCTCCGTGATGCCGCCGTCCTCGCTCTCGTCACCCGCGCTTTCGCTCTCGTTGCCCTCTCGCTCTGCCTCCGCGCCGTCTGTCGACTCCCCGTCGACCTCGACAGCACCGGTCTCCATCTTCTCCTCGCCTGGCGCACCCGATTCGGAAACGGTCCCCTCCTCGCCTGGCGCACCCGATTCGGTAGTCGTGTCCGGACTCATACCCCGGTGTAGGCGGGTCGCGCACAAAAGTCGCCGGCCCGGTCAGACGCGCTCGACAATCTCGTCCCGAACGAGTGACTCACAGTAGACACACCGGAGACCGTCCTCGAGCACGTCGAACCGCGTCTCGATGGGTTCGCCGGCGGCGGTGATGCAGTCGGGGTTGGGACACTCGACGATGCCGGTGACCTGGTCGGGCCGCTCGACACGCTGCTTGTCGACGACCTCGTACCCGCGGATGATGTTTATCGTCGCGTCGGGGGCGACAAGCGAGAGCACGTCGAGTTCCGACTGGCTGAGTTCCCGCCCCTCGACTTTCACGACGTCCTTGCGGCCGAGTCGGTCCGAGGGAACGTTCATCCCGACCGAGACGACATCACCCGCACCGCCGTCGATATCGAGAATCCCGAGCACCCGCAGCGCCTGCCCGCTCGTGACGTGGTCGATGACGGTGCCACTCTCGATCTTGCTGACGCGCATCTCGTGGTCGTCGGAGCTCATCGTGTACCCCCCAGAAGGATATCGAGCAGCGCCATCCGCACCGGGACGCCGTTGTGTGCCTGCTCGAAGTATCGCGCGTGGTCGGTCTCGTCGACGTCGGCGGCGATCTCGTCGACCCGAGGGAGCGGATGCATCAGCGTAAGCTCCTCGGCCGCCTCGAGTGTCGCGGCGTCGACCTGATACTCGCCGGCGACCGCGCGGTACTCGCGCTCGTCGGGGAACCGCTCTTTCTGGATGCGGGTCACGTACAGCACGTCGAGCGAGTCGAGCACCGCCGAGAGCTCGGCGTGTTCCTCGAGATCGACACCCTCGTCGTCGAGGTCGTAGCGAACCTTGCGGGGCAGGCGGAGACTCTCCGGACTGATGAACCGCTGGCGAACGTCGAAGTTCGTCAGCGCGTGTGCGAGCGAGTGGACCGTCCGGCCGTACTTCAGGTCGCCCATCACGCCGACGGTGATACCATCGAGACCGGCGTTCTCCCGCATCGTGTAGAGGTCGAGCAGCGTCTGCGTGGGGTGCTGGCCGGCCCCGTCGCCGCCGTTTATCAGCGGGACGTCGACGAACTCGCTGGCCATCGCCGCCGAACCCTCGCTCGGGTGGCGCAACACGAGCGCGTCGGCGTACCCCTCGATGACCCGGACGGTGTCGGCCAGGGTCTCGCCTTTGGTCACGCTGGAGGCATCGACCGGCCCCATGTCGACGATGTCACCGCCGAGGCGCTTGATAGCGGCGCTGAAGCTCATCTTGGTTCGGGTGCTCGGCTCGAAAAAGAGGAGACCGAGCAAGGCGTCGGCGTGCCGGTCGGCGTATGCCCCCGGGTCCGCCGCAATCGCGCGTGCCCGGTCCAGTACCGTCTCGATGTCTGTCCGCGACAGTTCCCTGGCGCTCGTGATGTAGTCCTGCTCCATCGGTCGAAGCGGCACAACCCAGGCTCTTTACACTGACGGTCGCCCACCATTCAAGTGCGATAGCGCGCCACCGGTCGTATGCTCGCGGTTGCAGGCGGGAAAGGCGGCTGTGGCAAGACCACGACGGCGCTCGGACTCGCGCGAGCGCTCGCCGGCCAGGGCCAGACCCCGCTGGTGCTCGACGGGGACTGTGACATGCCGGACCTGCACCTGCTCGCGGACATCGACCGCGACGACGGCGTGGACGCGCTCGCCCGCGGCGCGCCGCTGTCCCGTGTCTGCCGGCGACCCGACGCGTTCCCCGGTGTCGCCGTCGTCACCGCCGGCCGGCCGACACGCGTCGGGCCGGCACTCCGGGCGACACGTGACTGGACGGGTCCCGTGCTGGTGGACTGTCCGGCGGGTATCGGCCCCGACGCGACCCGACCGCTCCGCGAGGCCGACGCGACGCTCGTCGTCTCGACCGACGACCCGCAGTCCGTCGACGACACCCGGCGGACCGTCACCGCCGCGCGCGAACTCGGTGCTCCGCCCGCGGGCGTCATCCTCCGGACGACCGGTGATTCGCCCGCACGGGTTGCCGACTGTCCCGTGCTCGCCACCGTTCCCGGTGTCGCGGAGCCACTCCGGAGTCGACACCTCGCGCGGGTCTGGCGGTCGATTGCCGACCGCCTGTTCGAGGCCCCGGACCCCGAGTCGACCCGAAACCGGGCCCGGTCGCGCGAGAAGGAACGGACGCGACCGGCGTCCGGTGACAGCACCCGGGGGCGAACCCGTCGACGGACAGTCGGGTCGAGTGGCGGGCGACCCCGCACACGGGCCGGGTCGGATGGAACCCGCCGAGACGGCCGCCACGAACGGCACGGTGTCGAGCGGTCGGGTGGCGACAGCCCGCGGCGTCGGGGACGGGTATCCGACCCCGCCACGCGGTGAGCACAACGCTTTTTTTCCGTCCTCGACTCCCGCAGTTATGAGCGCGGTTACAGCGGTCACCTCTGCACGACACGACGGGGTGGTGGCTGTATCCCGTCCGGACGTGCTGCCCGAGCAATTCCCGGCCTGGGGGGTCGATCTCGGACAGACGGTGCTGGTGGTGGTGCTGGCGCTGCTCGCGGCGCGACTCGCGACCCGCCTGTTCAGCCGCCGCATTGCGCAGTACTTCGACCGGGCGAGTCTCAGCCGGGTCGCCATCGGCAGCATCCGCGTCGGCATCTACGTCCTCGCCGTGCTGACCATCCTGCGCATCTACGGCCTCGGCCTCGGCAACATCGCGCTCTCCGTGACGGTCTTTTCGGCGGTGGTCGGTGTCATCCTCGCGCCGATCGTCGCCAGTGTCGTCAGCGGCGTCTTCCTGCTCGCCGACCAGCCCTACGAGATCGGCGACATGATCGCACTCCCCGACACGGACACCCGTGGCTTCGTCGAGGACATCACGCTCCGATACACCAAGATATTCACGCTCGACAATACGTTCCTGGTGATTCCGAACGGCGAGATGCGCGAGCGCGACGTGGTCAACTACTCGGCGGAGGACACGCGGGTGCGACTCACGCTCGACGTGCTGGTGACCTACGAGAGTGACGTTCCGGAGGCACGCCGCCTGATGGAAGAGAGCGCGCGAGCGGTCGAGGGGGTGCTCACCGGCGGTCCGAGCATCCGGGTCGGGTCGGCACGGTACCCCGCCGGCCCGGACTGTCTCATCGGCAAGTTCGCCGACAACGGCGTGCTGTTGCGCCTGCGGTACTGGGCCGACGAACCCTACCGGCTCCAGGTCACCCGGTCGCGCGTCCAGACCCGCGTCTGGGAGGCACTCGACGACGCCGACGTCGAGATCGCGTACCCGCACTCGCATCTGGTGTTCGACGAGACGAGCGGCGAACTCCAGGTTGCCGCCGGCGACGACGCCACTCTCGCCGACGGTCGACTCGGCCGACCCGCGGCGGGCGCGCCCGGCGATTCCGACGGCGAGCGCAACTAGTCGGTGTCCCGCTCTACGCCCTCCTTGAAGCCCTGAGCCGTGCGGCGCACGAGCAGGTAGAGCGCGAAGATAAACGCGAGAAGCAGGACGAGAACGGTGGCCACGATAACGGTCGTCGTCATACCGACTCGTTTGTCGGGCGTTCAAAAAGAGGTTTCGACGCCACGGCTCGGGTCACCGGTCGCGTTCCGGCCGGTCCCCGGACCCGCTGTCGGTGAGCAGGGTGACCGGCGTGCGAACGACGGCCTCCGCGAACCCGCCGGCGTGTCTCGCGACACTGGTCAGGCCACCGACGACGGTTCGTCCGGTCGTCACGGCCGCGGCGGGACCGTACCGGAGGGTATGCTGTGCCGGGTCCGCGAGTGCACTGACCGCGTCGACGTGCAACTGGTAGTGGTCGAGAAACACCCTGACGTGGAACTCGCCGTCGTCGAGCACGCGCCGGTAGTCGGCCCACTGCCCGCGGATGCTCCCGACGTGACGCCGGTAACCCGCCGCGGTCGGTCGCTCGATGCGGTTCTTCGCGACCGTCACCGGACCGTCGGCGAGCGCGGCCGCCTCGACAACGCGCCACGGGGAGTGTGTCTCGCCACAGGCACACGGCCCGTCGAGATAGTCCGTCTCGCGGCCACACGCCGTACACGCGGCCCTGTGGGACCACTCGTGGGCCGCCCCACACTCCTGGCAGGTCTCCTGGAGCAGGTGCAGCGACGCGTCACACGCGATGCACGTGCGCTTCACGTCGATCGGTACGCGGTCCGGGCGCATAACGTTTGTCGGACCGTTACTCGTTCTCGCGCTCGGAAAGTCGCCGTGACAGCCGGTCGAGACGCTCCCGCGCCGACTGCGTGCGCTCGCGCGTCGCCTCCGGGTCGTGTCGCGCCGAGACGAGCTCGCCGTCGGACAGCGTCAGCGAGAGCTGTCCACCCGACTGGACGTCGGGCAGGTCCTCGACCGGCACGGTCAACTGCTGGCACACCTCGCCGTCGTCCTCGACGAGGACGACCGCGACCCCGTCGACGACCCTGTCGAGCGTTCCGGTGTAGCTCCCGTCCATCGTCACGGTCGACGGGTCCGACAGGTATCAACCTGCCGGCGACCGCTCCGCCCCCGGTCACAGCAGGACCGGCCCGAACACGAGCGCGACAAGCGCGGCCGCCATCAGCAGGGTCGTGCCGAGAGTCACGACCGTCACGAGCAGGCGCCCGTCCGATATTGGGAGCCACGAGACGACCGACTCCGTGCTCACCCGGAGGATGTGACCCCCATCGAGCGGGAACGCCGGGATGCAGTTGAACAGTGCTAAGTTGAAGTTGATCCAGCCGGTCCAGAAAAGCAGGTTCGCCAGGACGAACAGTCCGCCCCCGAGAACGGCGAGTGGCCCCTCGACGACGAAGAAACTGGTGACGTCGGGGGTGAACCCGGCGAAGCTGTAGGCGATATCGGGGTCCATCAGCGCCATGAACGGCAGGACGATCAGCTGGACGGTGTAGAGCAACGTGCCACCGACGGTTCCGGCGTCGTCGGGCACGGCGTTCCCACTGATGATGTCGAGAAACTCCTCGGCGGGATACGGGTCGACGCCGAAGTCGTCGACCAGCACGCCGCTGTACCCGTCCTGTGTCTGGACGCCCAGCACCGCTCCACCATCGTCGGCGAGGTCGGCGGTGAACGTCTCCCGCTCGAACCCCTCGTCCCCGTCGACGTGGGCGACCACCTCGACGCGCTCGCCGGGCGAGCGCTCGCCGAGGGTGTCGGTGAGTGCCGACGCGTTGACGACACGCTCCCCGCCGACACGCGTGAGTATCAGTGGTGTCCCGTCGGTCGGCGCGCCTGCCGCCGCGAGCGGGTCACCCTCGACCACCTGCCCGACGAACGCACCGACCGGCAGTGTCGTCTCGCCCCGGTCGGTGTCGAGTGTCACCACCTCCTCGTCCTCGACGGCATCCACGAGGGCACGCTCGGTGTTCACCGCGGTTCCGTCGACGCGCTCGATCCGCGTGAGCGGGTCGGTTCCCTCGATGTCGTCGGCGACCCCCTCCACCGACCCGATGACCAGTAGTCGCCTGTCGACGGTCCGGTCAGCCCGCTCGCGCAGTTCCACGTCGACGCTCTCACCGGCCCCCCAGAGTGCCGTCGCGAGTTGACTCTCGTTCTCGACGGCCGTCCCGTCGATCGCCGTGACGCTGTCACCGTCCTCGATACCGGCCGCCTCGGCCCCCGAACCCGCGAAGACACCGCCGACAGGGACCCCCGGGGCCAGGGCAATCGAGCCAAGCACCGGCCCGAGCAAGAGCACGAGCGCGACGACGGTCACCGCGAGGTTGTTCGTGATGCCCGCGGCGTACATCCGGAGCTGCTCACCCCGGTCCGCGGCGGCCTGGTTCTCGGCGTCGGGCTGGACGAACGCACCCATCGGCACGAACGCCAGCATCGCGACCCCCATCGACTCGATCTCGATGTCCTCGACCCGGCAGAGCAGACCGTGGCCCCCCTCGTGGACGACCAGCCCGACGACCAGGCCGAAGAGTATCTCGCCGGCCGCGTTCAGCGGCAGGAACTCGTTGACACCCGGAATCACGAGCACGTTCTGCGGGTTCTCGATTGTCGTGCCGTCGGGCTGGCTCAGCACCGCGGCCACCGAGAGCACGACCACAACCCCCGCGAGGGCCATCACCACGAGCGCGATTCCGGCCCCGACACTCCCCCAGGCTCGCCAGAACCGCCCGCGTCTCGCGAGACGGTCGAGAAAGACCCGTCCCCGCTTCGTGTGGATTGTCTGGATCGGGCCCGACACCGAGACCGACTCCGGCAGGTACCCCCGCGCGTTCAGTGCCATCACGACAACCGTGTAGACCAGAATCCCGACGACAACCCACGTCAACAGGCTCGTCATCAGTTGTGGTGTCGCTACCGTCACCAAAGAGGGTTTGGGTCTCCACGGGCCGATTCCTTCGGCCGGTGACTACGACGCGCCGACCGGCGGGTGGAGGTAGAACGCGTCGGCGAGACAGACCGCACTCGCGAGTCCGGCCGTCGCCAGCGCCACCTCCAGCGAGAGCAGACCCGAGACAGACACCGCGAACGCGAGCACGAACAGCACGGGGATAACGCCCAACAGTAGGTCGTACCGCGAAATCCCCCCGAGCACTCGCGATCCCGTTCTACCCCTGTCACGACTCACTGCCATGCCTCTCGTCACCTCCTGCACGTCTGTACGTACTGGTACCGTATAAATCTTTCTCGCATTGGGTTCTCCGAATTCACAGGAACAGTCTATAGAGCCCATTGAAACCTTTCGCATATCCACCGCATAAGTTATGGAGATATAGACCGGGCAGAGATGTGTGACCGATGCGGGTCGGGCCGGCGGGTGGTACCGGTCCGGTTTTGTCGGTCGGGCACGCAGTACGGGCATGGACCTGTCCGGCGTGTGCCAGCATCGGCCGGCGACGGTGAGTGACGGTCGGGCGTCGGCGGTTCTCGTCCCGGTTCTCGCGGGGGAGCCACGGCTCCTGTTGCACAGGCGGGCCGACCACCTCGAGACCCACCCCGGCGAGATGAGCTTTCCGGGTGGCCGACGCGAACCCGGTGACGCGACGCTGCGCGCGACCGCGATGCGCGAGGCCGGCGAGGAGGTCGGCCTCGACGGTGGTGAGGTCACCGTGGTCGGACGCCTCGACGATATCCTGACCGTGACCGGCTTCGCGGTGCGACCGTTCGTGGCGCGGGTGCCCGACCGCGGGTATCGGCCCCGCTCGCCGGAGGTTGCCGAGACGGTTCTGGTCCCGGTCGCGGCGCTGACCGACCCAGACAGCTACGACAGCGAGCACCGCGAACATCCCGACGGTGGACGGGTCCGGGTCCACTACTTCCGGGTCGACGGGCACACAATCTGGGGGGCGACCGCCCGGATACTCGTGCAACTGCTCGCACTGGCGACCGACTGGACCCCTCCCGACCTCCCCTGACGGGTTCTCGCCGCGCTGGTGGCCCCGCCCGGTCTCTCTCCGAGGCGAGAGTCCCCGCTCACGCCGGGGAGGAAGTCACGTGGACGCCACGCCCACACCGACGCCAGGCACCCGTAGTGGTTACTGCGGCTGTGTCCCGGTACGACCGCCCATCATCGGGCGGTCGATGCCGGAACGACTCGCAAGAATCACTATCACTCCACGGGCTTCCGGCGGAGTTCGTCGATGTGGTCGTACAGCGTGTTGAGTTCGGCCTCGAGTTTCTCGTGGCGGTCGATGAGCGCGCTCAGTTCGTCGGTGTTGACCGGGCGGTCGTTGTCGAGTGTCGCCTCCAGGGCGTCGTTTGCCGCCTGGACCAGGTAGCCCGCGGACTGAAGTGTCTCCTGTGTCGTGCCGCGGTACTCGTGGAGGTCGACCGCCCCAGACGAGGCGGTGTACCCGATCATCGGCACCTCCTGTTCCGCGCTGTAAGCTGTCTTCACGTCGAGGCTGGTGATTGGGTTCTGTCGCCCCTTGGTCGTTTCGAGGCGAACGAGCCTGAAGCTCTCGGCCAGCGACTGGTACTTCTCGCGTATCTCGGCGAACTCGTCGGCGGCGTCCTGCCCGAGCTTCGACTCCACCTCGCGGAAAAACCCCGTCGAGTCCTCCAGGGCGAGCGCGAGCGCCAGAAACACCTTCTGTTCGGTCTCGGCGAACGTCCGGACGCGCTCGCGAACCGACTCCCCCTCGCCCTCGAGCAGTTCCCGCTCGAGGTCGCCGAGCAACGACTGTACCCCCTGCTCGTACTCCTGGTAGGCCCGCGCCAGTTCTGCCGGCGTGACCCGCTTCGTGTTGTCCATACCCCCGGTTCGGCCGCCGCTCCCTTACAGGTTCCCATCACACGCGGCCCGACTGCCTCTCCCTGCACCGGTCGAACAACTGCGCTGTCGATCCGCCCCCGTACTCGACGCGTCCGCGGTACTCGCTTCGCCTGTCGTCGAACCCCGCGTCGACCGTACTTGCCCGCGCTCGCCGGGCGAGCGCTCGTCGCACGCTCACATCGACATCGTGTGACCGCTACCGCTTGACCTGAAACGCAGTCTGGCGGTCACTCGAACCGGTCCCAGTCGTCGATCTCGTCGATGTCCTCCGGCGAGAGCGGCCCCATCCGCTCCCGTTCGTCACCGAAGCCGGGCGGGAACTCCGCCTCCTGGGAGCCCTCCTCGATGTCGAGCATCTGGTCGATGTGTCGGAGTCCAACGTAGTACCCGATCACGAGCGCGGCGAGATTGAGCGCGACGACCGCGACCACGACGGCGACCAGCACCCTCACTCACCCCCGTCTCCCAGTTTCTCCTCTCGGTACTTCTCGACGACACGCTGGACCGACTCCGGATGATATCGCTCCCCACCCCAGGCGGCGAGCGCCCGCACGTGCAGGTGCACGAGTCCGAACCCGACCGCAAACAGTATCGGCGCGGGATAAAACCCCATCAGGAGTTGGGTGAGTGTCTCGGTCGTCACTACGATTAATTGGTGTCGTGAAACAAAAAGCCTGGCGGCGCTCGCGCGCGACCCCGACGGGTCAGAACCCGGGTGCGCTCTCCTCGGCCTCGAGCAGCTCGTGGTAGCGGTTCCGGATGGTGACCTCGGAGATGTTGGCCACCTCGCTGACCTCGCTCTGGGTGACCTTCTCGTTTGTCAGCAACGAGGCGGCATACACCGCGGCGGCCGCCAGTCCGACGGGCGATTTGCCGGAGTGGACGCCCTGTTCCTTGGCGTTTCCGAGCAACTGCCGGGCGCGGCGCTCGACCTCCTCGGAGAGACCCAGGTCGGAGGTGAACCGCGGCACGTAGCTCTCGGGGTCTGCCGGCTGAATCTCGAGGTTCAACTGCCGGACGATGTACCGGTAGGTGCGGGCGATCTCGTCCTTGTCGACGCGGGAGACCTTCGTGAGCTCGTCCAGCGAGCGGGGGGTGCCGGCCTTGCGAGCCGCGGCGTACAGCGCGGCGGTTGCAACACCTTCGATGGAGCGCCCCGGGAGCAGATCCTCCTCCAGGGCGCGCCGGTAGATGACACTCGCGGTCTCGCGGACGTTCTCGGGCAGGCCGAGCGCCGAGGCCATCCGGTCGATCTCGCCGAGTGCCTGCTTGAGGTTGCGCTCCTTCGAGTCCCGGGTCCGGAACCGCTCGTTCCAGGTCCGCAGGCGTTGCATCTTCTCGCGCTGACGACTGGAGAGGGTGTTGCCGTAGGCATCCTTGTCCTGCCAGCCGATGTTCGTCGACAGCCCCTTGTCGTGCATCATGTTGGTCGTCGGGGCACCGACGCGGCTTTTCTCGTCTTTCTCGCGGGAGTCGAACGCGCGCCACTCCGGCCCTGGGTCTATCTCGTCCTCCTCGACGACCAGGCCACAGTCCTCACAGACTGTCTCACCGTGTTCGGCGTCCGAAGCGAGGTTGCCGCCACACTCCGGACAGACCAGGTGCTCGTCGTCTTCCGTCTGTTCTTCCTCTGTGCGCTCGTGATCGCGTGTGTATCGTCTCGTGGTGGTGTCGGTCATTGCGGGGTCGCCGGGCGGGTACCCGGAAAAGCGCTTCGTCAGATTTTTCTAGGGCCCGACTCAACTTAAATCTTCTGGGGATGTTCGTGGCCACGTCCAAACGTGACGGGTCGGGCCCCGCGTTTTCGTCTCCGCGCACACGTTCACGGGCCGCGTGTCGAGCCGTCAGGTACATACTGGCCCCGGCGATAAGAGGACGATGTGACACGCGAGGCCGTCGTGCAGGGGTACGAACGGTTCGTGGGACGGGCGATCGAGCGGACCGTCGAGGAGTTCAGCCTCACGCGGGCACTCCAGAACGGCGTCGACGCCCCGGGAAGCGGATTCGTCGACAAACTGCTCCAGAACTCCGGTCGGGTCCGGCGCAAGGTCGTCCAGCCGGAACTCGAACGCTACCGCGACCGGGCCTTCGAGCAGTTCGACGTGTTGCTCGACTACGTCGAGTCCGAGGAGGGTATCGAGGCATATCGCGACGAGATTGTCGCGGTCGGTGCCTTCGAGAACGAACTCCGGGAGGACCTGCCCGACGAGCGCCGCGAGGAGGTGCTCGGGTTCATGCTGGGTCGCTACGAGCAACTCGGTGCGGCGCTTGCCCCGTTACTCGAGACCCCGGAGACGGAGTTCTGGGCAGCCGCCGCGGCGACGCTGACCGCCGACCAGGCCCGTGACCTCGTCGAGGACCAGTTCCGGTACACCCGGCCGCTCCGGGAGTTCCCCGACGCGTTCCGACTCACCACGACCGTCGACGCCACCGACGTGTTCGGCCCGTTCGGGTTGCTCGCCGGTTCCGTCGATGTCGTCTACACCGAGGAGGCCATCCGCGCGACGGCTGTCGCCGAGGACGCCGTCATCGAGGAGACAAAGCGGGAGATCGACAGGCGATTCGACGCGACGCCTGACGGATGAGTCACCGGTTGTGCTCGCTCCCGAGCACGAGTCCGGCGACGTTCGCCACGAGCAGACCGGTCAGCACGAGCGGTTGCTCCGCCGCGAGCCCCGTCGCGACGAGTCCGAGCAGGAGAAATGGCGATACCACCGCCGTCCAGAAGCCGAGAAACCGCACCGGTGGCGCGAGACTCTCCCGGAGCGACGTGATATGCCCCGTCGAACTGATATCGTAGTTCGATGCACGCATCATTCCTACCTCTCTGTAGAACCCGGGCCCACATATAAGGGGTCGATGGTTCGCGCTGTTTTGCGCGCCGACGGCCTCGCCTGCACGTTTCACGCGAGCGTACGGACGTTTTATCACGGGTCGAAAGCCCTCGAGACGTTTTATCGACGACTCTCTACGGGTCACAGTTATCGGGAACGGCGCCACGAGCGAACCCCGACAGCCACCTCGATGCGGGGTCTGAACGGGTATCGTCAGTCGATGACACCGACGGTTCGCGAGCGACAGAGCGGGGCGAGTGGCAGGTCGGGAAAGGCAATCCGGACGGCGAACTCGAGTTCGTCGGCGTCACCGCCGAAGACCCCGACAGGGAGTGTCGTCTCGCCGAGGTAGGTCGACTTATCAGTCATCTCGACACCGTTGACGGTGACGGCGAGCGACGCGCGGGCGCCTCCGGCGGTCGAGCGCACGGTAAGTTCCTGCATAACACGCTCGCCGCGGGGGATCGTCTCGGGGAACCGCCCCCAGTCGACGGCCACCGCGGGCAGGTCCCGCGCGTTCGACCGCAGTCGGTCGGCAACACCCCGGTCGATACCGGCGGCGGCGAGTTCGGCGGTCGAGGCCGCCGCCAGGTCGGCTGGCGCGCGATAGCCCTCGGCAGCGAGTCGCCGGGCGCGACTCCGGCCGACGCCGTCGACCGCGGTCAGGCCGACGGCATCCTCGCTGACACCCGTCTCGACGCGGGCGGCGAGGCGGCGAACCCGGTTGGCCTCGAACCCGGTGCCGAGTTCCTCGAGGAGGGCCCGCAACGCCGCCAGCAACCGGAGCGCGTTCTGCCGGATAATCCAGGCGTCGCTCCGGAGCTCAGAGGGTGTCGTGTTGCTGATGCTCGACCGGAGAATGGCCAGGACCTTCCGCGCACCGGCCTCCAGGTCCGCCGCCTCCTCGCCGAGCACCGCGGCGACCGCGTCGGTCTCGGCGGACCGGGCGGTCACGCTGTCGAACTCCGCCGCCGCCGCGACCGTTCGCAGTATCTGGTCATCGCCCGGGTCGGTTCCCGCGAGCTCCGCGAAGCGGCGGGCGGTGGGCAGATCGAGATAGTACGCCGAGGCGAGCCGGCCGAGTGTCGTCGGCTCGACCCGCAGTTCCGTCAGGTCGACAAAGCCCCGGTCGACGAGCCACTCCAGGCGGGTGCTCACCTGCTCGCGGAGGCGCTGGCCGGAGGCGTACCCGCTCTCGGCGCTCCGAACGTAGTAGAAGGTGGTCTCAAGCCAGTCCATCGCGTCGTCGACGTCACGGACGTTGCCGAGTGCTATCTCGGCGTTCAGGTGGGCCGTGAGGTCGTCCGCGCCTGGTTTGTCGCCGTCGGCCAGGCGCGACTCGATGCGCTTGCCCTCCGCGAGCAGGTCGCGGTAGCGCTTCGCGGCCGAGCCCTCGCAGACGACCCAGGCGTAGCCACGGTCGTCGTATCCCGGTCGGCCGGCCCGACCGAGCATCTGCAACACGTCGAGTGGACTCATCTCGGTCTCCCCCTCCAGGGGGTCGTGGCGTCGCGTGTCCCGGATGACGACACACCGGGCCGGCAGGTTCACCCCCCAGGCAAGCGTCGATGTCGAGAAGAGCACGTCGAGTCGCCCGTCGCGGAACCACTCCTCGACGCGGTTCTTGTCGGCCCGCGAGAGCCCCGCGTGGTGGAAGCCGACGCCGTCGACGACCGACTGCCGGAGGGTGTCGTTCTCGAACTCCTCGGCTGCCTGGTGGGCGTCGAGGTCTCCCCGCACGCCGACGGGCACGTCACGCTCTGCGAGTTCGTCACGAGCCTTCTCTGCCGCCTGGACGGTATCCTGGCGCGAGGCGACGAACACGAGTGCCTGGCCGTCCTCGCGGACGTGTGGCTCCGCGAGGTCGAGCGCCCGGTAGAGCCGGCGATACTTGTCGGCGAAGGCGTTCTCGCCCTGGCTGTAGAGCGCGACATCCGCCTCCAGGGGCACGGGCCGGTACTCGTCGCCAAACGAGAAGGTGGCCTTCTCGGGGGCGTCGAGCCAGGCCGCCACGTCCTCGACGTTGCGCATCGTCGCCGAGAGCGCGACCACCCGCGGGTCACAGAGACGACGCAGCCGCGAGACCGTCACCTCCAGCACCGCCCCCCGGCCGTCGGCATCCAGCAGGTGGACCTCGTCGATGATACAGCAGTCGATATCGGTGACGAACCCGTACCGCGGGGAGTCGTGCTTGCGGGTGGCCGAGTCGGCCTTCTCGGGGGTCATCACCAGCACGTCCGCGCGCTCGGCGCGCCTGGTGTCGAGGTCCCGCTCCCCCGTGACGACGTACACCGAGTAGCCGAGTTCCTCGAAGCGCTCCCACTCGCGTTCTTTCTCGTTTGTCAGCGCCCGCAGCGGGGCGAGAAACAGGGCCGTCCCGCCGGTGTCGAGGGTGCGACAGATTGCCGCCTCCGCGATCGCGGTCTTCCCGCTCGCGGTCGGCGCACTCACGACGATATTCTCCTCGCTCCCGAGTACCGCCGGGAGTGTCTCTGTCTGCATCGCGTTGAACCGCTCGAAGGGAAACGCCGACGCGAACGACGGCAACACCTCCGCGACGGGAACCCGCGTCTCGCCCTCGGCGTCCTGTGTCACATCTGATGGCGGGCGGCGGCGAACATAGGTGTTTCTGTCGATGGCTGTGGGCTGGTTGGACTCAGTTGGAAGTCGGTAGCCGCTGTGTCCCGTGGGTGCGACTTCCAGTCGGTTTTCCACCTGGTACCCTCCTCTGCGACACTTCCTTGACCCCGAAACCGAGTCACAGGCGTGACGAGTGGTTCACCTCGGTAGGTCATCACTGAGGGACAGGGATGTTCGATCCGGTTCTCGCCGGTAACGCCCAGATTTCGTTTGGAGCGGCACCTCGAAATCGAGCGTGACAGCGCCGGTGACACGCAGAAACCGACCGTCTGTGGCTGTCTCGTCGATACATTTCACCAGCGGTAAGCTCGAGAGTGTCTGCCGGACGGCCTGTGTGTCGTTGTCGGACGGTGGGTCGTCGAACGCGTAGATCCACGTCTGGCCGATTTCCTCCGCATCCTCACCGATGCCGGGCAGAGAGACCAGCCACGCGTCGATATCGTCGGGAAAGCCCTCCTCCGGTGGCGGGCCAGGTTGGCCTTCGACGTTCGGGGTCGGCGCTCGGTCGAACAGTTCGGTAAAGACAGGTGTACTCGTCTCGAGGCGCTCGCGGTCGCCGGCGTGCGTGTCGATCCACAGCTCCAAATCGTTCCCGACTACGACCACCTCCTCGTCGAATGCAAACTGGGTGTCTGTCTCGGTGTTTCGAGCGGTTCGATAGGAGCGATACGATCCAGTAAGCGTGTAGCCGTCTGTGTCCCCGATTGTTGATTCAATTGCCGGTCGGTCGAATTCGCCGAACAGAAGCAGCGTGAGCGACTGGATTAAGGTTGCGTCGACAGCTGATGGCTCGATATCGAGCACCGATGCCCGTCCCTGGAGATTCTGTGCGATCAGCTGGTCAGATTCGGTGTATGAGAAACGAGACACGCCTATCTCAGTATTCTCCGGCACCACGAGCCAGTCCCGGAACGAAGCTTGAGGGGTGTCGCCGGCGGACTGGAGCCCTTCGTCCGGGACACACGTCGAACCGTCTGACGCAGGAGTATCATCCTGTGTGTCATCACCTGACCCCAGACAGCCTGCTGTTCCAAGAGCTGCTGTTGTCCCGACCGCTGTCAAGAGACGTCGCCGTTGCATCACTCGCTTTTCGTGGCTGCTCATGCCTAAACGTTGGTGTATATCCTCGGCCTATATTTCCGACACGCTCGATATCAAGATGTCCCGGAAGAGTCCACTCATCTATCATACAACGGTTTCTTCGAGGTCTCTCAGTGGTATCGAACGTGGTTGCACGCAAAGTACCTCGGGGGCAAAGTGGTTCGACAATCCAATATTCTCGTCAGCTATTCGTGGCCTCGCCCGCTCGCAGGTCCCCCGGTAGTA
>OBKM01000222.1_pt1 | contig 29151 bp, 29 predicted proteins | sample 1519691 | NCBI WGS metagenome assembly OBKM01 (sample SAMEA37050418, study PRJEB22526) | metagenome | biome: saline pan; feature: lake; material: water | place: Egypt | collected 2015 | depth 0.5 m
AGGCGCAGACCGGAGATATCAGTCGATCGGGGGTTCAAATCCCTCCGTCCCCATTTGATTCTACTGCTGGTCAACTCTTCGAGCATCGGCTGTAGAGTAGTCGATAGCAGCTATCACCAGAATTTGCTCCCAATCATCGGAAATATGACATTAAAACACTTTTTGCAATTCACAAAATGAAAATTCTATCACATTCCGGTAATAGTATATAAATCCTTTGAGTCATTTTTAAGTGATCTGCTATCCAATCTCCATGTGCCGGTACTCACACGCCGGGCAACAGTAGGGCAGCACCCCTCGGGTATGCCCTCCAGTTTCCAAGGCACCCACCGCTCGACTTGGGGAACCCCTGGAGCTTCAACACAGCCGTTTTCAATTTTTGTCTGCTTGAACCGCTGAGTGTGGCGAGCAGCCAGTGGAGCATCGTCGACCGCGAGGATCCTTCTGAATCGTCCATGGTGGGAGTTCCAAACGGATACTACTACACAACCAGCTACCGCGACGTGTCAACTGCTACACCCAATCACTTACTTACTCACCGGGTCATTACCATAGTATGGATCCTGACGACGAGCCGGCACCACCCTATGCAGACGGGCCGCAGTGTCCAGACTGTCAGGAAGCCTTAGAAACCGGTGGTCGGCAGGCGATTTCGTTTCTGCTTATCGACACGCTGACGGTGCCGGTCGTCGGCTGCGATGCCCACCTCGAAGAGTTTCGGGCAATCTGTGAGCTCTCGACTGACGGCTCTGCCGATCTCTTAGAGCACTTGCCGGCTGGTGGCATCCAGTGTCCCGCCTGTCGCAACCACGATCAGGCCGGCGGCATGCCGCTCATCTTTGTTGAGGCCGGCGTGGTTGGTGTGTTGGCCTGTGAGACACATGCGAAGGAACTCATCGAGTGCTACAAATCTGGCCTCGAAGCTCGCCAGCAGTTGAGCGCAAACGGGCCACTCTAAGGCGAGGCGGATTATCAGATCTCATCGAAGGCAGCGTTGGAATTCCAATTGTTCTCGCACTCAGACCGTCGCAACATCAGTATCAGCGTCATCGAACGGCAGATCCACGCTGATTTTGTCGTACCAAACAACTGGTCGCTTTGCCCGACCGTCTTCAACAAGCTTCACAAGTCCGTAGTTTTCCAACTCGGTGATGTTCTCAAGCACGTCCGGCGGGTTACGGTCGACCACCCGTGCGAGTGCTCGAATACTCTCTGGTTCGTGCGTGTTGATTGCTTTCAGCAACGCCAGATTTGTCCCGCGAAACACACGGCTGTAGGTGTCGAGAGTATCAACTGTCAGCGTTGAATCGGCCTCTGGAAGCTCTTCACCAGCATCGATAGCATCCAGTCGCTCAGCAAGCTCTGTGTCCTCTGTCTCGCTGCCAATCGTGACGTGTAGTGTTCGGGTCATGTGTTGAGTAGTGGTGACGATGTTTGTTTCCTACCAGTCGGCTCGTTTGTCGAACGGAAGCGCGGATCGCCACGCCCGTTTCAACGTCGCCACACCGGGAAACTCACATTCGTAGGTGTCGACGCCGAGATGGAGTTCGTGTGTTCCATGGTGGTTGTCAAACCGGATGATTGGGTGATCGGACGATGCTTTCCCGTAGTGGAACGCATATTTGATTCCATCATCGAACGTCTCCGATACTGGAACCGAGAGGATGCGAATCCGCGCGACAGTGCCATCCTGATAAACCTCTGTCTTATCGACAAGGACGTGAACATCGCCACTCATCCGCTAACTGTTAGTTTGAATCCTAACAACTTAGATGTTTGGGTTAATCCTAACATAGATATCCGACCACGGAAGAACCAGCTTCCAACGCTCTCTATCCCAGTTCATCACGACGAAACCAAATGAAGCCGATAGCTGCCACGTTTTTCGCCCTCATCGTGGTAGACAATCGGCTCCTCAACAACTGCGATTTCATTATCAGCAACCGCCGCAGCCGTGGCAATCCCCTGTAGATCATAGTGGGCTGTTTCACCCGCTGAGAGATCGAATGCTCGGCAGGCGTGGGTTGCCGCATCGCGCTCCCGAAAGTTTTGGGCCGTCGGCACGACCAGCCGGCTGTCGGCTGCGGCAACGCCGTGGACGAACCCGCCGAGATCGCCAGCCCACTGTTCGGTGCCACCGCTGTCGACACCGACAATCCGGTGTTCGTTTGGATGCCGACCCTCTGTCTCGCGGCCCTCGGCTGGGTAGGTGTTGCCAGTCAGAAACGCAACGCGGCCATCGTGGGCGTGAGCGTGATTCGGGTAGGCGTACAGCGTTTCGCCGTCGATTTCGGTGGGGACGGCGAGATCAACCCCCCACTGCTCGCTGCCATCGGAGCCAAGCAGGTAGCCGCGTTTGTCGCCGTGGCTCGTGACTGCCAGCTGGTCGCCGTCGAAGGAGACATCGCCAACGCGGCGGTCGCCCGCAGTGCCTGGATCCCACGTCCAGGCTGCCTCGCCGGTGGCGGTATCGAGTACGACCAAGCCCTGGTCGTGATCGCCCATACACCGGTTGTAGCCCACCGCAAGTCGAGAGCCATCATCGGTACTGTCGAGTGCGATTGGTGAGCCATCAGTCGAATACCGCCACGCTACGTCGCCCGTGCTGTGGAACGCATAGACGGTGCTGTGCCAGCGACGGTGGTCGCCATCGCGTTCGTACCGTCTGGCTGCCGCGAAAAGTTGGTCGTCTGTGGTCACACAGTCAACCACGTAGGGCTGCTCGAAGACTCGATCCGAGGTTGGCGCGCCGATATCTTCGGCGGTTGCGTACGACCACGTACTGTCGCCTGTCTCGACAGCGTAGGCTGCGATGGTACCAGCATCGCCGCGGCCAGCCGCGATGACTGAGGAGCCATGGGTTGTGAGCGTCGCCGGGCTGTCAGTGTGGGTTGCCTCCCACGCAGTGTCGAGCGTCTCGCGGTCGACGGCGGTGATCGTGCCATCCCACTGACCGACGATAGCGTGGCTGTCGGTGACGGCCACACTTGAGCGTGTCCACATATGGCGACTGCGGGCTGGTTCGATACTGCCGAGATCGACGGTGTGGACGGACTGTGGTGATTCTGACATGGCGACTGCCTCGGCTGAGTGACCTCAACCAGGTTGTGCTGGCGTTTGCTCTGGCTGGCAGAAAGACGTTTGTGTTTTGATAAGCTCCCTCGGTTCGGGTGTCGCTTCCGCTGCATTACGGCCTATGCCGAGTGCTCCAGGGCTAACCCACCACCCAAACGTTGATTCGAATAGCGTGTCAACAGTGTCAACAAGAGATGTCACACCAAATTCGACTCGATGACGATGTGTATGAACGGATCAAAGCAACCAAACGCGAGGGTGAGTCCTTCAGCGATGCTGTTGAGCGACTGATCAGCGGTCACTCACTGCGTGATCTCCAAGATGTGTTTGACGCAGCCCAAGTCGAGGAGATGCGAACTGCTATCGAAGCTGCTGACCACGCAGACCGTGCCGAAGTTCGCAACCTCGGGGAACGGTTTGAATGATCGTCGACACCAGCTTTATTTTGGATGTTATTGCTGGCGACGACGCTGCTGTCTCAGTAGAACAGACGTTAGAGGCTGAGAACGTGCCGCTTGTCATTCCGTCGATGGCTGTGCTTGAGCTGTATATTGGCGTCGGAAAAGTGGCAAACAGTCCCGAGGAACGCCGCCGGGTCGAGGCCGTTCTTCATTCGTATCCAATTGCCGAAATGACACCCAGCATTGCGCGGCGTGCGGGTCGAATACTCGGTGAACGAATGGCTGATGCAGCCGACGGTGAGGGGCCAGGGATTGGGAAAGGAGATGCAGCAATCGCTGCAGCCGCAATCGAGCGTGATGAGCCACTGGTGGCTGGTGATACACACTTTGAGCAGATTCCGGGCCTTACACTCGAACGGTATCGGTAAGCCAGTTGGGAGCAGGAAAGACGCTACTGTGGCTCTCGTCGATCCCAGTAGAGGATTGCCGCACCGACGCCAGCAACAATCACCACTGAGACAATGAGTGAGAGCAACAACAGCAGCACCACTTCCGCGAGAGAGGCATCCTGATCTTGTTCAACATCAATCTCACCAAGCGTTGTCTCGCCAACCATGAGCGTATGCGTCCCATTCTGCGCTGTCGTCAGCGAGACCTGTTCGCTGTCACCGCCGGCCACGCTGATCGTCTCAGTATCAAGCACCTCATCGCCGGCAACCAACTCGATTGTCTCCTCGGTTGGATCTTGGTCGTAGTTCTCGATGGTTGCTGTCACATCGGTCTCGTTATCAAAATCAAAGAATCCCGACTCAGTATCCAGATCAGTCGCCCCAATCGTTGGCCCACCGGTCGTGATCGCTAACACCGAAAACTCCGGCGTTGTCCCGCTGAACTGGTGGTACACATCGTCGGTATCGACGGCGGTTGTCTCCCGAATCGTCCACTCATCTGGATCGGGCTGATGGTAGAGTGTTACCTCCTCAGGCTCGGTTCCAACACCATCGAGATGGTCTCGACTCACGCTGAAAGCGACGCTTGCTTCGCGGATGGCAGCCGGCTCAAGGGAGTGCTCAATGCTGATATATCCCACAGCACTGGTGCTGGTTTGCGCACTGAGGGAATCTGCGGCGGTCTGCACCTGAGTTGGCGTGACAAACCCACCGGAACCAACGGTTGCTGGCTCACCACCAGTCGGTGTCCCACTGCTGGCAACGGGATTGACTGCGGCTACTGCCTCGCCCTCAATTGTCTCGCTTGGGGTGAGATCCTCGTCATAGGTTGAGACGGCGAGCTCGAAATCCTGCTCCGTATCAATCTCGACTGCCAGGCGATCTGTGCGGACAGTTGCTGCCGTGTCGTCGTGTGAAATCGCACTGACGGGCGCAAGCTCATCAAAGTCATCGACAACTCTGGTTTCGCCGTTTTCAATCACGACCACCTGTCCGGGCTCTGGGTTCGAGACGGAGACGCTTGTCTCGCCCGGCATCTCGCTGTCGTCGATGGCTCCGGCTGCATCCTCATCTGTCGATTCCAAAATGCTTACCTCGGTCGCTTCCGGCTCATCTGTGCCGCTGTCGCCATCAGCCTGGGCAGCCTCGGCGTCGTCAGTCTCATCCGCTGACTCGTTGGCGTCCTCGTCTTCATCCGGCTCCGACTCCTCGGTCTCGCTGTCTCCGTCGCCATCTTCGTCGGCTGCGTTCTGATCGGCGTCGTCTGGCGCATCATCGCCAAGCGGTGTTTCGTCGGCACGGTCGCCAGATTCGGTACTGTCGGCGTCAGTATCACTCTCGACGCTGTCGCTGGCTGGCTCATCGTCCGCCTGATCAGCGTCGCTATCGGGGTCGGCTGTTGCGTTGTCTGAATCCGTGTGGTCGACCTCAGGATCGTCAGTATCAGCTTCGAAAGCATCGTCACTGCCAGTATCCGGCCTCTCGGCTGGTGGCTCTTCGGTATCCGCCGCGGGCGATACAGCCGTAATCGTCGCTGTATCTGTCAGCCCGTCTGGCCCGCGGAAGCCGACAGTGTGGTTCTCAGCGGTCGCCGCGGTGAACGCAAACCGCGCCGTGCCACTGCCGGCTGTCTCGATCCGTGTGCCTCCTTCCAGTCCAGCAACACCATCTTCGTCCACCACCTCGATTGGTTGGCCACTGACTGGGTTGCCGTATCTGTCTCGTAACTCTACGGGAATGCTACCAGCCACATCCTCGGGGACAGTGACGTTTTCAGCATCGAGTTCGGCAAGTTTGTCTGGGTTGCCAACCACGGTGATTGTCGTTTCGGCCTGGGCCGCTGTGGCAACTGCGCCGATAGTTATCGGATAGATACCAGCCTCCTGCTCGGTGAATGTGATTCTCGCCCACCCGTTGCGGTCGGTGGTGACGGTCTCACCAGCGTCAACGCCAGCAATGTCAGCCTGATCGCCTGTGATTTCGATCTCGGCGTCGGCAGCCGGAACACCGTCTTCGAAGGCGACAACCGGTACTGAGCCGCCGCCGGCCGTTGCCGTGACGCTTGCCGGAACGAGCAGCTCATCGGGTTGGGTGCGATCCTGAGGCTCTCGCTGGAAGACTGGGTAGCCACCGGGGACAGTCTGCCACTGTGAGGTGAAATCGAAGCCTGACATCGTTGTTGGTGCTGTCGATCCCTGCAGGTCGGCTGTGAGATACCCATCGGGCTGGTTTGCTTCGGAGCGGTCGCTAATCGGCTGTCTCGGGGCAGTGGCACCGAACCACCCGACAGTGGCCTGCTGGCGATCCCAGTAGATATTCGGGAAGGTGTCAAGTCCGTCACCCACCTCGCCATCGTCGCCAACGAAGCCAACGATAGCACCGACATCGCCACCACGGGCGGAGGCGGTGCCGGCAAAGTACATCGCTTCGAACCGCGAGGGGTTGAGCGAAGAGTGGCCCACAAGCCCGCCGACTTCGTCACTCCCGGTGACTGATGCCTGGACATAGCTGTTGCCCAGCGTCGTGCCGTGGTTTGAGCGGCCAACGAGACCGCCAACCTGTTCAGTTCCGTTGATTGTCCCGCGGACACTGTTGCTGTTGTTCAGCGTTGGCCCGTAGGCTGCTGATCCGGAGCCACCACCGCTCGATAAGCCGACCAGTCCGCCGGTGTAATCACCATCAGTCGCGGTGATCGCGCCGTGGACAGAAGTTGTTTCGATAGTCGCATCAGTCTCACTGTGGTTGTTCGAGACCTGAAGCACGCCAACAACGCCGCCGACAGCCGAGTCGCCGGTGATAGTGGCGTTGCTGAGTCGGACGCGCTCGATGTGGGCATCTTCACCGACGCCGAATAGCCCAACAGCAGACTCCGTGGGGCGATCAGTGTGTAGCGTTTCGATGGTGTGGTCGCCACCGTCGAACTGGCCGCGGAACGGTTCGGAGTCCTCGCCGATTGGCTCGAATCCGCGGCCGTCGTTTGCGAGTTCGTCGTCGCCGACATGGAGGTCGTAGCCAGCGGTGTCGGCATCGAGTGTCTGGTTGAGTCTGAACGAGGCGTCGGGGTGGTGTCGGACTGTATCAAGGTGGTGCCAGTTGTCGATCAGGAAAGGTGCCTCGATGCTGCCGTTGCCGCCCGCAAACTGCGAGCGACGCTCAAGCTGAATCGCCTCTTCGCCTGCCGGCAGCGACTCGAATCTCACTGTGCCGTCGGAGACAACGCCGTAGTCATAGACTGTTCCATTGTCGGCATCGATGGCGGCGACCGCGTGCTCCGAATCGAGATCGACATCGACAGTGAGGGCGTCGATTGCAGTCGCGTTGTAGGCGATATCTGCAGTCTCTTCGGCCGGATCAACCACTGGCTCACGGAATGCAAGCCCATCGATCTCACCGGCAACAGCGATATCGGTCGTTTCTTCGGGGCTGATCTCGACCGTTGTGTCTCTCGTCTCAATACCTGAGAGACAGGTTACGCCACCGGTTGCGCGCTCGATGCCGACTGCGGCATCGCTGCCGCTAACGGTTACCGTAGTCTCGTCATACGCAAGCTGGATTGTGTCAGTAGTCGCCGTCGCAGCTGGCTGCTGCGTATCGTTTTCATCGACAGTGAGGCCGGATGTGGCTTGGTATGTTGTGCCATCGCCAGCACCTACACACGCAATATCGACTGTGGGTGGGCCACCAATGGGGAGCCCGATCACGGCAGCACCGACCAGCACCGCCACTACGGCGGCGATAGCGAGTGGGTTTAGGGTTGACTGCCGGGGAATGTCCATTGGTAGTGACCAACAGCCAGGTTCGGCAAATCTGTGGCTTCCGGCTGGTGGAGTTTAAGAATATTCTGTCTCTAGCTATACGAACCCTCCGATCTGCCTACGATGTCTCGCTGCTCTCAATTGCCGTCGCAAACGTCTCGGCTAACGACTCAACGGCATCCATCTCAACCCCAAGCTGTGTCTTGGTTAGCTCTGGGTTGTCAGCGAGAACAGCAAAGAGATTGACGCCATCAGCGGCACACTCTTTGGCGATGCCGACAAGCTCGTCCGCGCCGAAATGGTCATCATCCGCAAGCCGGGCAAGCATCCGAATCATCTCTTCAGGGTCGGTCTCCGCAAGTGCGGCCAGACTCTCATCATCAGCTGTCATTGGCACTCGGTTTTGGCCCAACCCGTATCAATCCCGCTTTCTCTCTCGGCGCGGAGACAGTCCACCAATAGCTTCAATATACTGCTTGTATACTGATAGCACAACGACGACACGAGTTGCTAGTGCAGCGGAGACACCGCATTGCACACGCAGCCGCCGAAGCCGTGACAAAGGAGCAAAGAGATGAGCACAACTGACAGTCCCGATGATGCCGATACTCACGCCCAACAGCGCGCGCTGCGAGGCATCCATGCCGTCAAACTCGGGATTACCGAAGCGTGGCTGATCGTCTTTGGGCTGTTCAGTATGGTCGGCTACGGCGTCCGCGACGCCTTTGACCGCCGGTTCGCTGTCGGCGTTATCTACATGGGAGCACTGCTGTTAGTCCTCAGCGGCAGCGTCGCGCTGGCTGGCTTCATGTTAGGCCTCCAGCAGTTCGGACTCGTCGGTGCTGCGGTGGCGATTGGGTTTGTGCTTGCCTCAACCCTAACCTCGGTCGCGCTGGATGACACCGCCAACCGGGATTACAGACACCACATTGCCCGCCAGCTGCCAGTTGCCGATGCTGAGAGACCACAGCAGGCTGCGGAGGCGGAATCGCAAGGCACAGCCACCGACACAACCCGAGAGCAGTCGGCAGCCGACTCCACAACCGAAAACACTGACCACGACACTGACAACCGCGGCAACGACACTGGGTCAGACGGTGACCGCGAGCAGTCAGCGATCAGCACCTACGTCAGCGATCCACCCGAGACCGATTTTGAGGATGTGGCCGGATTTGAGGAGCTCAAGACTGAGCTTCACGAACGCGTGATTGATCCACTGCAGCATCCAGACAAGTACGAAGAGTACGGGCTGTCGGTCGAAAACGGGTTTCTGCTCTATGGCCCACCCGGCACCGGGAAAACGTATCTCTCCAAGGCACTGGCCGGCGAGTTAGAGATCAACTATATCGGCCTCAAAGGCTCAGATATCATCTCAAAATGGCTTGGTGAGGGTACCCAAAACGTTGCGACGCTGTTTGAGGAGGCCCGCGAACACCAGCCCTGTCTCATCTTCATCGACGAAATCGACGCACTCACGCCGAAACGCAGTAGCTCAAATCAGCATCAAGACCAGACACAGACAGTCAACCAGTTCTTAGAGGAGATCAGCGAGATCAACGACAGCGACGACGATATCGTTATTGTAGCAGCCACGAACCGCCGCGACCAGATCGATCCCGCAATGTTGCGGTCGGGCAGACTATCAGTGCAGATTGAGGTCACCAAACCGAACGCCAAAACGCGGGTGGCGATCTTCGATATTCATCTCGACGCACCGCGCGACAAGCGGCTTGATGCCCAAGCGATTGCCCAACAGTCCAGTGGACTAACCGCCGCCGATATGGAGCAGGTCGCAACGGAGGCAGCACGGTCGGCGATGCGCCGTGGTGGCAGCGTCACCAACGAGGATGTTGCCACTGCAATCAAACAGGTTCGAAACGCTGGCAACTGAGGTCGCCCAAAACTGGGCTGTTGCCGGATTCGAGCATCCCAAACACTGCTCAGTAGGGAAGTTGTGAACAGAAAGACAAGTTGAAACGCTTATCTGCCTGCCGCTCGAAGCAAAGCTATGAGTTACGATACCGTCGTCTTCGATAACGACGGTGTCCTTGTCGGTCGAACCCGGTTTGACGTGCTCCAAGAAGCGACGGAGGAGACGTTCGAGAAGTTCGGTATTACCGATCCGGATCCCGGCTATGTCGAGGACATGACAATTGGTGCAACGCCGCAGAGAGTGACAACAGTGTGTAACGAGTACGGACTCGATCCCGACCGGTTTTGGCGCGTCCGCGACCGGACGATGTCAGGTGCTCAGCAGGCCGAGGCCCGTGCCGGTCGAAAAACACCCTACAGTGACGTGTCGGTGCTCAACCAGCTTAATGCCGACTGTGGAATCGTCAGCTCGAACCAGCAGGAAACAGTCGATTTCTTGTTGGATCATTTCGAGATTGGCGGGCTTTTCGAGACAGCCTACGGCCGCGAGGCAACAATCCAGAGTCTCGACCGCCGGAAGCCAGATCCCTACTATCTGGAGCAAGCATTGAGCGATTTGGACGCTGACTCCGCGCTGTTCGTTGGTGACAACGAATCCGATATCAAGGCCGCCGAAAACGCCGGGATCGACTCGGCGTTCATTCGACGCCCACACCGCCGCGATTGGGATCTCAACGTCTGGCCGACGTGGGATATTGAATCACTCGATGATCTGCATCGAGTGTGTCGGGCCTGAGAAGCGGTAGGTTTCACAATCTCCCCGACCACGCTGTTGGATGGCAGAGTGGCAATACAGTAGCAGTCCAATAACCGATTCTGCATCTAATGCGGTGCCATCATGCGAAAGTTTGAAACCAGAATGTGACAATCATGAACGTATGTCATACCAACTCAACCTGAATCGACGAGCCTACCTGAAGACAGTCGGTGCAGCCGGTGCGACCGCAACTGTTGCTGGTTGTCTTGACGGTGATGACGAAGCGGTGATCAACCCCGGAACTGCATCCGGATTTCCACCGTTCGAATTTACTGAAGACGGAGAGCTCGTTGGCTTCGATATTGATCTTGCAGAAGAGGCTATCACTCGCGCAGGATACGAAGTCGGTGAATGGACAGATATTGAGTTCGATTCACTGATCCCGTCGCTGACTGAGGGGAACATCGATATGGTTGCTGCAGCGATGACAATTACCGAAGATCGGGCGGAGACAATCGCATTTTCAGATCCGTACTACGAGGCCGACCAGTCTGTCCTCGTTGGCGACGACAGCGGATTTACTCCCGAGACAGTAGATGATCTCGCTGATCGGATAGTCGGTGCGCAGTCGGGGACAACGGGCCAAGGCGAGTTAGAGACACTCATTGAAGATGGGATTGTCAACGAGGACGACTCACGCCAATATGAAAACTACACCCTTGGTGTCGAGGATCTCGAAGCCGGAAACATTGATGCCCTCATTCTTGATATCCCAGTCGCCGAAAACTTCGCTGACAGCCGAGCGGTGAGTGTTGCCTTCCGAATCGAAACCGGAGAGGAGTACGGCTTCGGGTTCCGACAGGAAGATCCACGGATTGCAGATATTAACACGGCACTTCAAGAGATTCAAGATGACGGCACCTACGACGATCTCGTCGACGAGTGGTTCGAATAAGGGAGATGGAGTGGGTTCTCCTCGCAGCAAGTGACTGGCAGTTCGTTGCGGCAAACTGGCAGTTCCTGCTGTTAGGAACGGTCGTTACGGTGTTGTTGACGATCAGTAGTCTCACGCTTGGGTTTCTGCTTGGATTTCCAGCTGGGGCCATTGAGGTTTACGGCGATGGATGGCTCAACGAAGTCGTGAGCACAGTTGGTGTGATCCTCCGAGGAACACCAATTGTCGTCCTCATCGTCTTATTCTTTTTTGCCCTGCCAATTCCGCGGTTGGGAAGCGTCCCGATTCTGGGTATCCAAATGAATGCGTTTCTCGCGGCAACACTGGCGTTAGGACTCCGGAGTGCAGCCTATCAAGGCCAAGTGTTTCGCGGTGCCATCCAGTCGATTCCGGACGGGCAGATGGAGGCCGCACGATCAGTCGGCATGCAGAAGGTACAGGCGATCAGACATGTGATCTTTCCGCAGGCGGTTCGCCGGTCACTACCAGGGTTTCAAAATGAGTTTACGATTGTGCTGAAGGATACGAGCGTTGCGTTTGCAATCGGGTTGGCAGAGTTGTTGACGCGTGGCGAACGACTCTATCTCCAACCCGGCCGAGATACAGCCGTTATTGAAGTCATCATCACGATCAGTGCAATTTATTTTGTGTTGACGTTCACGACGAATCGCGCGCTTGATTATCTGCAGCAAGTGTACGCCATTCCTGGAGGGAACAAATGAGTCTCTTAGAAGTCAAAAACGTTGACAAATCATACGGCGAGGAGGCTGTGCTCCACGATGTGAGCTTCGAGATGTCCAAACAGGACGTTGAGGTTATTGTTGGTCCCAGCGGGTCGGGAAAATCAACGCTGTTGCGCTGTGTCAACCGGCTCACAGAAATCGACTCGGGAACGATCTATCTCGATGGCGAAGACATCCATGCACTTGATGAAAATAAGCTTCGTCGGCGGGTTGGAATGGTGTTTCAGGATTTCAGTCTCTTTGCGCATCGAACTGCGCGAGGTAACATCACGCTCGGGCTGCAAGAAGTGCTGGGCCTCTCGAAGAATGAAGCAGTCAATAAAGCCGACGACTATCTCGCTCGCGTTGGGCTTGCCGATCAAGCAGAGTCCTATCCCGCAGAGTTATCCGGCGGCCAACAACAACGGGTCGGTATCGCCCGAGCGCTGGCAATGGATCCAGAGTTGATCCTCTTTGATGAGCCAACAAGTGCGCTCGACCCAGAGCTAATTGGGGACGTCTTGACTGTGATGGAAGATCTCGCAGAGAGAGGGATGACGATGCTCTGTGTCACCCATGAGATGGGGTTTGCCCGCTCGGCTGCCTCAACAGTCACGTTTCTTGACGAGGGTCGAATTGTCGAACGCGGACCGCCTGAGCAGTTGTTTGAACAACCGAAACAGGACCGGACTGAGGAGTTCCTGACCGAGTTAACCGGGTTGCATAAATGACAAATCCTGATGTTGGGGGGACAGCTGTCGGTCGCTTTCGCGGTCGAAAACAGCAGTTCGTCGCTATTGTCGGCGTTACGTTCTGGAGTTGGCTGCTTGCCAGATGGGCTGCCCACAACACAGTATTGGATTGGCTGTTCACGGCGATAGGGTTTCCTGGATTGATTCGCTCTGATCTCGGTGTCAGCCAGCGTGAACCATGGATTCCAGCCGAGCCGTTTCAGGCTATCGCCGAGACACTCACACATATTGGAACAGCAGTTGGGCCACCCGGAGTGCTGTTTGAGTTTCTTGCATGGCCGTTTTCGCTCGCTGCATTCGGGACAACAACAGGTCCAGCGTTGGCTGCGGGAGCATTTTTGACCGTGTATCTCACAGTGATTTCGATGTTTTTTGGGCTGTTTATTGCGATTCCAGCAGCAGTAACGCGAGTCTACGGTGGTCCAATTAGTAGTCGAATTTCGTTAGCTTACACCGAATTGATTCGTGGAACGCCACTGTTGGCACAGCTATTTTTCTTTTATTTTGGGCTTCCACTGGCGAGCATCATCAGCGGGTGGCAGGTGATGGAGCTGAGTGGAATGCCTCGGTCAGCAGCTGTGGTTGCCATCGTCGCTTTCACAATAAACTCCTCAGCGTATCAGGCCGAGTATATTCGGGCAGCACTCCAATCAGTTGATCAGCAACAGCTGGTCGCGGCTCGATCGGTTGGGCTCTCAAAGCTTCAGGGCATTCGCCATGTCGTTCTCCCACAGGGGTTGCGGTTTGCGATTCCAGGCTGGACAAACGAGTTCGTGTATTTATTAAAGTACTCGTCGTTGGCCGCGTTCATCACCGTGCCAGAACTGTTCCGGCGCGCTAGAAATATTGGCTCCGACACATTCCAATTCACAGATATATATTTGATTGTCGGACTCCTCTATCTTGCACTTGTCCTTACTACTGCGATTGGGATGAAAAAACTCGAAGACAGGGTAACGATTCCAGGCGTTGGGAAATCAGTTGGCCGAGACTAGACGTACAATTTAGCTTCACAACTCTTATGTCTGAGCCACTGCTCCGAACAGTTGCTATGGCAGAAGGTACGGTTGATTTCTTCAACGACACAGGCGGTTACGGTTTCATTGATACTGACGATGCTGACGACGATGTCTTCTTCCACATGGAAGACGTTGGCGGCCCAGACCTCGAAGAAGGTCAGGACGTCGAGTTCGACATCGAAGAGTCACCAAAAGGTCCGCGGGCCTCCAACGTCACCCGCCTGTAATCGCGTTCCGCGCTTACAGTCTCACAGATAACTACGGTTCTTCCGTTCTTTTATTCGGGTATCGACAGCACTCAGCTTCGTCGGCTGGCACTCACAGTGGTCTGGGCATACTGGACAGTAAGCCAGACCACCGCCGTCGCCGCCAGCAACGTCGCTGCGAGCGTTCCAACAAAGAGGCTGGTGGCGATGCTGTCGTACTCGATCACACCTGTCACCGTCAGATACGGGATAGCAACGCCGACAGCAAACAGTCCACCACCGCCGAGAGTCAACAGATCCGGCACTCGCTGCCGATTGATTCGATGGCCGATGACGTGGCTTACACCAAGGAAGAAACCAAACGGGAGGAGTCCAAGCAGCCACGTGTAGGTTTCAATCGGCTGTGAGAGTGGATCTTGGGCTGTGCCGCCACCGGTCTGGATGCCGGTCTGCAAAAGGTACTGCTGGCCATCGACTGCTACGATAGTAAAGATTCGATCCGGTGACCCCTCGCCGTACTGGAACGTCTCGGGTGGATCGCTCACGGAATCACAGAAGAGCAGCCCTGATTTACAGACCGGAAGCTCGTACCGATGCCAGCCATCGCTATCCGGTTCGGTGGCGACAGTGCGCTCGACTGCCAGCCGATCTGTCGGCGGCAGCGAATCGCTGTCGACAGCATCGTCGGTGTCGAACTCGTAGAGTTCAACCAGTTGGTCGAATCGGTCGCTCTCAGCCGGCACTGCCTGATGGGTGTACGGTGCGGGATCACTCGTCTCATACGGTGAGGCTGCAATCGGAATCGGCAACACGCCACTGAGCACCAACAGCAGGCTGACGACGGCGGCAACCGCAATCCGAAGCCGACCAGTGTCCATACCGTCTCTGGGCGGGTCGCGCTGATAGTGGTTCCGGCGGTGGCAGAAACACCGCGCAGTTGGTTCCGACGCGAGACAAAAATCAGTCGGCTCCGACGCGAGACAGAAATGAGCGAAACTCGGCCAGTGTCTCAGCCCAGGTTGGATGGGCCGCAGCTGTCGCCAGTGCTGCCTGTCCCAGTTCAGCAAGCCGCGAGCGGTCGGCAGCCAGCGTCTGGAGAATCTCCCTGATTGTTTGTGGCTCACCTGGGGAGACGAGAAACCCATTGTCTGTGTGCTCGATGAACTCTCCTGCACCACCGACCCGACTCCCGATGGGGACGACACCGTACTCCATCGCTTCGAGCAGGCTCATCCCGAAGGCCTCGTACTGCGAGGGCAGACAGCAGACGTGACTGGCTGCGAGTGTCGATTCCAACGCTGCTGTCTCGACATGGCCTCGCAACTCGATTTGGTCGCCACAGCCCAACGAATCGACGCTCTGTTGAACCTGTTTCACGTAGGCTGGATTTGCCTCCTGACTGCCGATGAGCTGTAACTGCCAATCCGTGCCCGCAACAGCCTGACAGAGCGTGAGTGGATCTTTTCTGGGGATGAGTGAGCCAACAAAACAGATGCGAAGCGGATCAGCTTCTGCGCGGGCGGCGACACGGCTTCGAGAGACGGCAGCCCCTTCGATTCTCCCGGCTGGCGGGGCCACCAAGTGGGGCTTGCTGGCTGTCGATGGCGCGAGTGTTGCCGCCCGCTGGCGTGTGAACTGACTTGTTGCGATACAGGCATCCAGCGAGTTGAGAAACGAGCGTTCAACGCGCTGTTTCAGCAGCCGACCCGATTCCGTTGGATCATCCGACTGGAGATGGTGGAGCAGCCCAACGACAGCTGTCGGCTCGGCCAGCCGGCGGTTGTGCCACCACACCGAGGGGTGACACAGCCCATCTTGGAGCAACACATCAAACCGCTGATTCAGTTGGGCGCGAACCGACTGCCGCAGGTTGTCAGTCAGTCCGCGTGGGTAGCTACGCCACGGAAGCGAGATGATCTCGACCGTGTCGCCTGCCGCTCGGCAGTGCTCGACGAGCTTTCGGTCGTACCGAAACCCACCCGAGGAGTCGTTCAGATCACCGTAAATAGCGAGTCCAAGATGCATGACCGCAGTTAGAGTTCGGTGGTGTAGCTGACGGTCGCAACGTCGTCTTCCTGCAGTGCGACAGTCAATTCCGTTGCTGGCTCGGGGGTGAGCCGTTCAGTCAGCCGGTCGGCAAAAATGCGGGCAAAGTGTTCCGCGCTCGGATTGAGTCCGTCAAACGCTGGCAGCTCATTCAGTGTTTCGTCAGTAAAGCTCTCGACCGTCGATTCGACAGCTGCAATGACCGCGTCGATGTCGACCAGATAGCCGTACTCACCCAACTCGGGGCCGCGGTAAGTGACTTCCGCGGTAAAATGATGGGAGTGGAGATCACCCTCTGGGCCAGGGTTGGGAACAGTCAGATAATGTTGGGCAACGAAAGAGCGGGACACAGCAACCGAGTACATATCCGAAGATGGCTGCGATAGCTGTTTAATTTTTCGCGTCGAACTGATAAATCGAGAACTGGCATACAGCTACACCCCTTGAGAATGAAATTGGATGCAGTTACGCTTCTCCATCGCGGAGGCATGGGTTTAATTGCCGGAACAGTCGACCACAGAGTATGAGCGAGCCGTTAGCAGACGAGTTCGGTCGTGAGGTCACCGGTGTTCGGGTCTCGCTCACTGATCGGTGTAATTTTGACTGTGTCTACTGCCACAATGAGGGCCTGGGCGACACTCGGGGACCGATGGAGCCAGCCGACAACGAGATGTCAGCTGACGATGTGGTTCGGTTTCTGGACGTTGTCTCGGAGATGGGTGTCGAAAAGGTGAAATTCACCGGCGGTGAGCCGATGTTGCGACAGGATCTCGAAGCAATCATCCGCCGCACACCAGAGTCGATGGCGGTCTCGATGACCACCAACGGAACGTTTCTACCCGGCCGGGCAGCCGATCTCAAAGCAGCCGGGCTGCAGCGAGTCAATATCTCCCAAGATGCCCTCGAACCAGAAGCCTTCGCCGAGATCACAAAATCCGGGGCCTACGATAAGGTGATGGAAGGCGTTGAAGCCGCGCTCGCGGCTGGGCTTGCCCCGGTGAAGCTCAACATGGTCGTCTTCAAACACACCGCTGGCTATGTCGAAGAGATGGTCGACCACGCAGCCAACAACGACGGGTTGCGACTCCAGCTGATTCAGTATATGCCGGAGCTGACTGGCCATCCAGAGTGGAATATTGATATCGACCGCGTCCACAGCTGGCTCGCCGATATTGCCGACCGAATCGAAAACCGAGAGATGCACAACCGGACGCGCTACTGGGTCGGCGGTGATGACATCGCCGCAGGCGAGACTGTTGATGAATCAAACGGCGGGATGGTCGAAATTGTCGATCCCGTCGAAAACCCCACGTTCTGTGCCAACTGTCATCGCGTACGCGTGACCCATGAGGGGTATCTGAAAGGCTGTCTCAACCGCAACGACGATCTACGGCCGATGGGTGAGATGGATCGAGAAACGATTCGGGAGACGTTTCAGAAGACAGTCGCCAACCGCGTGCCGTTCTACGGCGAGTATATGGTGCAGGATGAAAACGACGAGTGGACGGTGAATGAGAAATATCTCTCACCCAAACAGCCAGCCGAACAGTAGACGTTCTATTCCGAGTCGTACGTGAACAGCACCTGCAACGCTGATTCAGACGCTGAATCCAGGAGTTCATACGCCTCAGGAGCCGACTCGAAGGGGAGACGATGGCTGATCAGTTTGTCAGCAGGAACTGATTCGAGCTGCGCAACTGCGGTCTCCAGCAGCCGATCCTTATCCCAGCGACCACTGCGTGTGGGCTCGATAGAACTCACCTGGCTTGATTTGATCTCAATTCGGTCGCGGTGAAACCGACCACCAAAGTTGATTGGAGCGGTTTTGCTGCCGTACCACGAGCCGACGACGACCCGGCCGTCGTAGCCGACACTGTCAATCGCATCGTTGAGCACGGCTGGATTGCCGGATAGCTCAATCGCCAGATCAAAATCAGTAATGGAAGTCTCCGCAGCGTTGGGATCGACCACGCGATCTGCCCCAAACGTTGCTGCTAGCTGGCGGCGTGTTTCGAGCGGTTCGACAACAACCAACTCAGCAAGCGGAAACTGAGCCAAAAGGTGGATCGTACAGAGCCCAACAACGCCAGCCCCGAAGAGAACCACACGCTCGCCAAGCTGCGGGTGGCTGTCATGGGTGACAGTCGCAGCGGTTTCAACGGTAGGCAGTAACGCGGCCTGGTCGGTATCAAGTGTGTCTGGAAGCCGCACCAGCGACTCCGGCGTATCAGCAAACCGCGTTTGGTGTGGCGAAAACGAAAACACACGCTCGCTGAGCCACGACTCATCGACACTGTCGCCGGTTTCGACAACCCGGCCGACAGCAGCATACCCGTACTGCAGTGGGTAAGAAAACTCCGGAGAGAGCGTGTCAATCGAGTCATCGCCAGCAACGGTTTGAGGTGTCTGATCCCGGTAGACAAGCAGTTCTGTGCCCGCACTGATCGCCGAAACGGTTGTCTCTATTGTGACCTCCTCAGGTGCAGGCTGGGGCGGTGAGATCGACCGCAGTTCGACATCACGCTCGTCAGTGAAATAGAGGGCAGCGTCATCCATCGTCAGTGGCAGCGGGAGGGTAAAAGCACTGTCTGCGGTTGGTTCAGGGGGTGGGCTGGCATACAGTAATCACAACTGCGAACAAATATGGATTTGTCGGTCGGAGTAACTACAGCAGATCACGAAGATCCGGATGCTCCCGAATCGGGATTTCGGCTGTTGGCGGTTCACTGATCGCGTCGATTCCGGCGGTTCGAATCTGATCTCGGAGTGACTGCCAGGCTGTGTGGCGTCGCCCAATCAGTACGGGTACCGCATCAATGTCGAGGACGCGCGCAATCGCCAATCTGTGTTGGCCGTTGCCTCGCCAACAGAGCTGTCCACGCCGGCCGATATCAACGGTGATCTCACCCAACACCGGCACTGGCGGCGGTGTTGAGGACAGACCCCGATCCGCAAGCGTTGCCTGGGTGAGATACCCCGCAGCCTGCATTGACTCATACAGGGCTTCGATCGCACGACAACGGCGGGCGACGGCGTCGTCAACATACCCCCAAGCATCGCCAAATCGCGCAACCTGCTCGCGGACATGTTCTGGTAAGGGCGTCTCCGCCCACTCGCGGTTGTCGAGAAAATGCTGGCTGATCGCTTTGGGCAGTGGCCGATCCTGAAATCGGTCGTCGATCTGATCCCACTCACCACCGATCACACAGCCCACGGGCGGCCACTCCGGGGTTTCGGGAAGCCCATCGTAGATGGGATGGGTTGGATCGATCCACCGAAGCGTTAGCGGCTCGGCGTCAGTTCTTCCACCCGGTCCAAACCGCGAAATTGTCGCAGCGTAGCCAGCGAGAATGCCATCCCAAAGACGGCTGCCGACAATAGGGGTTGCAAGCGGCCAGACGACGCGTCGCTTGATTCTCGCTCGCGTCCGTGTGAGCCACGGGTGGATATCGCTCATCCACACCCCTCATTCGCCCTGCGCATACAGCACAACGAGCACACCGATGAGAATCACCTGGACGAGTTTGTCGAAGACGCCGATGCCTGGCTCCAAAAGATCAGCAAGCTGGATATCGTTGACAATCCACCACAGGGGAATCTGCACCGCAGTGTAGGGGATGCCAAGAAGGTACACCAACCGACGCCGGATGTTCAGGATGACCAGCCCAATCGCAGCGAAATAGCCGACGCCGGCAGCGAGAAAGCTCCACCCCATTGGGTTGTCAATGAACTCTACTCCCAACCAAAGATGGATGACACCGGTGATCGCTGCCAGCATGAAGCCGAGCCAGTGCAGTCCCGTCAGCGACTGGAAATCAGGCGTGCGTTGGGTCATGTATGGTGGTTGCTGTTGGAATACCATAAAACCGGGCGTCACCTTCTCCTGGTTCAAACAACAGCCTGGCACCGGATTTTTGAGAGCCGACACCACAGCCACTGTATGCGACCTGGTGCGGACACCCCCACAGAAAATGCGGCCGACACAAGCCTCGACAGAGGACTGCGACGACAGTGGTGGCTCGTCGCAGCGGTCGGGCTGTTGTGGGTAGCCAGCGGGGCTGGCGTGGTCGCAAGCGTGTTTGATACCAACGCCGGAGTTCGGTGGGGTGGTGGGGCAGCCGTCATCGTCGGCTTCGGGCTGGCGACGTTTCGGTATCATCTGCCTCGAAATCATCCACCTGACTCGCCCGAAAACCGAACCGACTCAGTCGGCGTTGCCAACGGCGTAACACTCTTTCGGGGTGGGCTGCTCTCGCTTGTCGCTGGATTTCTTTTCGTGGAGCCGACAGCGAACGTTGCCTGGATACCAGCACTCTGTTATGGGGCTGCAGCCGGACTTGATTGGGTTGATGGTCGCCTCGCCAGATACACCGACCAGACGACTGTCCTCGGCGCGCGGTTGGATATGGCATTCGACACCACCGGGCTGTTGGTCGCCGCACTCGTCGGCGTGCGGTGGGGCACAATCCCTGTTTGGTATCTGCTTGTCCCAGCGGCGCGGTATTGCTATCGGGGTGCAGTCGGTATTCGCCAGCGTCGGAATCTGCCAGTCGAGGAGTTACCGGAGAGTCGAATCCGACGACCAAATGCAGGCCTGCAGATGGTGTTTGTTGGAGGCGCGCTGCTGCCTATTGCGCCGGCCAGCGTGGTGCGCAATGCGGCGGCAATCGTTGCGATAGTCGGGATTGCTGTATTTCTGCGAGATTATCTGGCAGTCACGCGGCGGCTTGGCTGAGCTGCAGTTGAAAACGAAGTGTCTCAGTCGTCGTCACCGACAGTCGTCGAGCCACCAAACTCGATGGCCGTCCCGCTGTAGCGACAGTCTTCAAGCGCGTGTTTTGCGGCATACCCTGCTTCGTGAGCCGTGGTGCCGCGGCCGACACCGACCTGGAGAGCAACACTGACATCGCGGGCGACGTGGTCGATTGCCCCCTCGTAGGCCGTGCTTGTGAGTTCTGGACAGACCGCAACGACGTTGTCGCCACCAACAAAGAAGGCAAGTGCCTCATGCTCGTCTCGGAGATACTCCAACAGTGAGAGATAGGTTCGCTGAATCTGGATAAACGAGTCAAATGCGTTGAGTTGATCGGTGTATTTCTCGGTCGCATCAATCACATCAAAATGTGCGATGCGAACGCCGCTGTCGGATGTCGAGTTGAACTCCCCAGCCAAAACCTCAGTTCGGTCTTCATCCTGCGCACTGCCGGCGGCTTGAATCTGGGCAGTTGCCTCCTCAAGTGCGGCAAAGGGAGTTGTTGCGGAGCCAACGCCGAGGCTGATCGTGATTGGGTAGCGGTTGCCAATCGTCTCCTGGAGGAGTGCGTGGGCGTGTCGATCAATCCCATTGGTGACGGCGATCAGATTATCGTACCGTGTCGAAAACACGTAGCCGCCACGAGAGCCAAGAAACTGCGCGATATCCGCAAACAGATGGGATTGGAGGGTTTGGAGATCCATTTCACGGCGTGGTTCCGGGGTGACCGTCCACGGCCCGTAGTTATCGATCTGAATGAGCGTCAACTGGGTGGTCGTCACGATACAAACTCGTAACGGTGGCTGGTTTATTTCCTTTCCGTTTTTGGGACGCATCTCAACTCTCAGACTCCCATGAGATTCATGCCGTCAGGGGATCTGATATCCGTATGGCAATTGAGGGCGTCATCTTCGATGTCGACGGTACAGTGGTTCGGGGTGATGAGCCGATTCCGGGCGCGGCAGATGGATTAGCAGCAGTCGAAACCCGCGGACTCAAGCGGGTCTTCTGTTCGAACAACCCAACCAAACCGCCCGCAGCCTATGAGAGTCGGTTCGCCAACGCCGGGTTTGCCGTCGACCGTAGCGAAGTCTTTACCGCAGGCACAGTGACTACAGCATATCTCGAAGAACACCACGCGATGGACGACCTGTTCGTGATTGGCCAGCCAGGGCTCAAAACCCAACTGGAAGCGGCCGGACTCACCCTCATTCCGGATCCAGCAGCCGCCGATGTGTTGGTTGTCTCACTCGATAAATCCTTTAGCTATCAGTCGCTGTGTGATGCAATCGTCGCGCTCAACGATCCCGACACCACGTTTCTCGGCACCGACCCGGATACGACGATTCCGGCAGCCGACTACGAAAAACCTGGCTCTGGAGCGATGATTCGCGCCATTGAGGGCGTCACTGATCGCTCAGTGTCGGTGATCTGTGGCAAACCGTCGCCGTATGCCCGCCAGCGAGCACTGGAATCACTTGGCGTGGCTGCGGACTCCTGTCTCGTTGTTGGCGACCGCCTGAATACGGATATCAAACTGGGAGTTGATGCCGGGATGACAACCGCAGTTGTGATGACAGGAATTACCGACGAACCAACGCTTGCGGCAAGCGATATTGAGCCAGATTACGTGTTGGAGTCGGTTGGCACAGTTGAATCGGTGTTGGACGCAGAGAGCTAAGCTGTCCCAGCCGATTAGTCGAGGACGAACGTTTCCTCGCCATCGAGGATATGCGGCGTTGCGTCACTATCAGTTGCAGTGACTGCATCAGCCCACTCGTCGGTATCGACTTCGATAGGTGGGAATGTGTCGTAATGCATCGGGAACGCATCAGCCACCGCAAGCCACTCAACAGCAATCGCAGCCTGTTGTGGCCCCATTGTGAAATGGTCGCCAATCGGGACGGCCGCGGCATCCGGTTCAAGATACGGGCCGATGACATCTTTCATCTCACTCATTAGACTGGTATCGCCGGCATGGTAGAAGGTGGTTGCCTCGCTGTCGGCCGCGACTGTTGGCTCGGCGTCGCTGATAACGAAGCCGGCTGGCATCCCGCCCTCGTACTCGTGTTCGGTGTTAATGCCGTTTGTGTGATCGGCCCGAACCATCGTCACGAAGGCGTCGTCGCACGCAACAGTGCCGCCAAGGTTCATGCCGATCCCGCCGACTGCGTCCTCGTAGCCCAACTCGGCTTTCGCGTAGCTGACAAGCTCGGGTGTTGCGACGAGTGTTGCCTCATTAAACGCCTCGGCGTGGCCGATGTGGTCGGCATGACCGTGAGTGAGCAAGACGTACTCTGGCGTCTCGACATCGCTTGGCTCCAGCTCGGAGTGTGCGTTATCAAAGAATGGGTCGATAAGCAGTGTTGTTTCGCCGACACTGACATGCCATGTGGAGTGGCCGTGGTAGGTGAGTTCAAACGACATGGTTGGCTACAGATATCTTAGGCAGTTACAAAAGCGCGTTGCCGACAGACAACTTTTGTGCAGACGACCCATCGCAACAGGTTTTGTCTAGCCCGCTTGATTCTTGATATGCACGAGATTCGGTTTCGTGATCCGGCGGGCTCAGTGCGGGTGGGCCAACTGGTTGGCGACACAATCAAATTTGGCAGCCAAGAGTACTCCCGAAGCGAGATTGACGTGTTGCCGCCGGCTCAGCCGACGAAGATTGTCTGTGTTGGCCGCAACTACGCTGATCATGCTGCTGAACGCGACGAGAGCGTTCCGGATCGTCCGCTGCTGTTTCTGAAACCGCCGAATGCGGTTGCCGCCCCGAACGCAACCGTTCGACTCCCAGCAGGCAAAAATCGAATCGACTGGGAGGCTGAACTCGGCGTTGTCATCGACAGCCAGTGTCGGAACGTGACCGAAGCCGACGCGATGGATGTTGTCCGCGGCTACACCTGCTGTAATGATATCTCCAACCGGGATGACCAAGACCGGGAGCAAAACTGGGTTCGCGGGAAAGCCTTCGACAACGCAGCCCCGCTTGGCCCAGTGGTCGCAACGCCTGATGAGGTGTCAGAAGATGCCGCAATCGAGCTTCGGGTCAACGGCGAGACGAAACAGGCGGCAACAATCGACCAGCAGCATTTTTCGGTTTCTGAGCTTATCGCCGAGATTACGTCGTATATGACACTCCAGCCAGGAGATGTGATCGCAACTGGAACGCCAGCCGGCGTTGGCGCGTTGGCTGATGGCGACGACGTCGAGGTTGAAATTGAGGGTGTTGGCACACTAGAACACAGTGTTGTGATTCCAAACGAGGAGTAGAAGGCTGGCCGCGGTAGCGTCGTTGCGCTGGTGTCACTCCTGTTCTATCTGCGAGCAAAGCTCATCAAGCATGTTGAGTGCTTCCAACGGTGTCATGCGAGCAATCTCAAGCTCCTGCAGTGTCGCAATCACATCGCTTGCGGCAGCAGGTGGCTGGTCACCGTTGGCGGCGGTCTCATCATCTGTGGTCGGTTGGGACTCTGTTTGCGACGCTGGCATCTCGGAAGCGTGGGTTCCGCCAGTTGTTGCTGTGGGTGAGGCGTTGTCGCTCGCCGTGGTTGTCGCAACAATCTCGCGGGCGCGGTCGACAACGGAGGTTGGGACACCGGCCATTCGGGCGACCTCGATCCCGTAGGACGCCGAGGAGGCTCCTGGTGCAATGCGGTGAAGAAAGGTGACATCGCCGTCTTCGCGGGTTGCAGCAAAATGCAGGTTGTGAATCCCATCGTGGCTCTCAGCAAGCCCAGTCAGCCCGTGGTAGTGGGTCGCAAACAGTGTCATCGCCCCGAGTTCATCATGCAGGAACTCGGTTGTGGCTTGGGCAATCGCCAGCCCGTCAGCCGTGCTGGTTCCTCGCCCGACCTCATCAAGCAACACCAGGGAGTCGCCGGTTGCATCATGCAGAATCTCGGTAAGCTCACTCATCTCTCGCATGAATGTGGATTGGCCTCCGGCGATATCATCACTTGCGCCGACACGGGTGAAGATGCGATCAAGAATCGGGAGCGTTGCGGCTTCAGCAGGGACGAAGCTGCCTGTCTGGGCCAACAGACAACAGAGCGCGACCTGTCGCATATACGTTGATTTCCCGCTCATATTGGGGCCGGTGATGATGGCGACCTCGCCAGCCGAAAGCTCGGTGTCGTTGGGCACGAACTCCGGCTGGGTTGTCTCGACGACCGGGTGGCGACCACCCTGAATCGAAATCTCGGATGCAGCAGCCGCAGGCTGGATGCTGGGTCGAACAAAATTCTGTTCAGTCGCCGCAATCGCCAGCGAACACAGCGCGTCAAGCTCACCAATCACAGTCGCCAGCGACTGGATGCGATCAGTTTCCTCGGCCACGGTCGAGCGTACCTCACAGAACAGCTCATACTCCAACGAATCAGCGCGTTCAGCCGCCCCAAGAATCTCATCCTCGCGGTCTTTGAGCTCTGGGGTGTAGAACCGCTCAGCATTTTTCAGCGTCTGTCGCCGCGTGTAGTTCTCTGGAACCTGATCGAGATTCGGGTTCGTCACCTCGATATAGTAGCCATGGACTTGGTTGTGACCGACCGAAAGGGAGTCAATCCCTGTCCGTTCGCGTTCGGCAGCCTCAAGCTCAGCAATCCATTCTCGGCCAGCCGCTTCGGTTGTGCGAAGCTCGGCAAGTTCCTCATCAAATGAGTGGTTGATAACTCCGCCTTCGGTGAGTTCCATCGGTGGATCGGGCGTGATTGCCGCAGCAATCAGCTCGGCAACATCTTCCAACGCATCGAGTCGGTTGTGGTACGCATCCAACGTCGGTTCATCTGCAAGCAGCATTTTGAGTTCAGGAACGACCGCGAGTGTGGTATGCAACGCCCTGAGATCGCGGGCATCAGCCCGCTCCCGTGAGATGCGACCGGCCAAGCGTTCGAGATCGTAGGCGTCCCCAAGCAGGTCGTGAAGATCGTTGCGGAGCACACCATCTTCGACAAGCGTTTCGACTGCGGCATGTCGGTCGGTGACGGCTGGTCGATCAACCAGCGGTCGGCGGAGCCAGCGGTCGAGACACCGTCTGCCGAGGGCAGATGCCGTCTCATCAAGCACACCAAAGAGCGTCTCGCCAGCTCCAGGCCCGCGGTTTTCGAACAGCTCCAGGCTGCGAAGCGCGGCTGCATCAAGCTGGAGTTGCTCGCGGTGGTCGTGGCGGCGAATGCGGGTAATATACGCTAAGGCCTCGGCATCGCCCTGTGTGTACTCGGCATACGCCAACACCGCGCCGCAGCCACGGAGTTCGCTCTCGGTTGTAACGTGTTGTGTCGGATCGGCCACGTAATCAGCAACCGTCTCATGGGCGGTCGCCTGCGAAAACAGCTCGCTATCGACGACTGTTTCCATCCACTCACCCTCGGGCGCAACAGTCGGTGCCTCGGCTGCAACCAGCAGCTCAGCCGGACTGATGCGGTCGAGTTCGGCCTGTAGTCCACTGCGGGTAGGGACAGTCGTCACGAAACATTCGCCAGTCGAGGCATCGACAGCCGCGATGCTGTAACCGCGTTCGTCGCTGCCGGTTGCAACAGCAGTCGCAACATAGGTTGTCTCCCCAGTGGCTAACAGCTCGTCTTCGACAACTGTGCCGGGTGTGATAACGCGAGTGACCGCACGGTCGACGAGCCCGGATGCGGCCTCGGCTTCCTCTACCTGTTCGGCGAGTGCAACGCGGTAGCCGGCCGCAAGCAGTGATTCGAGATATGTCGCTGCGTTATCGATTGGAATCCCAGCCATCGGGTAGCTGCCGGTCGAATCCTCCCGTTTCGTCAGTGCAACCTCACAGACCCGAGCGACTTCTTCCGCGGCCTCACAGAAGGCCTCGTAGAAATCGCCGACCTGAAACAACACAAGAGCGTCAGGATGAGCCTGACAACAGTCGACATACTGGCCCAACATTGGCGTCACCTCATCCTGTCGGTCGGCCATCGTTGGCGGCACTCCAGTGACCGCAGTCATAGCAAGGTAGCTGTCGGCGATGAGTATAACAGCTTGGCTTCAGTGTGCACTGAGAGCACCAAAGAGGATCGAAGGGTTGTGCGAACACCGCAGAAATTCCCGACACTGTTTAATATGACGGCACTGTAGGCCCGACTGTAATGTCGGAAGTCTGCTCGACGTGCGGATTGCCTGATGAACTCTGCGTCTGCGAAGACGTTGCCAAAGAGTCTCAACAGATCAACATCCGCATCGACGAGCGCCGTTATGGAAAAGAGGTAACGATCATCGAAGGATTCGACCCCAATGACGTTGATATGAGCAGCCTCTCGTCGGATCTCAAATCTAAGTTCGCCTGTGGCGGCACAATCGAAGACGACGCCATCGAACTCCAGGGGAACCACCAGGGTCGCGTGGAGGATTTCCTCCGCGATAAAGGGTTCACTGTTGCGTGATCTGCGGGGCTCCGTGATCGGTACCTAGTTCTGTCAGCTGTTCGGCGCAAAACAGCGACTGAAATGTGTTGATGACTCGCGGCCGAACCGGTTGGCAAACCAGAACCGATCCGAACAGATATTTCCTTGTAGCTGTTTCGGTCTGTCAATGACGACGTGGCGTGTGGTTTTCGTGTCGGTGCTGCTCTTAGTGAGTCTCTGTGTGGTTCCAGTCGGTGCCACGGCAGCGGGCCAGCAGGCACAGCCTGCCCAGTACGCAGCCGGTGATGAGTTGACGCTGACGACAACACTGGATCGAACGCCTGAAGAAATCGGCACCATCACAGCCACGCTTGTCGTCGATATCCCCGATCAGTTTACTGAACTGGAGCTTGAGTTGCCGCCAGAGGCGCGCGTTACGGAGACTGTTGGGTTTCAGCCGACCGATGATGGAACTGTTGTCTGGAATGAACGCGGCTCGACAGCAACAGTTACCTATCAAGTCGCCGCCAACAAAACAGTCGAGCGGGATCGCCCAGAGATTGATGCACACCGCCTCCCTGAGAATGACTCAGCCCACCAAGATGGAACAGCAACCGATGGACAGTTCCGGTTTGCAGAAACCGAATCATGGGCACTAATCGAAGTGCCACGGGTTGGTGATATCAGCGGCCGAATCGTCGGCGACGAGCCAGCAATCGTGAGACACACCGAGATTGATGGGCCAGGCGTTGCCGGTGATAATATTGCTTTTCTGGGGAGCTACGAAGAACAGACAAACCACGCCCACGGCCAAACATTTCGGCTGATTGTGCCCGATAGCACAGCCCTTGGCCCTGAGCCAGATGAGATTTTTCGCTCGCTGTCGCATGCTGCTGATCGACTCCGCGTTGGCAACCCAGACGATGAGGTGTTTATGATTGCAGCGCCGACAGGCGAGGTTGAGTGGGCTGTTCGTGGCCTCCAAGTTGGCGAGCGAGATTTCTGGGTACGGGATGACGAAGCACTCGATACGGCTGCCAACAACTGGGTGCATGAGTACGTCCACACCCGACAGAAATACCAGGCCGACGACGACTTCCAGTGGTTTACTGAGGCGACTGCAACCTACTACGCCGCACTGTTGACGCTTGAGGAGGATCGGATCGACTTCGCGCGATTCCAGCGATTCCTTGAGACTGGCACCGCAGAGCCGCAAGCCTCAGCCGTCCTCTCGGAGCCAACGAGTTGGGAGAACTTCGCTGACTACCGCAAAGGAGCGTTGGTCACTGGCGAGATCGACCGCGAGATACGAGAGGCAACAGGGGGTGAAGCCAGCCTCGAAACAGTGTTCCGTGCAGTCAACAGCCACCCAGAGCCGATTGATGCCCAGACGTTCGAAGCAGCAGTCAAAAACACCGCAGGCGACGGGGTCGCCGCCAGTGCAAATCAGTACACAACCACAGAAAGCGTCCCAGAGGTGTGGGAAGGTGCAGCCCATGCATCAGCCTTCGGCCAACAGCCAGCACAGTTTAGCTACCGGTTTGCAGCCGAGAACCCAATCACAATCGGTGATCGAACTGTCTCAGCCGACCACGACAATCTCACTGTCCAGCAAGGAGAGCAGATGACGGTTCGGATAACTGTCGAAAACGTTGGCGAGACAGTCGGTAGCTACAAACTGCCGTTTGGCGTGGGCGAGACCGAAGAAACACGCGCTGGCCAGCTCCAGGCCGGTGAAACACGAACCCACGAGTTCACCCATCAGTTTACTGAGCCAGGAACCTATCAGGTGACCGCTGGTGATGAAACGATACAGGTGACTGTCGAATCCGGAGGGGTTGAACTCCCAGCTGATGTTGATGTGCCGACTGATGTTGAGGTGCCAGGCTTTGGTGTCGCTGCAGCGGCTGTGGCGATACTGTTGGCGACGCTTGCGGCTCGGGTGGCTGACTGAGTCGGTGCCGGACAACATTTATAGAAAGGCAAGGCGAATACACCCGCCTTTCCGTGAGGAACGAGCGTTCCGA
>OBKM01000223.1_pt1 | contig 29021 bp, 31 predicted proteins | sample 1519691 | NCBI WGS metagenome assembly OBKM01 (sample SAMEA37050418, study PRJEB22526) | metagenome | biome: saline pan; feature: lake; material: water | place: Egypt | collected 2015 | depth 0.5 m
GAGCACGACGACCAGGGCCACGACCACGAGCACGACGACACCGGCGTTCTCGGGCGGATTCGGAATCGACTCCCCGGCGGCGGCCACATGCACCCGACGCAAGCACACGCCGAACAGGGGCTGTTGACGCTCGGTGCAACCGCGCTCGTGCTCGGATTTGCCCACGAGGAACCAATCCAGATTCTTGCGATCTGTGCGGGCACCGAGTTCTGTCTCGAACTGATGTTGCTCTACTCGCTGGCCGTCATCGGCGCGATACTTGCACCAACGTTACTGCTCATTGCGGGCTACAAACACCATCAAGAACGGATCGAGCAGTACACACCGTATCTTCCGACGCTTACCGGAATCGTGTTGATCGGTGTCGGTCTCGCGTTCGTCGTCGGCGTTTTCTAACGAGTCGACAGCGATTTTTGATGGGTGGTTGGACTCACCAATCGACGGTGCGCGATGTTTATTCACGCCGCGTGGCTGTGTCGACGTATGCTCACGTTCATCGGGCTCGGCCTCTACGACGAACACTCGATCACGCGCGAGGGCGAACGGGCACTCCGCGAGAGCGACCGCGTATTCGCTGAGTTCTACACCAGCCAGCTGTTGGGAACGACTGTCGAGCAGCTTGAAGCCCACCACGACGTCGACATTGAGGTTCGCGACCGCACAGGAGTCGAACAGAATCCCGAACCCATTCTTGCTGCGGCCGAAGACGAGTCGGTCGCCTTTCTGACCGCCGGCGATACGATGATTTCGACGACGCACGCAGATCTCCGGATTCGTGCCGAGTCACGTGGGATCGAGACGCACGTGATCCACGGCGTCACCGCCGAAACGGCCGCAAGCGGGCTCACCGGCCTGCAAAACTATCGGTTCGGCAAAAGCGTCACACTGCCGTTTCCGTTCGTCCACGGCGCGGGCGACGTGCCGCCGAGCGTCATCGAATCGATCGAGGCCAACCAGTCGCGCGGCTTGCATACTCTCGTCTATCTCGACATCAAAGTCGACTACCATCAGCGCCGCGGCGCCCCTGCCGACCACGAGCCGTACATGACTGCTGATGTTGCCGCGGGGATGCTGGCCGACGACTGGCGCGCCGACCAACTCGGCGTGGTCGTCGCACGCGCGGGAAGCCCGGAACCGCTGGTCGTTGCCGACCGACTCGATTCGCTTGCCGAGCGGTCTTTCGGCGAGCCACTCCACCTGCTCATTATTCCGGGTGAACTCCACCACGTCGAATCCGACGGACTGTCGGCGCTCGCCGGTGCCCCCGCAGCTCTCGTTTCGGTCGACAAGTGAGCCGCAGGTCTTTTTTTGAGCCGAATTCACTGTGAATCGACGTTTTGACCATTGAGGCCGCCACATCCGCCGCATCATAATTATTAATTCGACTTCGAGTAAATTATGAGAAGATTTATTACTACACAAGTAGTACCTATTTGTGAGAAAATGAACACAGTACTGCTAGCCATTGGTGACTCCGACGAGAACCGACTCGATCAACTCCTCGACGAAACGATTGCCATCGCGGATCCGACCGACGCGACCGTGGTGCTTGGCCACGTATTCACGCGGGAGGCGTACGACAAAGCCCGCACAAACCTTTCGTTCGATGGCCCTGCCCCGGAGGTAACTCCCGACGTGGTCGCCGAGCGCTACTCGGCGATCCGGGAGGCGGCCAAGACGCTTGCCGAATACGGAATCGACACGGAAATTCGCGGTATTCTCGGTGAGGACGGCAAGGCCGTTGTCGATCTCGCCGAACGCGTCGAGGCCGACCGAATTTTGATCGGCGGTCGCCGACGCACTCCTGCAGGCAAGGCCGTCTTCGGCAGCACCGCCCAAGCGATTTTGCTGTCAGCGCCGTGTCCGGTTACGTTCGTTCGCGCGACTGCACCGAAACAATCCGTCTAACGTGAGTCGAAACCGGTCACACTCCGTGACAAAGCGAACGTTCGCTCACACGTCGGGACAGCCACACGTCGGCACCCGAATGAACACGATAAAAACGCCCTAATTAAGTGCAACCGACTCGCCTGTGAACCTGATGGCGTACTACGTTGGCGTCGACCTCGGCGCGACGAACGTTCGGGCGGTTTTTGCCGATGAGACGGGTGAAATCCGCGCGAGCGCCCGTGACTCAACGCCGCGCGGACCAACCGGCATTGCGATCACCGAACGCGTCCTGTCGCTGATTCGAACCGTCTGCAACGAGGCCGGCGTCACACCAGGATCGGTCACTGCCTGCGGAATCGGCTCGATTGGGCCGCTCGATCTTGCCGCTGGCGCGGTCGAAAACCCCGCAAACCTTCCGGATCGCATCGACAGGATTCCACTTACCGGTCCGGTTTCGAACCTTCTCAAGACCGACAAAATATATCTCCATAATGATACGATAGCCGGCGTTATTGGCGAGCGGTTTCACTCCGAGCGCAACCCCGACGACATGGTGTACGTGACGTTTTCGTCGGGAATCGGCGCGGGCATCTGTGTCGACGGCAACGTGATCTCGGGCTGGGACGGCAACGCTGGCGAGGTCGGTCACATGACGCTTGATCCACACGGATTTATGACGTGTGGCTGTGGCCACGAAGGGCACTGGGAGGCGTACTGTTCAGGCAACAACATCCCGTTTTACGCCAGACGCCTCCACGACGAGGATCCAATCGACACCGCACTCGACCTCGACTCACCCGATTTCTCCGCAGTCGATATTTTCGAACACGCCGGACGCGATCGGTTTGCCGACCACGTTATCACCCAAATCGGCCACTGGAACGCCATGGGCATGGCCAACATCGTCCACGCCTACGCTCCGCTCGTCATTAGCGTCGGCGGCGCAGTCGCGCTAAACAACCCGGAACTGATTTTGGATCCGATCCGCGACCAACTCGACGAGATGGTGATGTCGAACATCCCCGAAATCAACCTCACTGACCTCGGTGACGAAGTCGTCGTCAAAGGCGCAGTTGCTAGCGCGCTCACCGGCGGGACGGGCGATCGGTCGAAACTCTGAACGGCAACGCTCGGCGTTGCAGACGAAAGAAATACGCATTATCAATCATTCGTGTTTGAGACACAGAACCACAACTTACCCATAGGTGGAGTTCCTAAAGGCAAGTATGACCGACCAGCAGGAAGAAAGCCTCAAATCGCGCGTCGAGACCTGGATGGTCAAACAGATGCCGATCATCCAGATGCACGGCGGGACGAGTTGTGTGCGCGAGGCCGACCCCGAAAGCGGGCAGGTCGTCGTCGAACTCGGCGGCACCTGCTCGGGCTGTGGCATCTCGAACATTACGGCCCAGAACATCCAGCGCGACCTCTTTATGGAGTTCGAGGAAATCCAAGACGTGCAGATCAAGGTGCCTTCAACGGGCGATATGGGCTCTGACACCGTCGAGGGTGGCCGCGGCGGCGACGTGCAGTATTCGAACGAGTCGGCGGGACACTTCTGAGCGCGATAGACGCGCTGTTTTTCGGTTTACGTTCGACACTCACAACGCGTTTTCGAGCGCGCTCGCAACCGACCGAGCCTTTTCGGCGAGCGGCTCGCTCACGTCTCCCTCCCCGAGCGCCGTGTCGAGCTCGTCGTCGTCAACGCGTTCGACGCGACCGTCGCCGTGTTTGATCACATCGACGTGGAGATCGACATACCGAACCGTCTCCGGAAAGCACTCGACTGGCGTACAGATGTTGACATATGTGCCGAGAACCTCGTCGTCGCGGCGGTAGACGGTCGGATACCACCAGCGGCCCTCACGGAACGTCGTGACCGCGATGTCACCGTCCTTGCGGGGAATGTCGAGTGCGTCGTAGCTCCCCCCGCCCGAGAGTTCCCGCTGGACGGTCACCGAGTCGTCGTCACGCTCGGTGACGGTTCCCGAGCCCAGCGAGATGCGTCGGCCGTCGGGTTTTCCGTGACCAATTTCGAGGCGGTCACCGACTTCCGGGCCGAAACAGTCGGCGACGACGCTGAACGGGAACGCGGCGGCGGTCGGTTCTCCGTCGCTCGCCGCGCCGCCGACATCGTCTCCACAGAGCGCCTCCGCGAGATCGACACCGACACTTGCGGCATCGGCTCCGGCTTTGATTCGGTGGTGACCGGGGAGTGTCGGCGTCACTGAGCGGCGCACGTCGTCGAGCGCGAACCGCGACTCGCGACCGAACCAGAACCAGCGACCGGCATCCTTTGCCCACAGTCTGGCCGGATCGTTGCGCTCGGCGGCCGTCGGTGCGCTGTCGAGCACTGCCGTCAGTTCATCCGCCCGCGTGGTCGCCCGAGAGAGCGCCGGTTTCAACACGTCCAATGGGGCCGCGGTTGCGGTGTGGCTCCACCGTATTCGCCACCCGTCGGGCGGAGCGATACCGAGGAGTTCGGTCATGCCGAGGAGTTCGCGCGCGGCGGCTTCATCACGGCTCTCGACGGTTGGCGCGCCCGACTCCGGAAGCAGGGTCACGAGTGGCGTCGAAACGCGTCTGTCGGTGTCGAGCACCGGTCGGTCGTCCGTCCACGGCGCGGCCGACTCCCGAACCTGGACGCGCAGCATCTCGCCGGCTTCGACGTGGTCGTCGGTGTTTCGAAACGGAAGATAGCCGCTGAATTCGCCACAATCGACGACCGCACCACGCCGACGGGTTTCGGTGACTTCGCCGTCGAACACCGCGTTTTTCGGAGCCGGATCGCGCCACGAGAGGGTGTCGATCCCGACCGAGAACAGTTCCGCTGCGTCGTCGACAGCGGTCGGCAGTCCCGTCACGCCAATGCCCTGACGATCGGCTGTCATTGTCACCGAAAGCGTCGGCTCCGCGGCGTCAAACTCTGTCTCGAAGCGTCGGCGAATCGGCCCGCTCGGGTCGACGACTCGCCAGCCAGCGTTGAGAACCAGTCGGGTGAGCGCCGTGGTGTAGATACCACGGATTCGAACGCCATGCGCCGGTGGTTCGGACTCACTCATTGTCGAACTCTTCTCCGCTCGGACTGTCTCGGTACTCAGTCACTGTGAACTCACTCGCGCTCATACCGAAGCTCCCTCTTCGGGCAGACTGAATCCACCCTCCACTCCTGCTGACATTCGCTTCCCCGCCACTCGTGTGCATAGCTCTCGTTGGCACCCCGTCCTTTTCAACTTGAGCAGGTGGAGTCCCCGTCCTCAAGGAGCATCGCAGTCCGCGAAAGTGGACAAGAAGCGCAGTAGGGCGGGGAGGAAACCGTACACTTATCTGACTTCGAAAGGGATAGTAAAACACGTCCATCCGAGCCAACAGTCGTTCGGATGGATGGGTACCAGTCAACGTGCCCCGAAGTCCGGGACGATGACCCTGAGCGCAGCTTGACTGCCCACGCAGGATAGAACAATACTGCGGTCGAAGGCGAGAACACAGACAAGCCCCGCCCTCCACGAGCGAGTGGACGCAAGTCCCGAGCGAAGTAGGGCGGGGTTGTTGACACACCTCCGTTTCGTCTGAGCACCACTCTTCGACCGTGGATCGCTGCCCAAGAGGTTATGTACGGCCGGGCCGACGCCAAACCCAATGATTGCCGACAGCTCGATCCGTGTTGGTACCCGCCCGCTCACGGATCGTCGCCCGAACCACGATCGCTGGCAAACGGTCCACGAACGCGACGCCCCGCGAGGAGTGAGTGACAGTGCGTGACTGGCTGGCCGACCGCGCGGCTTCGACGCCAGATTCGCTTGCGGTCATCGATGCTGACACCGAGACCAACTGGTCGTACAGCGGACTCAACGCGGCTGTCGACGAAACCGCCGGGCGGCTCGCCAGTCTCGGCGTCGAACCGGGCGACCAGGTCGGGATGCTCATGACGACACGGTTCAAAGCGGTCTGTCTGGTTCATGCCGCCCAGCGCCTTGGCGTCCAACTCGTGGTGCTCAACACCCGGCTCACATCCGACGAACTCGCCGCGCAACTCGATCTGGTCGATCTCACGGTTCTGATCTGTGACGGCGACACCGAACGGCTCGCAAAACGGGCCGCGGAGTCGACGGATGACCGCGCGCGCATGCCAATCGGATCCATGGATGACCCCGAGTCGACAACGATCAACTCGTTTCGAGATGTCGATCCAAAGCCCGTCGACTCGGCCGACTGGGCGTTCGACGATCCACAACTGATCGTGTTTACTTCGGGAACGACGGGGTCGCCGAAAGCGGTTGTTCTCACGATGGGGAACCTGCTTGCGAGCGCCGTTTCCTCCGGCTTTCGGCTGGGAATCAACGCCGACGACAGGTGGCTCGTGACGCTTGGATTGTATCACGTCGGCGGGCTTGCACCGCTGTTCCGGTCGGTGTTGTACGGAACGGCCCTCGTGCTCCGCTCGTCGTTTGATCCCGGCCCCACTGCCGACGATCTCCGCCGGTACGATGTGACAATCGTCTCGCTCGTGCCGACGATGCTCTCAGCGATGCTTGACCGTCGCGGAACGCTCTCGGATTCTGTGCGGGCAGTGCTGCTTGGGGGTGCGCCGACCACGACCTCGCTCGTCGAACGCTGCCGGAACTACTCGATTCCCGTCTATCCGACCTACGGTATGACCGAAACCGCCTCCCAGATCGCGACAGCAGCTCCAAAGACAGCGTTTTCGCAGCCCGAATCGGTTGGTCGACCGTTGTTGTGGACCTCGCTCACCCTCATCGACGACAGCGGCGAGCCGGTCGCTCCCGGCGAGTCCGGTGAGATCGTCGTCGACGGACCGACCGTGACGCCGGGGTACTACAACAACGCGACGGCCACCGAGGCGGCATTCTGCGAGTACGGCCTCCGAACGGGCGACGTCGGCTCGTTCACCGACGAAGGATCGCTCGTCGTCCACAACCGTCTCGACGACCGGATTCTCACCGGCGGTGAGAACGTCGACCCCGGCGAAATCAGCGATGTCCTCCGATCGCATCCGGCTGTCGATGACGCCGCGGTCGTCGGACTGGCTGACGAAACGTGGGGCGAGCGGGTAGCTGCGCTCGTCGTGCCAACCGGCTCGGACTGTTCGGTCGCCGAACTCGACACGCACTGTCGCGATCGACTGGCCGGCTTTAAACTCCCCCGGACGATCGGATTCGGCGAGTCGCTTCCACGGACGGCATCGGGAACGATCGATCGCGACGCGGTCAAACAACGGCTCCGAACCGACGGGATTGATACGGGCGCTGTCGACGGCGACACCACCACCATCGGTGACGCAGAGACGGAACAGACCGACAAAAGCGACGACGCCGAACCCGATGCGGACGAATCGGACGGCTCGCCGTCGCCAGTGGATTATCCCCGCCCGCCAACCGTGCGCAACGAACCGGATGACGGCGATTCGGCGTCCGAATCGGACTCTGACGCGGATACCGACACTGACCGCTCACCGTGACTGCGGATTTGTTTACCATGGGTGCTGGGCGAACCGCCGTTTTCGGAGTGGGTCTTCGGCGTCCAGCGTCTCTGTGAGTTCGTTCGGCTGTCGCCTGCTGAACCCAAGTGGAGTTGTACGATGCGACACGTCGGCCGAAAACGAAACCAACAGGCCCCTTCGTGGCGTCGTTCCCGACATGCAAAACACCCAGGAAGTCGTCGTCCTCCGATACGGCCACCGTCCGGGCCGCGACGACAGGATGACGACACACGTTGGGCTCACCGCTCGCGCGCTCGGTGCCGACCGCGTGATTCTCCCGGACAACGCGACCCAGTCGGCTCAAACGGTCGCCGACATCACCGACCGGTTTGGCGGCCCGTTTTCCGTCGAACAGGTCGATTCGCCGCGGTCGATCGTGCGCAACTGGGAGGGCTCCGTCGTCCACCTCACGATGTACGGCCTCCCGATCCAGGACGTTGAAACTGCGGTGCGTGCAGCCCTCGAAACCGACCCGATGCTCGTTGTTGTCGGCGGCGAAAAGGTACCGTTCGAACTCTACGAACGCGCCGACCGGAACGTTGCGGTGACCAACCAGCCGCATTCAGAGGTGGCGGGGCTCGCCGTGTTTCTCGATCGACTGTTCGAGGGTCGAGAACTCGATCAACCGTGGCCCGACGCCGATCGCCACGTCGTTCCGAACGCAACCGGAAAAACAGTCGTTCCGGCTGAAACCGCCGCGGGAGATGACGGTGACGACACGCCAACCGACGGCGTCAACGACTGAAACCGAGGCCGCTGTCGACACCGGTGGTACCCATGTCGCTGTCGACACCTCGACCGCCAACAACTGTTCTCGATGAACCGTTGAGCATCCACACACCGCACTGAAACCGACAGTCGGTGCTTTTAACCGAGTTCATCGCCGAGAAGGAGTCAATGGCTTTTGAGGATCTCCTAAACGACCCGGTCATCCAGAAGTACCTCCACGAACTGGTTGGCCCGACAGGCATGCCGGTTGCCGCCGCCCCACCCGACGGCGAAGTCACCGACGAGGAACTCGCCGAACAGTTGGATCTCGAACTCAACGATGTCCGCCGCGCGCTGTTCATCCTGTACGAAAACGATCTGGCCTCCTACCGACGCGTTCGCGACGAAGATTCGGGCTGGTTGACGTATCTCTGGACGTTCCACTACGACAACATTCCCGAGAATCTCGAAGCCGAAATGCACCGACTGCGCGAGGCGCTTGCGGAACGCGCGGAGTACGAACGCACCCACGAGTTCTATCTCTCCGAAGTGACCTCGATTCGGTACGAGTTCAGTGATGCAATGGACTTCGGATTCGAGTGTCCAGAAAGCGGCACGCCACTAGAACCGATGGACAACGACCGGCTTATCGAGGCGATGGAACAGCGTCTCGAGGAGCTCCGTGATGAACTCAACGTCGACATCCACGCGGAAGCGAACTAATGGTCGTTCTCGCTACCAAATGCTACGTTGAGGGCGACGCCCGCGAGCGGTCGCTCACAAGTCTCGCCTCGCTGGTCGACAACGAACTCCACCAGCTGTCGGTCGACAGCGAGATCGGTGTTCGCCACGATGACTTCGTGACGGTGACGCTCAGCGGCGACGACGCACCCGTCGCGCGCAACCTCCTCCGCGAGCAGTGGGGCGAAATAACCGATCACTTCGAGCTTGGTGAAACGTACACGGGAACGCTCAAATCGTGGGATGACGACGGGTTCGTTCTCGACGCCGGCCGCGACATGCGCATTCCCGCAAGCGAGTTCGGCTTGGGCCAGGGAACACCGTCGCAGATTCGCGACCGCTTCGGCTTGGTGCAACATCTCCCGATGCAGTTCGTCTACGGCGACCCGTGTTCGTTGGCCGCCGCCGAGGCCGACCGACTCTACGAGTGGCGGCGCGGCCCCGGCCGGGTCACCGTCAACAGCGCCACACGCGGCGAGGTTCGCGCGACGGTCAACCGAGCGGGCCACGCCCAAGATATCATCACCGTCGAGCGACTCGGGTTGCTCGAACAGTCGATTATCTGTGGCGATCGAACCGACCCACCGGGACTGCTGGCCGCGATTGGCGAGTACCTTCCCGCAGAGCTACGATGTGTTATCGGTGAGCAGTAAAACGACGATCCATCATGAACCGACGACTCGGAATGGCGGTTGTCGCACTCGTTTTGTTGACGGTGACTGCCGGCTGTCTCGCGTTCGTCACCGGCGGTGGCGAGCCCGATGATGCGACACTCGATCGCGAACCCGCAGAGCCGTACGAGTTCGACAGCGACCGCGACGGTCATCTCACACTTCACACCGCCTCGGAGGTTCAAGCGGTCTACCGTGTCGCGGCCGGCGAGACGTTTCGGCTGGCGACTTCGAGTGGACTCGGCACAGAGGAGCCACTGGACATTGCCGCCGTGCGGTTCCAGTACGACAACGGCACCGTGATCAACGGCACAACCCTCCGCGAAAGCGCCGACGGCGACATCGACCAGACGCCAGATGAGGTGTTCATCACCGTCCCCGCGGACGGGAAACTGGCGTTTTCGGCAAGCGCAACACCACGGCGCTTCTCGATGCCCGCCCACGTCGAGGGGTCGTACAAAGTTATCCTCCCACCAAGCAACCGAATCGACTTCTTTTTGTTTAGCAACACCGCGCCCGGCGGTGCCGAAAGCGAACTCATCGACGATCGCGTCCACGTCACGTGGGACGAGGTGAGTTCGGGAACGATCGTCGTCCAGTACTACCAGCAACGTGATCTGTTTATTTTCGGCGGTGCGGTGGTATTGTTGTCGGCCATTGCCGTCGGCGGGCTGTACTACTACCGGCGCAAAATCGATGAACTGTACCACGCTCGCGTCGAAATGGGACTCGATACAGAGGTCGACGAGGACCGTGAAAACGACCGGAAAAAGCGATGAACGTTGCCATCGTTACCGTCGGCGACGAACTGCTGGCCGGCGAAACAGCAAACACGAACGCGACATGGCTTGCCGAGCAACTCACTGCCCGCGACTGTCGTGTCGAACGGGTGACGACCGTTCCCGACCGCGTTGGCGACATCGCCCGCGTCGTCAACGAGTACCACGCCGAGTACGATGCGGTCGTCGTTACCGGCGGCCTCGGCCCGACGCTGGACGACGTAACGGTTGGGGGTGTTGCTGCCGCGGTCGGCAGACCGGTCGAACAGCACGAGGCGGCTTTCGAGTGGCTCACCGACCACGGCGGCTACCACGCTGACGACCTCGATGCGGGAACCGCGGAGCTGCCAGCCGGTGCGCGAATGCTGCCGAACACGGTCGGGGTTGCCCCCGGCTGTGTAATCGAGTCCATCTACGTTTTGCCCGGTGTACCGCAAGAGATGAAGGCGATGTTTGAGGCCGTCGGCGATGAGTTTAGTGGCGAAGCGGTTCACAGACGTGTCGTCGTTGTCGACGAACCCGAAAGTGCGTTGCTCGACCGACTTGCGGCCGTCGACGACCGCTTTTCGGTCAGCGTCGGCAGCTATCCCGGCGAGTTCGTCCGTGTCACATTTGCTGGGAGTGACGCCGACGTGGTCGCAGCGGCCGCCGACTGGTTCTGCGAGCGGGTTGCCGTCGTTGCGGAGTGACTCGCGAACGCCGTCCGCGCGACACAGATCAGATACCTAGCGGAACACATACACCAGCCAGCCAATCGTCAGAACGAGACTCACGACGAGCACCGCTGCGGCGGTCGCTTCGATCGGAATGGGTGCAGCCTCGGGTGCTGTATCGAGTAGGAACATTGGGTTGTGATAGCAGGTCGACTGGTTTAATCCTTTGAGTTTGCTGTCTGCCCCCTTCAGCGGCGGGTCGCGGTGTTTTTGCGTTGGCGGCGACGAGTGAGCGTATGCGACTCGGTGTAGTGGTGAATCCAATCGCGGGCATGGGTGGTCGTGTCGGGCTCAAAGGAACCGACGGGAAGGCCGCCGAAGCCCGCCGGCTCGGTGCCGAGCCACGCGCTCCCGAGCGTGCCACGCGAGCGTTTTCGCGACTGTTTGAACGCGCTCCTGAAACCGAGATTCTCACCGCGGCCGACCCGATGGGTGAATCGATAGCGCGCAAAGTCGGCCTTGATCCAATCGTGGTGTACGAGCCGGGGGGATCTTCCGGCGACGCTCCGACAGCGGAGACCGCTGAAACGACTGCCGATGACACCGCTTGCGCCGTCTCGGCGTTCGTCGAACGCGGTGTCGACCTGGTTGTGTTCGTCGGCGGCGACGGAACCGCAGCCGATGTCGCAGCCGCATTGGCGGAATCCGAAACGCCGATGCTCGGTGTTCCTGCCGGTGTCAAAGTCTACTCGTCGGTGTTTGCGGTCTCCCCTGAGGACGCCGCCGAAATCGCCGTTTCGTTCGAACGAACCGAACAGCGAGAGGTCATGGATATCGACGAGGACGACTATCGTGCCGGTGCGGTCAGTCCGCAACTCCGTGCCATCGCTCGGGTGCCCGTCGCCGACGACCTGCAGGCGGCCAAACAACAGGGTGGCGGGAGCGTCGAGACGCTCGCGTCGGGTGTCGCCGCGGACGTCGACCCCGAGACGACGTACGTGCTGGGGCCCGGATCGACACTCGGGGCCATCAAAAACGCGCTCGGGATCGAAGGCTCACCACTCGGCGTCGACGTCTGGCGCGACGGAAGGGTGCTTGCGAGCGACGCGACCGAAGCGGAGACTCTCTCGGCGCTCGGCGGGCGCAACGTAATCATCGTTTCGCCGATCGGCGGCCAGGGGTTCGTGTTCGGTCGCGGTAACCCACAGCTCTCGCCGGCCGTGATTCGTGAGTGCGAAATCGAAATCGTCGCCTCACGAACCAAACTCGACGGGTTGCGCGTTCTGCGTGTCGACACCGACGACCCGGCGCTGGATGCGGAACTTCGGGGCTGGACCGATGTCCGTGTTGGCCGTTTCGAGCGCCGCATGATGCAACTCGTGTGACGACAACACGCTGAATCGATCCATTGGTACGGAGTTGTCCGCATCGACAGGTCGTGTCGCACACTCTTTGTTATATATTCACGTCATCAGGTGTATAGACACAATTAAGGACATACAAATCTCAGAGCCGGTATGGAAACGCGGAAGGTTCAGCGGCTCGGCCCTTCAACGCTGGCGATGACGCTGCCGGCCGAATGGGCCCGCGAACACAACGTCGAAAAGGGTGATGAGGTCTCGATTCGGATGGGTGGAAAAGGAACGCTCACCGTCCTCCCGGAGTCTGCAAATACTGAAGAAAGCGAGGCGGTCATTCATGCCGACAACCTCGACGCGGGCGCGGTCGAACGCGCAATCGTCGCCCAGTATGTGCTTGGTCGCCGGGTGATTCACGTGCAAAAAGCCGACGGCGCGCTCGAATCCGAACACATCAACGCCGTATATAAAGCCGAAACGCAACTTATGGGGCTTGGTGTCATCGAGGAAACGCCCGAATCCATTGCGATTCGGTGTTCGGTCGACCCCGAGGATTTCACGCTCGACAACCTGCTCGAACGGCTCGAAAACACCGGGAGTACGATGCGCGGTGAGGCGATCAAGGCGCTGGCACACGGCAACGCCGACCTCGCCGAACGCGCACTCAACCGCGAGCGACAGGCCAACAAGATATTCGTCCTTCTGTTGCGCCTCATCTTTACGGCCTACCAGAACCCCAATCTCTGTCGGGCCGTCGGGCTCGATTCGAGTTTTCCGCTCATTGGCTACCGCTCGGTTGCAAAAAACCTCGAACTCACCGCCGACAACGCCGAGGACATCGCCGAAATCGCGCTCGAAGCCGAGGACAACGCGCTCCACGTGGACAAGGCCACAATGCGACAGATTCGCGAGTTCACCGATCAGGTTGACAAACTCACCGCGCTCGCGGTTCGCGCGGTCGTCGAGCGCGACTACGATCTGACGATACAGTGCCGATCGCTGTTTGCGCAGGTTTCCGACCGTGAACAGGAGTTACTCGCCGATCTTCCCGAACTCTCGAACACCGACCTGCTGCAGGTACGCGAAGTGCTCGTCAGTCTGCACGAAACGGCACAGTATGCAATGCGAAACGCGGAAATCGCCGCAAACCTCGCGCTCAACGAGGAATCAGAACACGTCACGATCAGCTAACGCGCTCGAACGACCCGGCCGCCGACAGGTGTATTCGATCGGCGCGCGGGGTGGCCGAGTCGCCTTCGCGGTCGGTCGAATAAGCTAAGTGTGCGGCTCGCGGCGTATCGAGTATGACTGCTCACGCAGGTGGAACCGACAAGGCCATCGGAATCGCGATGGCGCTCGGGTTCGTTGCGCTTCTCGGTGCTGGAGTGATGTTCGCCGGTGAGACACAGCTGTTTCGCGCGTGGGGGTTCGCGGCGGCACTTCTCGCGGCGGGACTCTCCGTTGTTGCCGTCCAACTCTACGGATAACGCGAACCCACTCGCCAGCGTGTAACCGTCTTTCCACACTGTCGACTCGGGAGCGACGTAATTGTTAAGCCGTTCACAACCGTGAGGGAACGTAATGACAGAGTACACCGAGGAGGAGAAACGAATTGTCGCCTACCTCCACGATAGCGTCGCGCGGGGGGAGCGATACTTCCGAGCGAAAACGATCGCCGAGGCGATCGGCTTGTCGGCCAAGCAGGTCGGTGTGCGACTCCCGCGGCTTGCCGAGAAATCCGACGACGTCGAGATCGAAAAATGGAGTCGCGCGCGTTCGACAACCTGGCGTGTCACGCCGCGCTGATGCGGAGAGTGCGCCAATACGCGGTGATGCGCACTGTGGCGCACGAACGGCGACGGCCGGTTCCGCGTACTTTTTTACCCCGCACGTCGTTCGCTAGGTAATGACTGTCCGTGTCTCGCGGACCTTTGAGTTCGATGTTGGCGGCGAGCGAATTTGGGAGTTCATCGCGGATCCACACAAACGCGCCGGCGCGATTAGCGTTGTTGAGGAGTTCACCGTTCACGACACATCCCGCGCCACGTGGCACGTATCGCTCCCGATTCCCCTCATTCGGTCGACCGTCCGCGTCGAAACCGAGGAGGTGCTTCGCGAGCCGCCGACCCGCGTCAAATTCACGGGGCGTTCGAAAGCCCTCCGCGTAACCGGTGAGCACACGATCAGCCCGACCGAGTCAGGCTGTACGCTCAGAAATGAGTTCGTTGTCGATGGAAAACTCCCCGGCGTCGAGACGTTTTTCAAGCGAAACCTCGACGCCGAACTCGACAACCTCGAAGCCGCGCTGCGAGCGGATATCGAGGCAAACCCCTAAGACGGGCGGCCCCAAGCGCACGGTGTTGATGAAGCTCGCCTGTGTCCAACTCGAAATTGAACCTACCGCAATCGATGCCAACCTGGCGCGTGCAAAAACGGCTGTCAGAAACGCAGCAGGCAACGGTGCGGATCTCGTCGTGTTGCCCGAACAGTTTCTCGTCGGCTTCTTCGCGTTCGACGCCTACGAACGTCATGCCGTCGGGCTTGGCGGCTCGCTCGTCGGTGAGCTTGCCGACCTCGCTGCCGATGTGAACGTTGCGCTCGTTGCGGGGAGTCTCGTTGAGGAGCTCTCGGCTAGTGCCGACGCCGGATTCGAGACGCCCGCCGAAACGGGGTATGCAAACACCGTCGTCTTGTTTGACGCCGACGGCGACATCCGCACGACCTATCGGAAACACCATCTGTTCGGCTACGACTCGGCCGAAAACCACCTGTTGGTCGCCGGCGACTCGCTCGGTGTCGCCGAGGTTGGGGGATTCACCGTTGGCGTAACCACCTGTTACGACCTTCGGTTTCCCGAACTTTACGCTCGGCTGGTCGAACGCGGTGTCGACCTATTTGTCGTCCCGAGTGCGTGGCCCTATCCGCGAATCGAACACTGGAAAACGCTCAGCCGTGCGCGCGCGATCGAGAACCTCGCGTTCGTCGCAGCCGTCAACGGTTCAGGATCGTTTCGGGACGCAGAAAGCGAACTCTGTGGCCGCTCAACGGTGTATGATCCGTGGGGAACGACGCTCGCTAGTAGTGCTGACAGGCCGACAACGATTCAAACCGAGATCGACCCGGAACGCGTTCGCGAGATCCGGGCATCGTTTCCAGCGCTCGCCGATAGGGGTCTCGACATTCACTGAACTGCGAAACCGGCCGACCCGCTAACAACAGCCAGTGGATGATGGGCGTCTGACGGAGGGTTTATGTGTTTCAGCGCTCTACATCAGATGCCGACGTATTGACGCTTTTCTCGTCACTGTCGGCAGACCTACATCCCGGATTGCCGCCACCGCCCACTCGGGAAGTCCACGGAGGGCTGAGGTTTCGGGGGCGCCCTCAGTCCGCCCGTCGGCCTTCTCGACACCTGCTTTCGCCCACGTTTTCAGAACGTCGTAGTTGCTACTGAGTCCACGTCCCTCCAATGAAACCGGGCGGTATCAACCTCAGTTTTGCCAGTCGTACATTCCGGTCTCCACTCAGGGCCTTAAATTTTTGAAACGCACATATTAACACGTTCGAAGTTGTATAAATTACAACTTTCATCTGCTAACCACATAGTATATAACCTACGCGTCCTGAAACAGTAGTAATGTCAAGAACGGAGGTGAGAATCACGGGTTAGTGCTGAACGGGGAGCGGATGGCGGTTTGACCGCCGTCCGTTCATCAACGTGTCACGAAGTACGTCCCACTGGCTTTCGGTCTGTTCGTTGGCTTGGTTACTCCCGCACGATCCGCCGGGGCGTGAGGATGCGGCGTGACACATCCCCTGACTTTCGACCACCACACTCCTCATGCCATCCGCATCCCGGCTACTACAAGTCCTCCTTGCTGTTGTCCGTACCCATACTCGCTTGAGTCCCACTAGTGGCTACCCTCGTAGCTGGTCGATCGGTAAGGCGATTCAATCCCCGCACTCACTGGGGGAGGCGGGAGATTTTTACCACGGGGCGCGTAACAACGGCCGATGAAATCAACCCGTAAAGGGCTCCGTGATGGGGAACTCTACAAGGACAACTACGGACGGATTGCCTGTACGGAGTGTGAAATCACGCTCAAAAAAGAGAGTGACCCCGACGAGGTGTTTTCGATTCGGACTTGCCCGGACTGTGGGGAGAGGTGGAAGGAACTCAGATAACGCCTACCGGAAGCGAAACGTTTCGAGGTTCTTTGGCGCGAACGTTCGCATGTTGAACTCGTGATAGAGTGCCGATGAGAGGTCTTGTACCGACCGTTCGTCGCCGTGGACACAGAGGACTTTTTCTGGTCGTGGGTTCATTGTTCGAACGAAATCCATCAACCCTTTGCGATCGGCGTGCCCCGAGAAGCCATCGACGGTTGCAACGTCCATGTTGAGCGAAAGCGTGTTCGAACGACCCTCGCCGTAGCCGTCGCTGACGGGAATCTCGTCCCAGCCGTTTTGGATTCTGCGCCCCATCGTTCCCTGGGCTTGGTACCCAACGAACACGAGCCGGGAGTCCGGATCAGGGCCGATATGTCGAAGCCAAGACATTATTGGCCCGCCGGTGATCATGCCCGAAGTCGATAGAATAATGCACTGCTCACCGTCGGCGACCTCCTGGCGCTCCTCCTCGCCGCCGTCGATGTGGTTGAACTCCTCGGCCAGGAAGGGATTTTTGTCCTCGTGGAAAATCCGGTCTCGGAGGTCGTCACGAAGGTACTCCGGATAGGTAGTGTGGATTGCGGTTGCCTCCCAAATCATCCCATCGAGGTGGATCGGCATTTCGGGTATCTTGCCGCTGCGCATCGCCTCCTCGAGGACAAGCATGATCTCCTGTGACCGGCCGACAGCGAACGCCGGGATCAGGATTTTCCCCTCGTTTTCGTAGGTTTCGTTGACGATCTCGATGAGCTTCTCTTCGGAGTCGGCCTGATCGGTCTGGTAGTCGTTTCGGCCGCCATATGTGGACTCCATAACGAGCGTTTCAACCCGCGGGAAGTCGTTGACAGCGCCGTTGAACAGCCGCGTGTCGTCGTAGTGAATATCGCCCGAGAACGCCACATTGTAGAGTCCATCACCGATGTGGAAGTGGGTGACCGCCGAGCCGAGAATGTGTCCCGCGTTGTGGAACGTGATTTTGACATCAGGAGCGATATCGGTCACGTCGCCGTACTCCAGGGGAATGGTGTGTTTGATGGTCTCGCGAACCATCTCCGACTCGTACGGCGGAGTCCGGCCTTCTTTGGCCGCCACATCGAGATAATCGAGTTGGAGCAGGCCCATCAGGTCGCGTGTTGGCTCCGTACAGTAAATCGGGCCGTCATAGCCGTATTTGAACAGCAGCGGCAACAACGCGGAGTGATCGAGGTGGGCGTGGGTGAGAATAACGGCGTCGATCGAGTTGGCACCCGAGCCAAGCGCCTCGGGAACTTGGAGGTACGGCACCTCGCCTTCAGCGCCGGGTTTGTCGCCACAGTCGATGAGAATCCGTGTTTCGGCCGTCGAGAGAATGAACGCGGCGCGACCGACCTCCCGACAACACCCAAGCGTCGTGATCCGGACCCACTGTTCGCGACCGATCTCCTCGCGGTGGATCTGCCGACCGACCCGTTCGAGCACGTCTCGCCGCTCATCGCGTTCTTGTTTGAGGAAGTTCCGAACGTTCGAGACGGTCGAGGATTCGATCGGCGGCGTTCTGACGACTTCAGGCGTCCAGCCGACTTCTTTCGTTATCTCGCGGAGCGTCGAGCCGTGTCGCCCGATTACCATCCCCGGTTTGGCCGCTTCGATAACGACCTCGCCCGTGTCGTGGTGAAAGTCGAGGTCGGTTACGTTTGCCTCGTCAGGAATCACCGAGCGAATCTGTGCCTCCGCGGTCGAGGGATCCGCCAACGCGCTCGGATCCGGCCGAATCGTAATCCGCTTGCGAAGTTTGCTGGCGAGTTTTCGAACGAGATTGCCGTCGTCGGCGAACCGTTTGGGATGTGGCGTGTAAATAACCAGCTCTGGCCCCTCGTATTTGACATCCGAGACCGTAATATCGGCCGGTACTTCCGCATCGATCTCTGCTTGCAGATCGTCGAGTTGTTTATCTACTGAGCTCATACGTCGTCAAAATTCGATGGGCGGCTCCTGCGTGTTGATCGGGTCACACAGCCTGTAGCGGTGGCTGTGATCAATCGAATCGAGAGTCCGCGCGTATCGTGTCGGTCGGTAGGGAACATAATCGAAATACTCTCCGGTAGGTCCGAATGCGGGAACAGGCAGCGAAAACCCGCGTACCGCATCGTAAACCACCCGTATTATAAAACCCTTCGCAAAACCGAAGCAGGTTCGAAATAAACCGTCGGTATGAAACTCACTGCCGACCGTGTCGTCACGGAGTACGAATGGATTCGAGACCGAACGCCGGTGACCGTTTCGTTGCTCAACGAAACGAGGAGGTCGCTCGGTCAACAGTTCGATACAGACGTCGATTCAGTCACCGAGCAGGCGTACCGACGCGAGGTCGACCGCGTGTTCGCCGACGGCGACGTTGGGGTCAACGTTGCGGGGTACGTCGCCCTCCTGCGGGAACTCGATGTCGAAGGCGACTATCCGGGGTTCGTCGTCGACGAGGTTCTGGGCCGTGAACTCGCCGCCACCATTGCGGGCGGTCAGCCGCTTGCGTTGCTCGCACAGGCGACGTTTCACGTTGCCGACGTTCACATTCACGGTGATGACGAGGAAGCCGCCGGCCTCGATGATCTCGATGCCGCGTTGGCGGCGGGGTTCCAGACCCGACTGCCAGGATGGGAGTGGCGAGCGGGTGAGAGTCCGTTTGCGGTCGACAACGATGAGCCGTGAGTGGATACATAGATCATACCGAAGTGTGTCCGATCGGTCAGTTGCGATGGAAAGCGGTACGGTTCAAGTACGAACCCGTGTCACGGCCGAACTCTCGTCTCTTGGGCTGGTGGCGATTCCATTCGTCGTCCCGACCGCCTTTATCGGCGGCGCCGTGGCGTGACAACTACTTCGCGAGGCGATTCCGTACCGCGACCCCCTCGCAGTCTGTTGACTCCGGGCCGGCGAGCTCGCTGAAATGGGTGACAGCGGGAATGGCGAGTCTAGGCAGTCGCTGTTGGGGAGTTCTGAAACAGCCGGATCACACGCGAATACTCGTGTGAACGTTAATCACAGTCGCTCACAGTACCGTACATAGAAAATAATTTACCACGCGAGTCGAACTCATAGCTGTATGTCCGACAACAGGTGGTCGGCGAATCGGCGAACGTTTATTAAAACAGCGGGGGCGGCTGGCGTCGTTGGCCTCGCAGGGTGTACAGACGACATCGGCGGTGCGGAAAACGAAGTCACGTGGGTGATGAACCCGGCGGAAGAGGAGATCGACATTCAGGTGCAGTACGCGCCCCTTTTCGAATACATCGAGTCCGAGGTCGACGTGGAGATCGTCGGTCAGCCGACGGCGAGCTACTCCGCGACGGTACAGGAGCTTCGTCGCGCGGAGGAGGGCGACCGGGTCCTCGCAGACACCTCTCCGGGCGCAGTCGCACAGATCGGCGACGAGATCGACGTGACCGGGATGCGGGTCGCGTTCGGCGCCGAACAGTACTTCTCGCTCATCACGACGACGCCGGACAGCGGGATCGAATCGCTGGAAGACCTCGAGGGTGAGACGCTCGCGTCCGGCGCACCGACGTCCGTCTCGGGGACGCTGTTCCCGCTGTTGATGCTCAGCAATGCCGGTCTCGACATCGGTGGGGCACCCGGAACCAGTCCGGAGGACTTCGAGCTTCGAACGTCCGATCACACGACAGCACGTGAACAGATGATCGCCGACGACTCGATCGCTGCGGCGGCGACCGGCGCGTTCTCGACCGGACCGCACGTTCCAGCCGAACAGTTCGATGAGATGTCGCAGGAGTACGTCGATATTTCTGCCGAGTACGACGGGGCCGGCTCGCGCGATCCCGAGCTCCGGCTGCTCGCCGTTTCCGACCCGATCCCGCGTGCCCCGATCGTGGACAACGCGGCGTGGGACGAGCCGCTCAAGACGGAAATCCGTGAGACCATGATCAACGCGCCGGACGAGGCGTTCGCACACGAGTCGGAGGCCGAGCTCGCAGAGGCGCTCAACGTGGATCCCGACCTGCTCGACCGGGATGAAGACGAGCTTTCCGACAGCGAGCTCGATGATGTCAATCTCGTCGAGGACCACGAACTCTGGTTCAGCGGGATCGTCGAAGCGAGCCACGAGGACTACGACCCCGTCTCCGAGCTCGGCCAGTCGCTCGGGCTCGACTGGGGCGACCTCTGAGCGGCACGGACGACCTCTTTCCCTTTATGAGCTACATCGAAGTAGACGGTATTACGAAGCGATTCGGCGATGTTGTCGCGCTCAACGACGTGTCGTTCGAGGTTCCCGCCGGCGAGTTCGTCATCGTCCTCGGCGTCTCCGGATCCGGGAAGTCGACGCTTCTCCGGACGATGAGCGGACTGCTCTCGCCGACGGAGGGAGAAATTCAGATCGACGGCGAGCCGATGATTGCCCCCCGCCCGGAAGTGGCGATGATCTTCCAGCAACACAACATCATCGGCGATATGTCCGCGTACTCGAACGCGCTCTCCGGCGGTATCCACCAGTTCGGATTTCTCTCAAGCGTGCTCCAGCTACAGGACGAATCGGAGAAACACCGCGCGCTCGACGCGCTCGACACGGTCGGGCTGCTCGGCGAGGCGGAACAGAAGGCCAGACGGATGAGCGGCGGCCAACAACAGCGCGTCGGGATCGCCCGCGCGCTGGTCCAGCGGCCGAACGTCCTTCTCGCCGACGAACCGGTCGCGAGTCTCGACCCCGGAAGCGCTCAAGACGTGATGGGGTACCTTCGCAGCGCCTCCGAACAACGAGACCTGACGACGTTCTGCAGCCTCCATCAGGTCAATATCGCGCGGAAGTTCGGACACCGCTTCATCGGTCTCCGCAATGGCGAGAAAGTGTTCGACGGGTACCGCGACGAACTGACGATAGATGTGATCGACGACCTCTACGGGGACATCGACACCGAGGGGATGTTCGTGAGCGGGGGCGACGACACCGACCGCGCGGCCGACGACGCGGCGACGACCTAATGCGAACAGAGCTGATCTATACGTGACACCTGACACGACTGACGCTGACGGAACGCGCGATCCCGACTCGGACGCGACGGAAGCGGACGCCCCGGCTCGGATCGTCGAACAGTTCGAGAGCATCAAGCGAACGCGACGACGACGAGCCCTCGGTTGGGTCGGCCTCCTCGGGTTTATCGTGTTCGCGACGATCCAAGCGTTCGCCGCGACCGAACTGCTCGATCCCGACGCTCGGATCGGGACGTTCCTCGACTCGCTGAACGAGTTCTTCCCGATCACCTACTACTTCGACGTGATCCCGTTCCTCGATTTCGGACAGTACATCGCGTTCATCCGCGACGCGAACCTGCTGTACGACCCCGAGATCGGCGGGCTCCTCTTCCAGTGGCCGCCGAGCGCGACCGACGCGTACGCGTTCTTTTTCACGGAGCTCGGTATCTTCCAGATCTTCGGCGAGGCCGGGATAACCCTCGCGATGGGGTTCGTCGGAACCGTCGTCGGCTTCCCATTCGCGTTGGTGTTCGGGACGCTCGGTTCCGGTCGGGTCACGCCGTTCCCGTTCAACTTCATCTTCCGCGGGACGATGTCGTTCATCCGAGCGGTTCCGGCCATCGTCTGGACGCTCATCTTCATCCCGTTCCTCGGGCTCGGCCCCGCCTCCGCGGCGCTGGCGATCGCGTTCGACACGATCGGGAACCTCGGACGACTGTTCGTCGACGAACTCGAAGAGATCGAGGAGGGCCCCGTCGAAGCGATGCGAACGACCGGCGCCAACAAACCGCAGATCGTGTTCTTCGGCATGTTGAGCCAGGTACGAACCGCGTTCATCGCGTGGACGCTGTACGTCCTCGAGATCAACGTCCGGATCGCCGTCACCGTCGGCGTCATCGGGGCCGGCGGCCTCGGCTTCATCGTCACCTCTCAGCAGAACCTGCTCCAGTTCACGAACATGATGGCGACGCTGATCTCCATTTTCCTCCTCATCATCTCGGTCGAGCTGTTCAGCCAGCGACTTCGGTCGCGACTCCGCGCCGACGACGTGGAGATGGGAATCTGGGAACTCATCACCGGTTTCCCGCGCCGCATGGCCAAATCCGCGCTGAAATAAGCGGGACGGCGTCCTTGATCCGGTCATTTCGAGTCCGGATCTGACGGTAGATTGAATCAATTTGTGATTGTGAGGAACCACTGTGAGCAAGAAAGTGTATGTCTCCATCTCGAATAAGAGAAATCGGGTAAACGGGGCAGAATTTATCTTCCTCGTCGGGCTGTTCATTCAGCGTCTCCGTGCTTGACTGCGATCGACTCAGGAAAAATATCTATGAGCTGATCGTCGGCTTCCCGCGACGGATGGCCGACTCCGTCGTCAGGTAGCTCGACGCTAGCGTTTTTCTTCGATCTCGCGGGCAGCAGCAAGCAGTTCGTCGTGTCGTTCGCCGTTCGAGGCGACAACCCCACGGCTCCACGGCGTCCACGGCTCGCCGTCGAGATCGGTCACGGTTCCGCCTGCCCATTCGACCATCGCCACGCCCGCGACGGTGTCCCAGGCGTTCGCGTCGATATTCGTGAGTACGCCCTCGACCGACCCAGCCGCGAGCAGGGAGAGCGATGCTTGAGCGCAGCCTGGCCGCCGGAGGTCGCCGAACCGTCGGACGATTGCACCGGTCGCGGCGGCGTACTCTTCACGACGATCCCGGGGCCACCAGATCGTCGGGACGACCTGAAACGTCTCCGGATCGGTTCGGTCGCTGACCGTCACTGGTGCGCCGTTCCGCCTGATGCCGTCCGGCGTCCCGACGTAGGTGTCGCCCAGTGCGGGCATTTCGTTGACCGCCGCGACCGGAGCCCCATCCACGAGACAGGCCACGCTCGTTGCCCACCAACGGTTCTCCCGGACGAAGTTATTCGTCCCGTCGATCGGATCGACGATCCAGACCGCCCCGGTTTCGGGAACGGTTCCGGTCGCGCTCTCCTCGCCGTAGATCGTGGCGTCTGGGATAGCATCACGTATCCGCGCTTCGACTGCCGTCTCCACATCCCGGTCTGCCTGGGTAACCACGTCGGTTTTGCCCGACTTGCGCTCAACGTTGAGTGGGCCTCTGAACGCATCCGCCGCGACAGCACTTCCCGCAGCTGCGCTCTCGCGGGTTACCTCAACCAGCCGCTCGGTAGCGACCTCGTTCGAGTTTCGATCCATCGTTGTTAGTTTACGGACAGGGGTTTAGGTGCAAGGGGTTTGTCGGTGGTGTGCCACGTTCGAAAAAAAGCAACCCGTGCTCAGATTTACTCGCGGTGGAGTGGCACACAATCGAGAAACTGCTGGCTTGTCTCGTCGGGACGAGCGAGGATAACTTGTAAGGTAGATCCGGCACCGGCGATGGGGAGTATCCCGAGAGCAGCGTCTCTGCATCGTATCAGAGTTCCCTGTCGTCCGCATCCATCACGGCCTGCCACTGTTCGTCGTTGGGATGCCGAATACATAGCCGATCCCAGACAGCAGCAAGGACGTCACGCTCGATTCGATCGTACGCGTCTACTTCTCGTTTTAGGTAGATTGCGTGGGTCGCAACGGCGTAATAGAACTGGCATTGCCCGGCGAACCGGCAGGTGTGTGCCAGCCCGTGTGCGACATCTTCGACGCGGATCGTCGACGGGTCCGGATCGAGCGGGTCGAACGCGCGGCCGGAGTACGTCTCGATCGCACTCGTTCCTTCGAAGTCGGCCATACAGAACCAATGAAAGAGCAATACCAAAAGCGTGCCCACGTTGGCTTCTGCAGTCGAAGCTATTTTGCTCCCGGTGGTCCGACGTGCTGACAGGCCCTAGCGGGGCGGAACCGAGCATGACCGGAGATCACGGCGACACCGACAGGCGAGACCAGCCGTCCACGACCGAGCGGGTGGACGCCACGAAAACTACCGATTCCCGGTTGGTCGTCCTCTGTGGGCTCCCGGGTGTGGGAAAATCTACCGTCGCGGAGTTCGTCGCCGAGCGACTGGGCGCGAAACGGCTCCGAACCGACGTGGTTCGCAAGGAGCTATACGACGATCCGCAGTACACCGACGAGGAGATCGAACGCGTCTACCGCGAACTGTTCGATCGCACCGAATCCGCGCTCGAAGCGGGCGAGTCAGTCGTCCTCGACGGCACCTTCGCCGATCGGGAGCGCAGACGCGCGGTCCGAGAGATTGCCATGGGTGCAGGTGCGGAGTTTCGTCTGCTCGAAGTCGTCTGTGAGCGTCCGGTCGCAGAGGCTCGGATCGCCGACCGAGGGGACGTGATGAGCGACGCTGACGTCGAGGTCTACCGTGAGTTCCGCGAGGAGTTTCACCCGATCGAGATGTACCACGTCGCGATCGACAACTCCGGATCGACGGCGGAAACACGCGAACAGGTCGCACGGACGTTTCCGAATCGCTAGGCGATCCCCAGCACGTCACGGGCAGCCTGCCCGACCGATTCGGTCCGTTCGCCGGGACAGTAGACGCCGAGTCGCCAGCGGGCACGTTCCGCCAGCCGGATCCCTCTCACCAGCTCGGAGGCGTCCTCCAGCCGCTGGACGACGCCGTCGACGACGACGCTGGTCGAGGACTCCTTGAGCCGTGGCCGATCCGGAATGTCGACGATCACGTCGGTCGGATCGACCTCCGCCGCGCTGGCGATCTCCCGTTCCGCCCGCCGCTGTTCCTCGTAGCCTACGTCGACAGTGCCCGGTGGGACGTTCTCGATCCCCGTCCAGACCGCACGCTTGTACAGATCGCGGTGTTCCAGACGGCGACCGAGCGCAGGGACGTGCTCGGCCAGCGCAACGAGCAGGTCGTGGTCAGCCATCCGGCGGAACGACTCGACATCCACGTCGGTCCGGTCCAGATATCGCTCGCAGGCGCGGTCGAGCATCGCCCCGGCGATCCGAGAGACGTGGTGCCGGTAGACGACGGCGTTCATCAGCGCGCGTGAGAACAGCATCGATTCGGCCGTCGCGACGTTCCCTTCACTGAGGACGAGCCGGTCGTTCTCCAGACGAAGTTCACGGACGAGCCGGCCGTGATCGATCGCGCCATACGGCACGCCGGTGTGGTGGGCGTCGCGGGTGAGATAGTCCATCCGGTCGACATCGAGCTCACCCGAGACGAGTGCGCCGAGCCGTCCCTCGCCTGCGACGAGGTCGGCGACACGCCCGGGGTCGAGTCCGAACTGCTCTATGACCTGACAGACCCGTCGGTCGGGATCGGTCAGCAGCCAGTCGATCTCGTCGTGATCGGTGCCTGTCCGCCGGTAGATCACCTCCTCGGTTTGGTGGCCGTATGGCCCATGCCCGGCGTCGTGAAGGAGTGCGGCGGCCTGGAGGTGTGCCGCCGTGTCGGCGTCGATGTCGAGATGGCCGACAGCAGTGTCAGCAAGATGGTAGACGCCGAGACTGTGCTCGAATCGGGTATGATTGGCAGCGGGGTAGACCAGCCGGACTGTCGAGAGCTGTTTGATATTGCGAAGCCGCTGGAGGGTTGGTGTGTCGATCAGGGCTTCGGCAACTGGATTAAGCGCGATATAGTCGTGAACGCTGTCCTTGATCGGCTTCATTACCGGGGAGACGGCCCCCCGGCGCAATTCGGTTTCGGTCGGGTTCGTATTGCGACAATCCGGCCTGTCTTCGAGCCAGTCCGTCGGTCTTGCAGTCGAGTCCGCGGGTAATCAGACACTCTCATCGCTAAAGCGAGTCACGTCGACATCAGTAGGAAGTAAGACGAAGTCATCGTCTCCGCTAGCGATGACCTCAGCCGACAGTACTGATAAATACTGCAGTCACTTATCCATTGTATTGACTGAACCAGTTGTCGGTGACACAGCGTCGTACAGTCTTACAGACCCACACAGGGTGCCGTGGATTTTGGGCACCCAACTCCACCAAGATGTTGGCCCGCTCGCCCGGGCTCCAGATGATTCACGCGTCCTCCTGATCGAAGCCCACGACTTCGCCAGACGGAAGCCGTACCATCACGACAAACTGACGCTCGTGTTTAGCGGCATGCGGCATTTCAGGGACGAACTCCGCGAGCAGGGGTACAGCGTCGAGTATATCAAAGCCGAATCGTTCGGTGACGGGCTGACGACATACTTCAACCGGTATCCCGACGACGAACTCGTGGTGATGCGGTCGCCGAGCCACCGCAGCGGTGACAGGTTTCGCGAACTGGTCGCGGACGCAAACGGCCGTCTCGATGTCGTCGAAAACGAGCTCTTTGTTGGAACCCGCGAAGCTGTCGATCAGTGGGCCAATGAGACCGATAAGGATCCGTTCAGACACGAGACGTTCTACCGGTGGATGCGCAAGCAGACCGGTGTGTTGATGACCGACGATGGCGACCCGGAGGGTGGCGAGTGGAATTACGACGACAACAATCGGGAGTTTCCACCTGACTCATGGGAGTCACCGCCGGTGTACACCCCTGATCACGACGCGTTGACCGCCCGGACGAGCCGATGGGTCGCCGACGAGTTCGATGTCTGGGGCGAGACTGACGAATTCGTCTGGCCGGTCACCAGCGCACAGGCGCAGACGAAACTCGACCACTTCGTCGAGACGCGGCTGCCCGAATTTGGCCCGTATCAGGACGCGATGCGGAGCGACGACTGGGCAATGGCTCACGCCCTGCTGGGCTCTTCTATCAACCTCGGATTGCTCCATCCGTGGGAAGTCGTCCAGCAGATCGAGCAGGCTTACTACGAGCGCGACGACGTGCCGCTGAATTCCGCCGAGGGGGTGTTGCGCCAGCTCATCGGCTGGCGGGAGTTCATGCGCCACGTATACCGCCATTCGATGCCCGACTTGAGCAGCGCAAACCAGCTTGACGCCGACCATGACCTCCCAGAGTTCTACTGGAGCGGCGAGACGAATATGGCATGCCTCAGACAGACGATTGAAGATGTCGAACAGCGGGGGTACTCACACCACATTCAGCGGCTAATGGTGCTGGCCAATTTTGCGACACTGTGGGGTGTCAAACCCGCCCAACTCAACGAGTGGTTCCACGCCACCTACGTCGATGCCTATCACTGGGTGACGACCCCAAACGTCGTCGAGATGGGGCAGTACGCCCATGGCGTTTTCGCCTCAAAACCGTACGTCTCCTCAGCGAACTACATCGACAAGATGAGCGATTACTGTGGCGACTGTGATTACTACAAGACGAAGAACACGGGGGAGAAGGCCTGTCCGTTCAACGCGCTATACTGGGACTTTCTCGACCGAAACGAGGGGCAACTCCGATCTAACCACCGAATGGGGCTGATGTACAGCCACGTCGGCTCAAAACAGGACAGTGGCGCAATGACCGAGATCAGGGATCGTGTCGCAACGCTTCGTGACAAAGCGACATGCGGTGAGCTATAGCGTTTTCAATCGAACTGGGGCCAGGTGAGTATACGGTTGGCGCACAGCTCGGTGACGGGGCGCATCGCGCCTTTGGTGAAACCGACGAAATCACCGTGACCGTTGCAGAGTAACGATCGGCCCCCTCGGCTTTTATTTCGACCAGCCGCCTCGCCACGGCCTTCATTATCGTCCCGCCCGTTTGCTGCGTATGGTTGCAAACCCAGATTTGCGGGGACATACAGCATTAGTTACCGGAAGCGCGACACGCGTTGGCCGTGAGCTGCTTCTTCGGATCGCCGACTGTGGGGCCGATGTCGTTGTGCAGTACCGCGAAAGCGAGGCCGAGGCTGTGGCGACAGCCGAGGACGCCCGTGAGCGAGGGGTTGCGGCAGCGACAGTACATGGCGATATCACCGATCCCGAGCGCGTCGACCAGCTGTTTACCGCAGCAGAAACTGAACTCGATTCGGTTGATATTCTCGTCAACAACGTTGGGAACTTCGATGCCCGTCACTGGGAAGACATCGAGTGGGACGCCTGGCGGAGCGTGGTCGAAAGCACGTTTTACGGCACCGTGCTCTGTTCGCGGCGGGCGTTGCCGGCGATGCGCTCACAGAAGTGGGGCCGGATCGTCAACATCGGCTTTGCTGACAGCGACCGGATGCACGCCGCCCCGGAGAACTTCCCCTACTTTGTCGCCAAAACCGGCGTGTTGATGTTTACTCGAATGCTGGCCGGTGATACCCAAGACGATGGTATCACGGTCAACGCTGTCTCGCCGTTCGCCGTCGAAAACACCATCTCCGATGTCGACGACTTTCCGCGAGGCCGTGCCGCATCGTTTGCTGAACTTGCCGCCCCGCTGTTGTTCTTCCTCTCTGACCAGGCGGGGTATATCAGCGGCGAGAACGTTGCCGTCGACGGTGGCCGACTCACCGAGTTATAATGACTGTACTCCCCGCACCCAGACCCGTTGCTGATAGAGACCGACTGTGTTTTTCAGCCCGCCTCTGTCAACTACCCCACCCACCCGTTTTAGTTTACCGCGAAAATTCACTACCGTCTGTTGCACGTCGTGAAGGATGTCATCGCAAAGCCGATGTGGTTTTGCCTCGTTACCGCTGTAAAACCTGATCTGTTCTTGAACTATCACTGGGTCACTCGATCTTCAGGGAGACGAGTACCGCGAGCACACCGATTAGCTCGATGA